>OLVU01001776.1_pt1 | contig 12787 bp, 9 predicted proteins | sample 1673321 | NCBI WGS metagenome assembly OLVU01 (sample SAMEA3178942, study PRJEB25190) | human gut metagenome | biome: human gut; feature: human-associated habitat; material: faeces | place: Austria | collected 2013 | reverse complement strand
ACCGCCCAAGAGTTCATATCGACGGCGGTGTTTGGCACCTCGATGTCGGCTCATCTCATCCTGGGGCTGTAGTCGGTCCCAAGGGTATGGCTGTTCGCCATTTAAAGAGGTACGTGAGCTGGGTTTAAAACGTCGTGAGACAGTTTGGTCCCTATCTGCCGTGGGCGTTGGAAGATTGACGGGGGCTGCTCCTAGTACGAGAGGACCGGAGTGGACGCACCTCTGGTGTACCGGTTGTCACGCCAGTGGCATTGCCGGGTAGCTAAGTGCGGAAGAGATAACCGCTGAAAGCATCTAAGCGGGAAACTTGCCTGAAGATGAGTCTTCCCGGAGGTAAAACCTCCCTCAAGAGTCGTCCGAGACCAGGACGTCGATAGGTCAGGTGTGTAAGCGCTGTGAGGCGTTGAGCTAACTGATACTAATTGCTCGTGAGGCTTGATCCTATAACCGTGTTGCTTGTGACCGGTATGCGTTGTAGGTCATCTGCAAAGAGAAAGATCGAAGACTCGAAGTAAAGAGAGTCACTCAAATAGAAGAGATTATTCCGAATTGACCAGTTTTAAGCCCGGAGGCCATAGCAGGGTGGAACCACTCCTTCCCATCCCGAACAGGACAGTGAAACGCCTCCACGCCGATGATAGTGAGTTGTATTTCTTGCGAAAGTAGGTAGTCTCCGGGCTCTCCATAAAAGACAAACCTCTTGGACTTAACCGTTCAAGAGGTTTTGTTTTTTCCGGCGCTGGAAAATACCCTTAAATTTATTTCTTTAAAGCGGTTTTTGCGCCTGCCTCATGATATAAATTTTCTATTGTTCTCTACTTTTCATAGGAGATTTACCATGAGACGACTCGTAGCAATTGCAATGACTTGTGCCGCAATGGGGGTCGGCATTTCTTCCGGTGCTTACGCCGCTACTTTCAAATGGGCTAGCCAGGGGGGACATATTAACTTTTGATCCCCACGCGCAAAACGAAGCATTTAACAATACCGCTAATTCATATGTCTACGAAGCATTATTAAATCTCAATAAAGGAAAAGTACAGCCATGCCTGGCTGAAAGCTGGACTTCCGTCCCGGAAGGTTTTGTTTTCAAGCTGCGCAAAGGTGTGAAATTTCATGAGGAAGAACCTCTGACGGCTGAAGACGTCGCCTTCTCGATCAATCGAGCCCTCCATCCGATTTCTCAGTTCAAAACATTTACCGCAGGTATTCTCGGCGCCGAGGCACTGCCTAACGGCGATGTTTTGATCAGAACTACTAATCATTCTCCCGTACTTCTCAATCAGCTTGCCTACCTCAGAATTTTGAATAAAGCCTGGGCTGAAAAGCATGGTGCAGCTGCGCCGCAGAATTTTGTTGCCAAGGAAGAAGCCTACGCAGCAAAACACGCAAACGGCACCGGCCCTTTCAAACTTCAGTCTCGTGAAGTCGATATCAAAACAGTTTTTGTTGAAAATCCTGATTGGTGGAATAAAGCCAATAAAGTCGTAAATGTCACAGAAGGCATCTATACCCCGATTAAATCGGCGGCGACGCGCATGGCTGCCTTGTTGTCCGGAGAAGTGGACTTTGTCCCTGACCCCGCAACGCAAGATATTCAGCGTCTGAAGAACAATCCTAAGGTCAAGCTTCAGTCCGGCCCTGAACTGCGAGTGCTTATGATCTCTTTGGACCAGATGCGCGATGAATCTCCTTACGTCTTCGTTGACGGCAAGAAAACGGATAAAAACCCGTTTAAAGACATCCGCGTTCGTCAGGCTTTGTACCAGGCCATTGACATTAAAACGCTCCAGCGTGCGGTGATGAGAGGCTTTTCACTCCCGAACGGATCAATTATTTCCTCCGAGACGAACGGTTGGAGTGCTAAAGCAGCCGAACGCCTTCCGTATGATCCTCAGGCAGCTAAAAAGCTCCTTGCCGAAGCCGGCTATCCCAACGGTTTTGAATTCACCCTTGACTGCCCGAATAACCGCTATATCAACGACGAGGCCATCGGTAAAGCGCTGGCCGGCATGTGGGCAAAGATCGGCGTGAAGGTAAAGGTTAATGCGATTCCCCGTGCGAACTATTTCCCGAAAGTTCTGCGCTATGACTCCTCTGTCGGAATGGTCGGCTGGGGTGCTTCTACTCAGGATGCTTTATTCCCGCTTCAGTCTCTCGTCGAAACAGTGGACGTTAAAAAAGGCAATGGCCTCTCGAATATCGGCCGAGTTTCAGATCCTGAGCTGGAGGCTTTGATTGAAAAAATCAAGCAAGAGGAAAACTTTGACAAACGCAATGAACTGATTGAACAGGCACTGCTTCGCGTCAATAAGAACATCTATGTACTTCCTCTTCACACTCAAGTTATTAATTGGGCTCTGAAGAAAAATATAGAAGCTCCCTTACGTGCGGACGACCGCTTGGAGCTCGATAAAGTAATCGTGAAGTAATTCTCTACATGGCCGAGAATTACCTTTCTCGGCCATTCGACTCCCGAAAGGATGCCGACAGATGTTCTCGTTTGTTATAAAACGTCTGCTCCAGGCAATATTGGTCATGTTAATCGTGACCATGATTGCATTTCTGTTGTTCCAATTCGTAGGTGACCCTGTGACGCAAATGCTGGGCCAGGAAGCCACTGAGGCTGATCGGCTTGCGCTCACGCATGAGCTGGGGCTGGATCAGCCTATTTGGAAACAGTTCGGAGCGTTTATTGCTAATACTCTCCACGGTGACTTTGGAATGTCATTACGCCAAGGTACACCGGTGGTTGACTTATTTAAGGAAAAAATGCCGGCTACGCTCGAGCTCGCATTTTTCTCTGCCATGGTGGCTACGTTCATGGGGATTCCTCTGGGCGTGTTCGTCGCTTTGAAGAAAAATTCGATCTGGGCAAGCTGGCTGATGGGACTTTCACTCGTGGGGATCTCGCTGCCGACCTTTTTTATCGGTATTTTGCTGATCCTTGTTTTCTCCGTTTGGCTCGGCTGGCTGCCGTCTTACGGACGAGGAGAGACGGTTGCGTTCGGCTGGTGGACAACCGGTCTTCTTACCGGCGACGGTCTGAAACATATCATCCTTCCTGCCGTGACATTAGCAATCTTTCAAATTGCGTTAGTCATGCGATTGGTACGCAGTGAAATGCTTGAAGTCATGCGCACGGATTACATTCGTTTTGCACGGGCCAGGGGCGTACCGAAACGAAAAATCTTCTTTAGACATGCGTTGAAAAATACGCTGCTGCCGGTGATTACGATCACGGGACTCCAGATCGGAGGCATCATCGCCTTTTCGATCGTGACCGAAACCGTTTTCCAGTGGCCGGGTATGGGTCTGCTGTTTATACAGGCGGTTCAGTTTGCAGATATTCCGGTCATGGCAGCCTACCTCTGTCTAATTTCTCTAATTTTTGTCGTCATCAACCTCATTGTTGACTTGCTCTACTTGGCAGTGGATCCGAGGCTGAAATCAGATGCAGCAAGCAAGGAATAAAAATGAACAGTGTTAACTTAGATAATTTTGCAGATCCTTTTTTCCTTGGAGAAACGAAGGAAGAACTGCGTCGTATTCGTCAGGATTTTCACATTCATCCCGAAATCGGCCTGATAACGCCGAGAACTTCCCGCATCATTGCTGATTTACTGAGAAAGTACGGGGTCGATGAAGTTCACGAAGGCATCGGAGGTGACGGCGTGGTAGGCGTCATTTACGGAAGGCTTCCAGGAGAGGCTTCCGTCGGCCTGAGAGCGGATATAGATGCACTGCCCTTAAAGGAATTGTCCGATCATGACCACGTATCTCAAGTCGAAGGCGCAATGCATGCCTGCGGCCACGACGGTCATGCGGCAGCATTATTGGGTGCGGCTAAGAAACTCGCTTGCGAGAGAAATTTCGGAGGTAAAGTTGTTTTAGTTTTCCAACCCGGAGAAGAGGGATGGTCCGGTGCTAAGCACATGATGGAAGACGGGCTTTTTGAACGTTTTCCGATGCAGGAAATTTATGCCCTCCATAATTCTTCTGCGATTGAACCGGGACGAATCGCTTTGAATTACGGCGCGATGCAGGCAGCTGCGGATGCTTTCACAATCGTCGTGAAAGGCAAAGGCGGCCATGCATCTCGTCCCAATTTAAATCACGACCCTGTGATTGCAGCCGCACACATTATCTTGGCACTCCAAACGATTGTGTCTCGAGAAGTTGATCCGTTGGAGACTGCGGTGGTTTCGTGCTGCTCTCTTCAGGCAGGCGACCCTCGTGCGCAGAGCGTTTGTCCTGATTCCTGTCAAATTGTCGGTACCGCCCGTACTTTCTCTCCAGATGTTAGGGATTTAGTGGAAAAAAGAATCGGAGAGATCAGTGCATCTATCGCCGCAGGCTTAGGCTGCACGGCAGAAACCGATTACGGCCGTTTTTATCCGCCCTGCATCAATACGCCGGAACAAGCAGCCTTTATGGCCGATGTCGCCGCCGGGTTTGTCGGTGAAGAAAATGTGGATCGCAACTATCCCAGAATGGCCGGCGGGGAAGATTTTGCCTTCATGCTGGAAAAGGTTCCCGGTGCTTACATCCGAATTGGTCAGGGCGGCGCTTCTGCGCATAATCCGTACTTTGACTTTAACGACGAGATTCTTCCTCTGGCAGCCAGCGTTATGGCGGCAACAGCCGAAAAGAGGCTTCGAAAATTAAACGGCGGAGGCGACGGTGTTAACTAAAAACAGCGGGCAGCCTTCTGCATTCAAGCGTTTTTTAGAAAGCGACTTGATGTGGAAGTTTCTGCACTCTCCGGCTGCGATCATCAGCTTTGTCATTTGCGCCGGACTCTTGCTCTCTGCTTTTTTTGCGAGCTGGATCGCACCTTACGATCCTTTTGACCTGACTTCTTTTGACTTGTCGGATGCCTTTTTGCCTCCGGCTTGGATGGAAGGAGGCAAGTGGCAGTTTTTGCTGGGAACCGACGATCAAGGAAGAGATCTGCTTTCAGCCATTTTGTACGGGCTTCGGGTTTCCTTAGAGATCGGGTTATCTTCAGTCTTTATTTCTGTCGCGCTGGGTGTGTCTCTCGGTTTGATTTCCGGATATGCGGGCGGAGTTACGGATGCAGTCATCATGCGCTTTTGCGATGTGATGCTGAGTTTCCCAGCGATTCTTCTAGCTCTGCTGATTGATGGCATTATTCGCGTGATTCTGCCCGAGAGCATGCATGATCAGGCAGCCTACGGTGTTCTTATCTTTGCAATCTCTCTTTCCGGCTGGGTGCGTTATGCCCGTACGGTCAGAGGTGCGACGTTGAGTGAGAAGAAGCGCGATTATGTTCAGGCCGCAAAACTTTTCGGTGTGAGTCCGACAAGAATCATGTTTACGCACATCCTGCCCAACGTTTTGGGTCCGGTCTTAGTGCTTGCGACAGTCCAAGTGGCCTTGGCGATTATTACGGAAGCGACCTTGTCGTTTTTGGGTGTCGGTGTTCCTCCGACGACGCCGTCTTTGGGAACCTTGATTCGCATCGGTAATGAGTTCTTATTCTCAGGCGAATGGTGGATCACGATTTTCCCCGGTGTTGCACTTATTCTCTTTGTGCTGTCCGTCAATATGCTGGGCGACTGGCTGCGCGACGCACTTAACCCGAAACTTCAATGATGATTATGAATAATCAGCCGCTTTTAGAGGTTCGGAACCTCAAAGTAGAAATTCCGACAAGGAAAGGAACTCTGATTGCATTAGAAGATGTTTCTTTTAACTTGAAGGCCGGAGAAATATTGGGCGTGGTCGGAGAGTCCGGAGCCGGTAAGTCTATGGTCGGGAACTCCATCATCGGTCTTCTCGGAAAACCTGCCCATATCACGCACGGCGAGATCCTATTGGAAGGGAAGCGTATTGATAACTTGTCGGACGATGAAACGGAAAAGATCCGAGGCAAGAATATCGGTGCGATTTTCCAGGATCCGTTAACCAGTCTGAATCCTCTCTTTACGATCGGGGACCAGTTAATCGAAACGATCCGCATTCATTCCGATCTGAGTGAGAAAGAGGCACGTGAAAGGGCCATTCGTCTTTTGGTAGCGACCGGGGTGCCGGCCGCAGACAAGCGAATGGACAACTATCCTCATCAGTTCTCCGGAGGTATGCGTCAGCGTGTGGTTATTGCATTGGCGCTCAGTGCAGATCCGAAACTCATCATTGCTGATGAGCCCACAACGGCGCTCGATGTATCGGTACAGGCTCAGATCATTGAACTTCTTAAAAAGCTTTGTGAAGAAAACGGTACGGCAGTTATTTTGGTGACGCACGATATGGGTGTCATTGCCGAGGCAGCGGATCGCGTGGCTGTGATGTATGCGGGACGCCTGGTCGAACTTGCAGATAAGCGGACGCTCTTTAACGAGCCGCGCCATCCTTATACACGGATGCTTTTGGATGCTATCCCGGATTTAAGCCAGACCCATCGGAGACGCACGCCGATTTCGGGCGAAGTGCCCAATCCGCTCTCACCGCCCACAGGCTGCCCGTTCCATCCCCGCTGTCCGCTTGCCAACGAACGCTGCCGCAAAGAAATGCCGCTTCGACAAATGATTGATTCACACGGATCCTTCTCTGAGGTGGCTTGTCACGCAGCAGAAGAAGGCAGGTTGTAATTTTTCATTGCGGTCGGCTGCTCAGACGTAAAAAAGAAAAATCCACAGTTTTTCAAACTTGCTACACTTAAAGTTTCAAATTTGCGTCTGTGCAGATTTTTATCGTCGTGTAAGCCTGGAATGATTTATCGTAAAGCACTCACATCCGAGTTATCCAATACCGCGGGAGGAGCATTCACTGTGCTCTTCTCCATTGTCGTTACTATCGGGCTTGTACGAATTCTGAATCAAACCGCAGGCGGCCGATACGACACAGGCTCTATCTTGGAAGTGGTCGCTTACACTTCTTTGATTAATCTGCCGGCCCTTATCTCATTAGCCCTGTTTTTAGCGGTTTTCATGACGCTGAACCGCTATTGGCGCGACAGCGAAATGTTCGTCTGGTTTTCCGCGGGCGGTTTGAGTTTGACATCCTGGATCCGGCCGGTTTTGCGCTTTGCACTGCCTGTCATACTCGTTGTCGCAGCTTGCTCGGTTGCTGTTTCTCCCTGGTCTAGAGCGCAGGTGCAGGCTTATCGCGATCGTTTTGCTCAGAAAGAGGACATCAGCAAACTTTCTTCGGGTCGATTTATTGAAGCAAAGAGCGGTCGTCAAGTTTTCTTTTTAGAAGGGGTCGATCAGGAAAAAGGTAAAGTCAAAACGCTTCTGATGGTGGAGCTCAAAAAAGACGGTTCCCGCTCCGTGCTTGTTTCCGACCGCGGTCATATAGAAAATAAACCGAACGGTGACCGCTACATTGTTTTAGACGACGGCCGCAAGTACGACACTAAGCCGTCGGGGCTCGGAGCCTCAGTGTCCGACTTTAGAGAATACGAAGTCAGAATGGACAGTTCTCCGTCGGAAGTCGGCGCGAACAAAAAGCTAAACGCGATGCCGATTGAGGAGCTGGTCAAAAGAACAGACAATCGTGCTAGGTCTGAGCTGTTTTGGAGAATATCCTGGCCGCTGGTTGCGCTAAATTTGGCCCTGCTTGCCATTCCGCTTTCCTATAACAATCCGCGCTCCATGAAATATTACGGACAGACAGCAGCGGTGCTGATCTTCATCCTTTATCTCAATGCGCTGTCGATTTTCCAGACCTGGATCACGCAAGGAAAGGTCGGCATTTTGAGTGCGACTTTGTACATGAATGTTCCGGTCGCAGTTCTGACCGCTTTCCTGTTCTATCGCCTGATGACGATAAATCAAGGGCGTTTTGATGCTTTCATTTATTGGCTGCTGAAGCCTTTCAGAGCAGCGGCGGGGTTGTTTAAGCGTAAGAAGGAGACACCATGAAAATCGTCTCCCGAATGATCTTTGCCCAGATCATGAAGAACTCTCTTTTTGTTCTTCTGACTCTGGTTGCCTTGTTTGCTTTCTTTGACCTCATCGGTCAGTCCGGCAATATCGGTACATCTTATTCCATGGGGCAGGCTTTCCTGCTGACGGCGCTGATTCTGCCGACACGATGCTATGAAGTGCTGCCGATTGCCGTGATGCTCGGCTCCATTTTTACGCTCTCGCGGCTCGCTTCAACGAGTCAGTTTACGGTCCTTCGCGTCTCCGGCATCGGACCGTGGCGATTCTGCGGCATGCTCCTTATGCCGGGTATCGTCCTTGTGATCTGTGCTTATCTTCTCGGAAATTTGGTTGCGCCTCCGGCTCAGCGTCTGGCAAAGGAATTCAAACTGGATATCAGCGGCTCAGCCTTTACCGGCAAAGAGCTCGACTCCGGCATCTGGGTTCGCGACGTGCAGCGCAATGAAGCAGGCGAACCGAAGAAAATCAGTTTTGTAAACGTTCAGAGGCTGCGTCCCGGAGAGGCGGCTTACGACTGGGTTATTTACGTCTTTGATCGTCCCGATCATCTGACGTCGATTGTGACGGCTAAGAGCGGTACGTATTCCGAGCAGGACGGCTGGGTGCTTCATGATGTCGTGGAAGAAACCGTACCGACGCTGCCTAAAGAGTCCAGAGCGCAGACCCAGGCGAGGGTAGAACGAAAAGTCATGAAGTCGATGGTTTGGGGCAAGAGCTTAGACGGCAACATCTTCGGCCTGCTGATGATTAAGCCTGAGGACATGTCTCTGCAGGAACTTCACTATTACATTGAATATCTGAAAGAGAACGGCCAGACTTATAAGCGCTTCGATACGGCGTTCTGGTCTAAAGCCTTCTACCCGCTGGCGATCTTAGTCATGCTGCTGCTTTCGATGCCTTTTGCTTATCAAAATGCGCGAGCAGGCGGTATGGCGATCAAGATTTTCTGCGGAATCATGATCGGTATCTTCTATTACGCCCTGAACAATCTCTTTGCGTTTATGAGTGCATTGGATAGTGTGCCGTCCATTATTTCGGCGATCCTGCCCTCGGTCATGATGACGCTCGCGGCCATTATTGCTATGTGGTATGTGGAGCGAAGATCCTGAGCAATAGATAGAGCAAAAGCGCCGATTCGGCGCTTTTGCTCTTGCATGAGGCTGGAAAAAATCAGTCTGTTTCTTCCTTTTCTTCCTCTTTTGTTCGTTCTTTGATGTCTTGAATAATGCGCTCAGCGGCGAGCATGTCTTCTTCTTTACGGAGGTTCTCTGCGATCACGCAAAGCGATTTTTCAAGGTTATCCAGCTCTTCCTGACTCAAACCAACGAGTGCTCTGTCCTGCATTCGCTTCATATTGGTTTTGAGGCCTCGTTCGATATCGCAGCCTTTTTTCGTTAATTTGACATACTTGCAGCGAAAATCGGCAGGGCTGTTTTTGCGCGTAATGAATCCCTTCGCTTCAAGACGCTTCATTAAACCGGTAATTGTGGGGTGAGACAACAGCAGCGCAGCTTGGACGCTTTGCTGGGTTACCTCATGTTTGCGGTTTTTGAAAAGGAACATCATGACGCTTGCTTGAGAGGATGTAATACCCAATGCGTCAAAATCCGCATTGCGGCATCGCTCCATCTGGTTATAAACGTAACGAAGGACTTTCAAAACGCCTTTCTCGTACTGATCACTCACTTTTAACTCCCACCTTTAGAGCGAGAAAACTACGTTCACTCACCCTTATGAACGAACAAATTATATGAATAAAAAAAATAAGCGTCCTTTGCAGGACGCCTATAGTGGGAGAATGAAGAAATTAAATTACGCAGTTTGAGTTTTCTTCAGTTTTGCCGTTTCCACGAACTCCTTTAAAGCTTCGGCGGTATGGGTGGAAGCCTTGAGTAAACGCTGGGGTGGGCCCGCAAAGACATTTTTGCCTCCTTGGCTACCCCCTTCGGGACCCATATCGATAATCCAGTCGGCTTCTGCGATCACATCCAGGTTGTGTTCAATGACAATAACGGTGTTGCCGGCATCGACAAGTCGATGCAAAACTTTTATCAATTTATCGACATCAGCCATGTGGAGACCGACGGTCGGCTCATCAAGAACGTAAACCGTCTCCGGCAGCTTACGGCCGCCTTTGCGGATGTCGTCCTTTACCTTAGAGAGCTCAGTGACGAGCTTGATGCGCTGGGCTTCGCCGCCGGAGAGTGTCGGAGAAGGCTGGCCCAAGGTCAGGTAACCGAGACCGACGTCCTGCATCAGTTTCAGCGGGTGAAGAATAGACGGGACCGACGCGAAGAACTCAACGGCTTCATCGACTTCCATCTTGAGAACTTCACCGATGCTTTTGCCTTTCCACTTCACTTCCAAGGTCTCGTCGTTAAAGCGCATCGAATCGCATACGTCGCAGTGAACCTTCACATCCGGCAGGAAGCTCATTTCCAAGGTTTTAACGCCCTGGCCTTCACAAGCTTCACAGCGGCCGCCCTTCACATTGAAGGAGAAGCGGGAGGCGGTGTAGCCGCGAGCCTTTGCTTCTTCGGACTGAGCAAAGAGTTTACGGATATCGTCCCAGAAACCGATGTATGTGGCAGGGCACGAACGCGGTGTCTTGCCGATCGGAGTTTGGTCTACTTCAAGGATGCGGTCAACCGTTTCCCAGCCGGAGATACCTTTGCAGCCTTCCGGAGCCGGGACGGATTTTCCTTTCTCTCGAATCAAGGCGACCATGTTCTTTAAGAACACCTCGCGGGCTAAGGTCGACTTACCTGATCCCGAAACCCCGGTCAGAACGGTTAAACGTTTGAGCGGGAAGGAAGCGGTGACATCCTTGAGGTTATGAGAATTAGCACCGTTGACGGTGATCATCGGATCGGACTTCAATGTGCGGCGTTTTGCTTTGCACGTATGCACCAGCGGATGCTTTAAATAGTATCCGGTCAGAGAATTCTCAGCGGCCTCAATATCTTCAACGGAGCCTTGAGCAATCAGGCGTCCGCCTCGGGTGCCGGCGCCCGGACCGATATCGATGACGTGGTCGGCGCAGCGAATCGTTTCCTCATCGTGTTCTACCACCAGCAGAGAGTTGCCCTTGGAGGTGAGCTGCTCAAGTGCGGAAAGCAAAATCTTGTTGTCGCGCGGATGCAGACCGATTGTCGGCTCGTCCAGGACGTAACAGACACCCTGGAGGTTAGTGCCGAGCTGGGAGGCTAAGCGGATACGCTGAGCTTCACCGCCCGAGAGCGTCGGTGCAGAGCGATCCAGGTTGAGGTAAGAAAGACCGACTTCCTTCAGGAAGGACAAGCGAGAGCGGATCTCCTGGAGCGCATCTCGAGCGATGTCGGCTTCACGGCCGGAAAGCTTGATAGTGTTGAAATAGTCCGCAGCCTGATCAATCGTCATCGCGGCAACATCTGCGATGGACTTGTCATTGAAACGGACATTGAGCGCGATCGGATTGAGTCGCCGGCCGTGACAGTCAGGGCAAATGATCAGCTCTTCAGACATGGCTTCGGCGGTCAATTCACCGGTATTCTCGTCCACCGCCAGTGCGGTTTGGAACGGCTTAAAACCGTTGCCCATACAGGTCGGGCACCAGCCGTGCTTAGAGTTGTAAGAGAACAAGCGCGGGTCAAGTTCGGGGAAGCTCTTCTGGCAGTTCGGACAGTTGGAGGTCGAAGAGAAAGTGCGTTTTTTGCCCTTTTGCTCGATATCCAGAATTCCCTTGCCGAAATCTAGTGTGACGGCGACGAGCTGTTTGATTTCTCCTTCGTTTTCGGAAACTACTTTGACCGTACCGGTGGGCAGGTCGATGTTGTGTTCCGTGAAACGAGACAAAGAAGGAAAGCGGAGGGTAGAGACTTTTTCTCCGTCCACGATCAGGTGCTCATAGCCTTTGTTTCTCGCCCAAACCGCCAAATCTTTGTAGAAGCCCTTGCGGTTTTTGACCAGAGGTGCAAGGAAAGTAATTTCCTTACCCTTATAAGCTTTCATAATCGAAGCGAAGATCTGTTCCTTAGACTGCTTGATGACCGGCACGTTGCAGGTCGGGCAGTACTGTGTTCCGAGCTTCACGTAGAGCAGACGCAGGAAATGATAAATCTCCGTCATGGTTGCGACGGTGGATTTCTGGCCGCCGCGGGAGGTGCGCTGTTCAATGGCAACCGTCGGCGGGATACCGTAAATGGCGTCGACATCCGGTGCGCCTGCAGGCTGCACCATTGAGCGCGCAAAGGCGTTGAGTGATTCCAGATATCTGCGCTGACCCTCGTTAAAGATCAAATCGAAGGCCAAAGTTGACTTACCCGAGCCCGAGACGCCGGTGACTACGGTGAACTTGTTGCGCGGGATCTGAAGAGAAAGGTTCTTCAAATTGTGTTCGCGTGCGTTGACGACCGTGATGGCGTCTTTGGGGTAAGACAGGGCCTTCGGCTCTTCCTGAGGCTTGAAGTCCGTGAAGTAGGCGCTCGGATTTTTTTCCTTGAGGGCTTTGTTGTAAGCGGCCAAAGCCAAGCCGGTCGGTGTGTCCTTGATACGGAAATCTTTGGGCGTGCCCGCAAAGAGTTCACGTCCGCCGCGCTCGCCGCCTTCGGGTCCGAGTTCGATAATCCAGTCGGATGCGTTGATCACGTCAAGGTTGTGTTCAACCAAAAGGACGGAGTGACCGGACTGAACCAGTTCCTGCAGCGACTTCATCAGTTTGAAAACGTCGTCAAAGTGCAGGCCGGTCGTGGGTTCGTCAAAGATGAAGAGCGTGTGTTTGCTCTCGCCTTTGAGAGCATCGGCAAGGTGCTTGGCGAGTTTGAGACGCTGAGCTTCGCCGCCGGACAAGGTCGGAATCGGCTGGCCGAGCTTGAGATAGTCCAGGCCGACTTTAA
>OLVU01001758.1_pt1 | contig 12880 bp, 18 predicted proteins | sample 1673321 | NCBI WGS metagenome assembly OLVU01 (sample SAMEA3178942, study PRJEB25190) | human gut metagenome | biome: human gut; feature: human-associated habitat; material: faeces | place: Austria | collected 2013 | reverse complement strand
ATATAGCAGGAAAAAATTACAAAAGCCCCAATCATGTCTAAACAGACCAAAAACACGGGCAACCTGGCGCAGGGCATCGTGAACAGCGTCAACGAGATGGTGGAGACCTCCGAGACGGCACAGAACGCCATGTCCACCTTCAAGGAGGCCTCGAAGATCTATGAGCAAAGCCGGAAATACTACGACATGCTCAAGAGCGTGAACTCGCTGGTGAGCGGGAGCCTGAAGGTCAAGGAGTCCGTGCTGATGCTCTCGGAAATCTCGGAGAGCTATGTGACGAACTACGGGAAGATGCTCACCGACGAGAACTACACGCAGCGGGAGTTGGAGGCCATCGCCTTCGGCTACAACAACATCATGAAGAAAAGCAGTGCATCCGTAGCCGGGCTGAAGGACATCATCAACCCCACCGGCATGTCCATGACCGACAAGGAGCGGCTGGACCTCATAGAAAGGGTGTACCGCGAGATGAGGCATTACAGGACGCTGGTGAACTACTATACCCGAAAGAACCTGCGCGTCTCCTACCTTCGGGCCAGGGAGAAGGGCGAGACCGAACAGGTCCTGAAGCTTTACGGGGAGGACGAACGCTATTGGTAAACCTTTAAAAAGATACAGACTATATGGTATTGCTATCCCTATCTTTCGACAGCCTGCACGGTATCCTGCGCCGGCTGTATGACGAGATGACCGAACTCTGCCAGCCGATGATGACGCTGGCCACGGCCATCGCCGCCCTGGGCGCGCTCTTCTACATAGCCTACCGCGTGTGGCAGTCCCTCTCGCGCGCCGAGCCGGTGGACGTGTTCGGCATGCTGCGCCCCTTCTGTCTGGGCATCTGCATCCTGTTCTTCGACGTGATCGTGCTGGGAAGCCTGAACGGTATCCTGAGCCCCGTCGTGCAGGGAACGGGTGCCATGCTCCACGACCAGACCTTCGACGTGAGGAAGTTCCAGGAGGAAAAGGACAGGCTGCTCTCCGAGATGCCCCTGAAAGTGGCCGTGACCGGGGAGTTCAACCCCACGGACGAGGAGCTGGAGAAGGAGATCGCCGACATGGGCTGGAACGGGGAGGACTACGCGGTGATGCAGCGGATGTCCCACACCTGCTATTCGTTCTCCCTGCAAGGCATCGTACAGACCATCATGCGCAAGGTGATGGAGTTCCTTTTCCGCGCCGCCTCGCTGGTGGTGGACACGATCCGCACCTTCTTTCTCATCGTCCTCTCCGTGCTGGGGCCTATAGCCTTCGCTATCTCGGTCTTCGACGGTTTCCAGGGCACGCTCGTCCAATGGCTGGCACGGTATATCAGCGTATACCTCTGGCTGCCCATCTCCGACCTGCTGGGGGTGATGCTCGCCAGAATACAGACGCTGGTGCTGCAAAGCGAGATGGAAATGATACAGGATCCCCTGAGCATCTTCTCCCCGGACGGATCGACAGCCATCTATCTGGTGTTCATGCTCATAGGACTGGTGGGATATTTCTGCGTCCCTACCGTGGCGAACTGGGTGGTCCAGGCCGGAGGCATGGGGGCGTACAACCGGAACATGAACAACACGGCGAGCAAGGCCGCCAACGTGGGCGGGGCCGTGGCGGGGGCATCCACGGGCAACGTGGCCGGAGTGCTGCTGAAAAAGTAAAAACGACTGAATAATAACATTCATTCATTTCAAGACATGGAATTCAAGAGCTTAAAAAACATCGAGTCCTCGTTCAGGCAGATCCGCCTGTTCAGCCTCGTCTTTCTCGCCTCCTGCACCCTCCTGACCGTTTTCTCCGTCTGGAAGTCCTACCGGTTCGCCGAGGAGCAGCGGGAGAAGATCTACGTGCTGGACGAGGGGAAGTCGCTCATCATGGCCCTCTCGCAGGACGCCGCGCGCAACCGCCCGGTGGAAGCGAGGGAGCACGTGCGCCGCCTGCACGAGCTGTTCTTCACGCTGGCCCCCGACAAGGCGGCCATCGAGTCGAACATAAACCGGGCGATGTACCTGGCCGACAAGAGCCTGTACGGGTATTACCGGGACTGGAACGAGAAAGGGTTCTACAACCGGCTCATCAGCGGGAACGTCAACCAGACGGTGGTGGTGGACAGCATGAGCTGCGATTTCGACAGCTATCCCTACCGCGTCACCACCTATGCCAGGCAGATGATCATCCGGGGGAGCAACATCACCGAACGCTCCCTGGTGACACGCTGCCGCCTGCAGAGCACGGTCCGCTCGGACAACAACCCGCAAGGGTTCCTTGCGGAGCATTTCGAGATTCTGGAAAACAGGGACCTGCGTACCGTGGAAAGGTAACGGTGTCCCGCAGTAATCAATCATTCAATAATATCTGGAAAATGGATATAAAATCAACGGCAAGGGAAAGGCTGAAGGCATATCTGGACGGCCTTTCCGAGAAACAGAGACGGGGCATCCTCGTGGCGATGCTGGCCTTCACCTGCATCGCATCGGGTATCGTCCTGCTGCGCGCCGCCGGCCGGCTGACACCGGCAAGGGAGCGCATGGAGCTTCCCTTCGGGGAAGGCAGCCTCACGGATACCCTGCGCAGGCTGCCCGATCCCCTGAAAGGACAAGTAACAAGTATTTACCGGACCATTAAACAACACCAGCAGAATGGAAAACAGGAAGAGTAACATGAAAGAAGAACACGTGCCCGCCGGGGAAGCCCCGGAAGGTACACGGCCGGCGGAAGCCGGGGATATCCCCTCCAAAGGGACAAAACCGGAAAAGCGGCTTAGCGGGGAGGAAATCCTGCGCCGCAGGAAATACATCGTCATACCGGTCTTCGTACTGGTATTCCTGGCTGTCCTCTACTGAATATTCGCCCCTTCCGGTGACAACGGGGAAACGGTGGCGGGCGGTTCCGGATTCAACGTGAACGTACCGGACCCGGCAGCGGTCCAACTGGAAGGGAATAAAACGGACGTTTATGAAAGACAGCAGGTCCGGCGTGAGAAAGACAGACGGATGCAGTCGCTCTCCGACCTTGCCGGAAGGTTGTTGGAAGGTAAAGGACAGACGGATAGCGTATCCGGTCCAAACGGAAGCATACGGCAGTCGGCGGACACCTACGAAAGGATCACCGAGCAACTGGAGAGCTTCTACGAGACACCGCAGGAAACGGCCGGCGGCCTGGAACAGAAGGTGGACGAGCTGAACCGCCGGTTGGAAGAGGCGGAAGCGGAAAACCGGCGCGCGGAATCCCGCGAGCGGATGATGGAACAGTCCTACCGGATGGCCGCCAGGTACCTGAACCCCAACCCGGAAGGCTCGCCCGGCGAGACGGAGGAGGAAGAAAAGCTGGAGCCTGTCCCCGTCAGCCGGGCGGAGAGCGGAACGACCTCCGCCCTGAAGCAGCCACTGACGGATTCCGCGTTTGTCGCCTCACTGGCCGTGGAGAGGAACTACGGTTTCAACACGGCGGTAGGCAGCAGCTACCGGATGGGGATGAACACCATCCCGGCCTGCATCTCCGAGAGCCAGACCCTCGAGCAGGGAGGACGGGTGAAGCTGCGCCTGCTCGAGCCCCTGCAGGCCGGAAGTGTCACCATACCGGCCAACAGCCTGGTGACCGGTACGGCCGACATCCGGGGGGAACGCCTGGACATCCTCATCTCCACCGTGGAGCATGACGGGTCGGTCATTCCCGTGGAACTGGAGGTGTATGACGCCGACGGACAGCAGGGCATAGCGGTGCCGAACTCGATGGAATACGATGCCCTGCGCGAGATAGCCGCCAACATGGGAGGCTCGATGAACAGCAGCATCAACATCTCGACGGATGCCGGGGCGCAGATTGCCTCCGACCTGGGGAAAGGCGTGATACGGGGCGTGTCGCAGTATGTCACCCAGAAGATGCAGCGCGTGAAAGTGACGCTGAAAGCCGGGCACCGGGTGCTACTGTACCCGCCCGGACAATAATGAAGAAGAACCGAAGAACATGGAACAAACGATTATTCACCAACCAAGCAGACTTATGAAGAAAATCCTGATTCTGACTGTCGCCCTGTTGGGCATGAACGCCGCGCAGGCACAGCAAAGCAGCGGCGACTGGTTTGAAGGGCTGAGCCGCAAGATCGGATTCAGCCAGATGATTCCCCCGCACGGGCTGGAAATCACGTACGACAAAACGGTGCACGTCATCTTCCCCTCACCGGTAAGGTATGTGGACCTGGGGTCCACGGACCTGATAGCGGGAAAGGCGGACGGCGCGGAGAACGTGATCCGCGTGAAGGCCACCACGAAGAACTTCCGGCAGGAAACGAACATGAGCGTGATTACGGAAGACGGGAATTTTTACAGCTTCAATGTGAAGTACGCGGACGAGCCCCTGCTGCTGAACGTGGAGATGTGCGACTTCATCCATGACGGGGAGTCGGTTAACCGTCCGAACAATGCGATGGAAATCTACTTGCAGGAACTCGCCGGGGAGTCGCCCCGTCTGGTACGGCTGATCATGAAATCCGTGTATAGGCAGGACAAACGCAAGGTCAAGCACATCGGCAGCAAGCGGTTCGGGGTTCAATACCTGCTCAAGGGGCTTTACGCACACGGCGAGCTGCTCTATTTCCATACCGAGGTGAAGAACGCCACGCACGTGCCTTTCGATGTGGACTTCGTAACTTTCAAGATTGTAGACAAGAAAATCGTGAAGCGTACCGCCATGCAGGAGCAGGTCATCTATCCGCTGCGTGCCTTCAACTATGTGACCCGTGTGGACGGGAAGAAGAACGAGCGGACGGTGTTCGCCCTGCCCAAGTTCACCATCCCCGACGGCAAGAAGCTGGTCGTGGAGATGTACGAGAAACAGGGTGGCCGCCATCAGTCGTTTGAGGTGGAGAACGAAGACCTGGTACGCACCGGGACTGTCAATGAACTGAAAGTAAGATGAGTGCCATGAAAAGAAACTTCATTTTTATTATCCTCCTGCTTGCCCTCTTTACGGGGCAGGCAGAAGCCCAGCGCCGGCTGCCGGGGATGAAAGCCGTCCGCTTTACCGCTGAAATAGCCGACGGCTTTTACTGCCGGGCAGACCGCCATGATGCGGGCTACGCCTTTTCGCTGGCTGTTGCCACTTACACAAAAAAGGGGAACCAGTGGGTGTTTGGCTGTGAGATGCTACAACGTAATAACCCTTATCGGAACACGTATGTCCCACTGTCGCAGTATACAGGGGAAGGCGGTTATTATCATACAATCCTTTCCACATCCGGCAAGTCTTTCTTTCTGAACCTCGGCGCTTCCGCCTTGTTGGGCTACGAGGCCGTGAACAACGGAAACCGCCTGTTGGATGACGGAGCTGCCTTGCGCAAGTGTGAGTCCTTCATCTATGGAGGCGCAGTGACACTGGAAGCGGAGGGATACCTGTCGGACAGGATAGCCCTGCTGATACGCCTGCGTGAGCGTTTCATGTGGGGTGGCGCATCCGGCCGCTGCCATTTCCAGTATGGAGCCGGAATCAAATACATTTTCTAACCTTAAAAAGAACAGATACCCATGAAAAGAAGAATCCTTGATATGATGATGGCCGCCTGCTGCATGGCGGTTTCCTTCCTTGGTCTTGCCGCTTGTGACAATGAACTGGACATTCAGCAGGAATACCCGTTCACAGTGGAGTCCATGCCGGTGGCGGATGAGATAGCCGGTGATGAGACGGTGGAAATCCGTCTGGAAATCAAGCCGTCTGGAAATTTTACCGGAACGGTCTATACACTGAGGTATTTCCAGCCTGACGGAAAGGGCAGTCTGAAGATGGAGGACGGCACGGTGCTGAAGCCCAATGACCGTTACCTGTTGAACGAATGGAAATTCCGGCTCTACTATACCTCGCAGAGCGACAAGGAGGCGCAGACCATTGACCTCTATTTTGAGGACAACTGGGGAAACTTGCAACAGCTGACGTATGATTTCAATGGAAAGGAAGCGGAGGAAGACAATAATAATACGGAGGCCGCATGAAAAGAATACCGGTTATTATGATTTTTCTGTCACTTGTTCTGTATGGCAAGGCAGAAAATCCCCCGTCTGACAAGGATAAGGCAGTAGCCTGCATCAAGCCTTTGAAGGCTGGCATCGGGGGAAAATGCCTTACATCGGTTACGGACACCGCCTGCTCCCCCATGAGAAGCTGACCGAGAACCTGAGCGAGGCACAGGCGGACTCGCTTTTGAGATGCGACCTTGAACGGTGCCTGAAGGTATTCCGTAAATATGGAAAAGACTCGCTTCTTTTAAGTCTGTTAGGCTTTAATGTGGGCTGTTACCGTCTGGTTGGAGACGGGAAGATACCCAAAAGCAGACTGATTCAAAAACTGGAAAGTGGTGATCGGGATATTTACAGGGAATATATATCGTTCCGCTGTTATCGGGGAAAAGTCATTCCAAGCATAGAGAGAAGAAGGAAAGAGGAGTTTGAACTGTTCTATATACCCTAGATTGAAATTATGCAAAGCCGTGAACGGACGCTTGCCATCGCCGTTCACGGCTTTAGTCTTAGCCACTCTTAATTTACCTTTACCCGGTTCATCAGCTGCCCCGATATTTCGTGCAGCTCCCGGCAGCGTTCCGGCTGCTGTTCCCTCGCAAAGGCGGTGATTCCCTGTGTCAGTTTCCAGAGCGTGGCCCCGCCTGTCACTCCGTCGTCAGGATTGTTGTTCATCAGCAGTTTTTCCACCTCGCGTCCTTCGTTTTTCAACAAGGCTCCTTTCTGCACCAGATTCTTCAGTTCCTTGTCGAAATCCACGTCAATTTCCGATGCGCCTTGAATTTCGATGGCCTTCTGCATGATGGTGTCTTTGCTGTACAGCCCTTTGGTCAGGTCGGAAACTGCCGATACGGTGGTCTGCGTGTCCAGTTCATAGGTCTTTTGGGAAAGGGACAGGGAATCCGGCAGTCTGCCTCCAAGGTGCACCTGCCGCATGACGGATTCCCGGACCATCCCGTTCAGGCACGCCCCGTTGAGCAGGAACGACCGCATGTCCACCGAGCCGTTGCCATAGTCGGATGTGGAGAAGCGTGCTCCTGCGAAGATGATGACCGTCCCGTTCTTACGGGTGGGTATCTCTATCGGAGTGGGCAGGATCGTTTCGCACCATACTTTCGTGTCGCTCATATAGGCGTCGGACACGACCGCCCCCTGTCCTCCCGCCTCACGGATGAAAGCGGTTAGGATGTCCACCGAGTTGAGCCGGCGGTAGGAGTCCGACAACACTCCCCGGACCTCCATGCCTACCGCACGTATCAGTACCCGTGTGCGCTCGGTCCATCCCGAATGTTCGTTCAGGATGGTGGCGCACAACTGTTTCTGCCAGGCATCTCCGGCGGAAAGCTCGCGCAGGTATTTGGCGGGAATGCCCATCTTCTCCGAAATCTGGCTTATGGCGTTACCGTGCAGGTTGAAGTTCCCTTCGGGCATTGCCATCTGTACCCTTCCTTCCGCTTTGAAAGAGATAACGGGGCGTTCCTTGCTACGTTGGCTTACCCCGATGGGAGCGATGAAATCCTGCGCGATCCGTCCCTCACTGAGCAGACGGTTGATAGTGTCCATGACATCCCCCTGCCTGCCTTCTATCATTCGCCGTACCTTGTTGATGACTACCTGGTTGAGTCCCTGCTGCTTCTGTACCGGCGCAGCTGCCGGCATTGTCAATGTTGCTTCCATCATGATTCTTGTTTTAATATTGTTAGAAAAAGTCTTTCTTCAACGGTTTTCGGGAGCAGCCGTTTTTGAACCACTTCACCATCCGCTGGTATTCTTCCTCGCTGTACCCGCTGATGCCGAATGCCTCATAATATCCGGGAAACGGGCATCGTTCCGGTTCCGGCGAATGGACGCTGACCGTCTTGTGCGCAACGATGATATGACGCACTAAACGGTAGCACTTGTACAGGTCTTCCAGTATGGTATATTCACGGTCCGTGTGCGGCTCGTAGTACCCGCAGGAGATATTGGCGCAGGAAACCGGAAGCCCCCTTCTTTTCAGCACATACACGTCCGTCGTGGCGCCTTCGGCCGGCTTGTAGCCGTATTTCGGGAGGTTGACACATCCGACGAACTCGCGTGCACAGAGTTCCGTGCCGTGTATGCGGGTGACAAAATCCGAATTCCCCCGGCGGTCGCACTGGAGTACGAAACGGCAGTCCGAAAAGAAAGCCATGTCCGCCTCCCGGCTTCCTGTGCAACCAGTCTCTTCCCCTATGAAGAAAACGCATTTCATCACCATGAAATCCTCCAGGCATTTCAGGCAGAGCCAGATGCCGTTCTTGTCGTCGGCACCGATGCCCGTCATGCACTTGCGGCGATGGTCATAGCCTATCACCATGGCATCCGCCACCACGTGTGCCCCGTAAGTGCCTGTCCTGTGGCGGTGCACCTCGTCCACATGCGCCACGATACACGGATAAGTCTTTGCCCGGCCTTTTACGGCATACAGATTGCCCTGCCGGTCCTGTCTGCAGGCTATGCCCATACGTTTTAACTCCGTCTTGAGATAACGGAGCATGGACTTTTCCTTCCCCGACGGGGAAGCTATGTTATAAAGTGTAATCAGTCTTTCCATAAACTTGGTATTTGAATGTGACACATCAAACACAGGCGCATATCCGCAAGGACATGCGCCTGCGGCAATCTTTCTTTATGCCATGAAAAGTTTCTCCATCTGCAAATAGGTCCTGAACGGCGGAATCGGCCTGCCTTTCTTGAACAGCACAGAAGGATAAACCTTTCCTTTGTATTCCCGTGCAGTGCCTTTTATCACTTCTCCGAAAACGGTACTGGTATAGAGAGAAGACCTGCACGGAATACAAAATATCCTATCTGGATTGTCGTGCAGCCTGCCACAGCCAGGGCATACGGAATTGTGCCGGGTGGCGTTTCCCCCTGTATTCCGGCAGATGGCAATCTGGCCGTCCCCTTGATAATTCCTCAGTTCTATTTTCCCGTCTTTTATGGCAATGCTGTAAAACGTGTCCATATAAGGCACCCCCTTCTTATGCCAGCGGAAAGCCGGCACATCCACGATGAGAGCCTGTTGCAGTTCTTGCCCTGCCGCAAGACCTGTTCCTCGCGGGCTGCTCAACGCCACAAACTCATTGCTATGCTGGTAATCGTTGAACTTTCTGCGCAGAAGGATTCCCAGCCGGCGTGCCTCGTTCTGCATCATTCTTATGACAAACGCATGGGACGAGTACATCCGGTCCGTCAGCGAAACCGTGTCCAGCCCGTAGCCGTTGCCCGGACAGCGCACATTCTCCCACACGATGGCACGTCCGAGCACATTGTTGCTCCCGTCCCTTGCCACCAGGATTTTCGCTCCGGCAAAGTTGGCGTAGAAGTCCGCCGCATTGCGTGCCTTTTCCGGATAGCGCATGCAGGAATTGTGCAGGGATGATGTGATATCGTCCGCTATCGGAGAATAATTATCCCCGTCGTATGCCTCGTAAATGTTCTGCATCCCTTCCAGCAGGCGCACGGTCACCTTGCTGTCCACACAGATGGCACTGGCGAAATAGGCCATGTCCGTTTCCGGGTACTCAGGCAGGTTCTTGAACAGCTTGATGAACGTGGACGGCTCCATATCCACCCGGTTTTCCGGGAACAGGGGAGCCTGCGGATTGTTGCGGTCCGGAAAATGCTCGTTGGCCAGGTCCTTGTTACAGGCAGTGAACACGATCCGGATTTTCTGGAACCCGTCACAGGATGTCCGTTTGCGTTTGGTGGAAAAATGATTGTAGAATCCCCGCACAATCTCTGTGACATCCACATTCTTCTTCAATTCGGCAAGGATGTCCCTTGCGATGCCGCTCCCGTTTTCTGCCGCATGGGCCAGACGGGATTTCAGTTCGTTGCTTGCATTCAGTTTCATAATCTTGTCAATTTAACAGTGGGTTATTCATAAATTCAACATATACTGATCCGTTCAATGAAATACGGGATGAAGTCATGTTCCAGCCCGAGGCTGTCGCATGCCTGTGCGAAATCTTCCGCACGGAGGTCTTCCACGTCCCTGTAGTCCAACAGGTTGCGTATTTCATCTTCCAGATACTCTTTCGCTTCTTCCGGAGTGCAGCCGCATGAGCCGCAGATCCGGGCAATAATGGATGTTGTCATAGCTGTCATTTTAGGGGATTTATTGTTCTGTTTACAGGGAGTTGCCGGCTTCTCCGGTATTCTTCCCCGCTCATCTTGGATATGGTCGGAATGCCTGTGCGCGTGAGTACCGGATTGACCAGCCAGCCGTCGTTGAACTTTTCGGGCTGCAGGCTGTCGTGCCAGATGACCTCGCCCACGCAGCCATGTATGAGCATGTTGCATACGGTCATCAGGCAGCAAGTGCGGTTGATGTCCTCACCGACCAGATAGCCGCCGAGGTTGCGTACGTGCCAGGCAAGCAGCAGGCGTCCGCTGCCACAGGTCGGATCTCCCATCCGCTGTCCGGGCTGATGTTCTCCCGTACCGGCACATGCGGTCATGAGTTCGCAAATTGGCGCCGGAGTGAAGAACTGTCCTTGTGCCTGTTTGGAACCGGCGGAAGAGAACGCCATGTAAATGTCACCGAAGGGGTCATACCAGCTGTCATCTTCTTTCAGACGGCTTTGCATGAGCCGCACCCATTCACGCACCATGCCCATGAATGCGGCATTCTGCTGCCGCTTGTATTTCCAACTCTTGAGCGGTGGCGCACCGGGCGAGAAACCGTGAATGACAAATGCCAGGAAATCATTGAATACGGTCAGCGGGTCATAGCCGCAGGCATGGGCAAAATCCGTCATCAGCTTCGCCAAGGGCTGTATTTCTTTGGGAACCGGGTATTGTGCCATAGCCTTCAATTTTTGAGGGTTGTCTGTTTCCGGTTATGAAGGTAAAGCTCTACCTGCCTTGCCACCATGTCACAGAATTTCTGCCCGTTTTCCTCCTCGCTCCTGAAATAGGCCAACATGTCCCACAGGTTGCGGTTGAAGTAAAGCGTCCATTTCTCATAATAGTGCTGTCCGTAGACTTTCCCGAAAGTTTCCTGAAAAAGCGGAAGGGTCAGTCCTTCGCTCGCATGATGATTGTACTGCCATAGGGATACAACCAGCATTTGTCTGTAGTTCATTGTAATCATATATTCTAATTTTTAATGAGACATCTGCCTGCTTGCAGGCATTCTTATTTCTTGTCGCAAATGTTGGCGTTTGACCCGGGACCGCGCAAGGCTTGGCGGGAAAAAATACCGCAGCGGAGCGAGGATGATTTTTTCCCGGCCAACCAGCCCCATGGGGGCCGCCTTGCCCGGTCAGTCGGGCAAACGACTATATTTGCCGCAAGAAATGAGGATGACATTCCGTATTACGATTTTGTGCCTGGCGATTTTCCGTAAAATTCTCAAAGCGAAGGATGTCTGCTATGTAAAAGTCTTCCGCACCCGGGAAGACAAGCGACTTGAGCCCTTCCAGTCCGCCACAATAGAAAAAGATATTGTCGTCTGTGGCCGGATTCACCGTTTCCGAAAGCCGGATATTGACTTCCGGATAGATGTCGCCATCGTTCCAAGCCACGGAACAGACAGCATAATCCGGTTTACAGCCGTTATTCCTGACGAACATTTTGAAACCCTTCTCCATATTCTCCTGAATAAATCCCGCTTCTCTCATGGAAAATGAATCAAGAATGAAATCCACAATCCCAGCTCCTGGCACCTCAGCATCATATTTCTCTTTTACACCAAGTCCGCCGTCGTGGGTACCGGATGGCTCTTCGGCAGGTGTTCCCCAATACATGGGCCGTATTTCCTTAAACTTCTCCATCTTATTCATTTCTGGTTGCTTTTCAATTGTTGTCAAAACGATGAAAGCCCCATCCTATAGGACAGGGCTTTTGTTTTCTGTAATAATTAGCTTGTTATGTCATTACGCGCTCCGTATGTTCCGTTTCTTTTTTAACACCCCGGAGGCGCTTCAGAAGGTGCAGGAACACTTCACGGTCGTAGATGCGGTACAGGAACCTTTTGCCTGTCTCCTTAATTTTTCCCGTGAAGGTAACGGATTCCCTGCTTGTCGGGTATTGGAAGAATGTCCCGGCAGCCAGCAGGGTGTAGTCGTTCTTCTCCATATCATCCATGAACCGGTCCAGATTATCTGTGCCTCCCATTCCCGCAAAATAAGTATAATGATGCCTGCGCAGGCTGCGGAGGGTGCGGGCGACATCCTTGCGTGCCTCCAAAATGGATTCTTCTGTTTCTCCGGATGCGGTCAGGTTGCAGATGAACCGCTGCCTGCCTTCTTCTGTCACGAAGAAGTAGGCTGTGCCCATCCTTCCGGCGCTTCCGTCAGTCCCTGAAGAAACGATGTTCCCCTTGCGGATGTCCGGTTTGCGGGTGATACGCCGGTAATGTTCGCCTATCTGGCGCTGCAGTTCCTCGTGGGGCAGGTTGACAGGACGGATACCGGTAAAGCACCGGCCGGATACTTTGAAATAAAAGTCATGCAACTCCCGGTAATGAGGCGTCGCATTAAAGAAGCAGTTCCGGTTCCGGCGGATGGAATAATAGAATTGTTCTTCATACCATGTCAAGGGAACTTCCCTGAACAGCGTGCAGAGGGATTCCATGTAGATGCGTCCTTTCCTGCGCAGCTCTTTTCTCCCGAAAGCATACAGGTGAGGGTTGTTTTCCTTTTCGCGCAACTCTGTGAGAGTATGCCCGGAATCATCGCAATGTACTCCGTCCGACATGACGGTCAGGACATCTCCCCGGAAATACCGGGAATCTGCCACATATTTTCTTTTATCATGGTCCATTTTCATGTGTTTTGAAGGTTCAACATCCTTTTTGCCGCCCGTACCGCATTCATGGTCAGCTGCCGCTGCCATGCCTTGTTTTTGGGCGACCATCG
>OLVU01001750.1_pt1 | contig 12959 bp, 10 predicted proteins | sample 1673321 | NCBI WGS metagenome assembly OLVU01 (sample SAMEA3178942, study PRJEB25190) | human gut metagenome | biome: human gut; feature: human-associated habitat; material: faeces | place: Austria | collected 2013 | reverse complement strand
CGCTTCCATGACGTGCCCTCCACGGTACACCTCCCGGACAGGCGGAAAGAAGGCTACGGCCTCAACATCCCTGAAATCGAACGCCTCGCCGCCGAAGAAGGGCCGGGCATCCTGCTGACCGTGGACTGCGGCATCAGCGATGTGAAGGCCGTGGAACGGGCCAGGGAGCTGGGCTTCATGGTGGTGGTATCCGATCACCACATGCCGCCCGAGGAGCTGCCGCCCGCCCACGCGATCACCAACCCGCGCCTCAGCGAAGACAACCCCTGTCCGCATCTGGCGGGCGTGGGCGTGGCCTTCTTCCTCATGGCCGCCCTCAACGGCAAGCTGGAAGCCATGTCGGGCAAGCGCATGGACATGCGGCAGGTGCTGGACCTCGTGGCACTCGGCACGCTGGCGGACATGGTTTCGCTCACGGGGCAGAACCGCATCCTCGTCAAGAACGGCCTGCTCAAAATCGCGGAGGCCAAACGCCCCGGCCTCGCCGAGCTCAAGGGGGCCAGCGGCTTTTCCCCCGTGGCGGCCCTCGGCGCAGGACAGGTGGTCTTCAACCTCGCCCCGCGCATCAACGCCGCCGGGCGTCTGGGCAGCCCCACGCTGGCCCACGACATGCTGCTTACACCCTCGCACGACGAAGCCGCCAAACTGGCCCAAACGCTGACCTCCCTGAACGACGAGCGCCGTTCCGAAGAAGACCGCATCTACAAAGAAGCGCTTGAACAGGCCGAGGCCAACCCAAAACGGCTGGGCTTCGTGCTGTACGGCAAGGACTGGCATCAGGGCGTCATCGGCATCGTGGCTTCGCGTATCGTGGAAGTCTACTACCGCCCAGTGCTGATTCTCTGTTCCGACGGGGAAAGCCTGAAAGGATCAGGCCGCTCCGTTCCGGAATTCGACCTCCACGCGGGCCTCACGCGCTGCGCCGACATGCTGCTCGGCTTTGGCGGGCACAGGCAGGCCGCAGGGCTCCGTATCGCTCCCGGCCGTCTGGACGAACTGCGCGAGCGTTTCGATGCCGTCATCCGGGAGGAGCTCGGGGAGGCACCGCTCACGCCATCCTTGAAGATTGATGCGGAAATGCCTTTTTCGCAGGCCTCGGATTTTACCGTGCTGAAGGGGCTCGAACTGCTCCAGCCCTTCGGCATCGGCAACCCCGAGCCCATTTTCGCCTCGCTGCCCCTGCGGGTGAAAAAGCGCAAGGCGTTCGGCCATTCCCGCGAACACATCTCGCTTGAGGTGACGGAAGAAGGCTCCGGCATCACCTTGCAGGCCAAGGCATGGCGGCAGGCGGATCAAATCCCCGAAAGCATACAACGGCATCGCCTCGGTCGAACTGCGCGTCAGGGACTGGGAAGTGCTGTAGCCGGGGAGTGCGCGTAATCCGCTTTTCAAGCGGCATCCTCTTCCCTATACTAGGGGGAGCCGCCGCATCCGGCGGACTCTTTCATCTTTTATGGAGACAATCATGCAGAGCATCCGTATCGCCGTTCTGGCGCTCGCCCTGTGCTTTGGCGCGAGCCTTCTGCCCGTTCAGAGCCATGCCGCCGCGCCCCTGCCCAAAGTCAAAATCGAAACCAGCATGGGCGACATCGTCGTTGAACTGAACCCCGCGAAAGCGCCCAAAACCGTCAGCAACTTCTTGTATTACGTGAAATCCGGCTTCTACAACAACACGATCTTCCACCGCGTCATCAACGGATTCATGATTCAGGGCGGCGGCCATACCGCCGACATGCAGGAAAAGGCCAACTCCCGCAAGCCCGTGGTCAATGAAGCCGGGAACGGCCTCAAGAACGACGCCTACACCATCGCCATGGCCCGTACCAACGATCCCGACTCCGCCACGGCGCAGTTCTTCATCAACGTGGCGAACAACGACTTCCTGAACCACAAGAACGAAACGCCGTCCGGCTACGGCTATGCCGTGTTCGGCAAGGTCATTCAGGGGCAGGACGTCGTGGACCGCATCAAGAGCGTATCCACCGGCAGCTACGGCCCCTATCAGGATGTCCCGAAAACGCCCGTGATCATCAAGAGCATCGTGCCTGTCCAATAGCTGATTTTTCTCATACGTTTTCCGCGTATTAGAGACATTTCGAAAAAAATTCGGAAAAAAAGCGAAAAAAAGCTTGCCAAGACGGGAGAGTTTGCGTAGTTACTCTCCCTGTCGAGCCGGGGTAGCTCAGTTGGTAGAGCAGGGGACTGAAAATCCCCGTGTGGGCAGTTCAATTCTGTCCCCCGGCACCACTTGGAAATACAGGACTTGTGTCTTATGGGCACAAGTCCTTTTTTCGTATCTGTCTGCGTACCCTTCTACCCGTTCTGCCAATACGACGAGCTACGGGGTCTCCTTACAATGCCTTTGAGGGAGCGCCCTGTTTCTCATCCCCTTTCGTCTTGCCCACAAGAAAAATCGAATCTCTATGTTTCATTGACTCATAGTGGTCAGCTTACCGCTATTGCCTTGTCTTGTTCAAAGCAAACAGGATGCTGTTGTAGATATGCTCAAGCGATTTTTCATCGGTTTGAGACAGGGCTTCAATCAGCCTTTCTTTGATCTCGCTCGCTGCAAGGGGGCTCTTATCAAAAATAAACAGATAAGGCGCCAACCTAGCCCCTCGCCTGCCGCGAACCGGCCCACGCGAGGATCAGGCCGAGTACCGCTCCGAGCAAGGCGGCGAACAACACCCGGAAGGCTTCTGGCAGCAGAAACGTAATGGTATGGACGGGGATCCAGAAGAAGAGCACGGTGCGGAACAGCACCAGCCGCCACATGACGTCCCAGTTGACGGACTTCAACAGCCCGCCGACGTCGGGAAGGTGCCACAAGCAGCGCAGCGTCCCCTCATAACGGGCGATATGCAGATCGCTGACCTTATGGGCCACCATGAGGACCGGTGCAAACAAGGTGTTCAGGCACAAACTGATGGCAAACGCCGTGAGCAGTTTCTCCGTGCCGAACGGACCGGCCAGCGCACGCGCGGCCCAATCCATGCCGATCCGGGACATGGCCAGCGGTACGCCAGCGGAAAAAATCATGAACGCCAGCGTGATGCATATACCGAGAGCGCCCCATGCCAGCGCGCGGGGCACGAGGCCGAAACGAGGCGGCAGGTAACGCCCTACCAGCATCCGCTGCGCAAGGCTTTCCCCGAACGTTGCGAGCAACGCGAACTTGCAGAATCCCGCCGCAAAGGGGTGCGCATCCGTCAGGGCCACATACGCCCGCAATACGGTATCGGAAAGAAGCAGAGACAAGACGAGAACAAGGCCGCACCCAAGACACCAGCGATCCGCCGGACGGTCCAAACGAAACCCTTTCATGGATTTTACCTCGAAGCAAACGGTCCTGATCCGGGAAATTCAACGCCAAAGGCATCTCAGCGCCAGCGAAGACAAAGAGCCAAGCCCACCCTCCGTTACCCAGAGATAACTGTCATTCCTCAATGGCAATGCCTACGATGGTTCTCTTCTCTTATAGTATCCAACCCGGCGAAATCGCACAAGCGGTTAATGGCACACACCACATTGCTCTCTTCAGGTGCTGAGATGGAAACCGACAGCGGCATTAACCTCATACTCAGTCCAAAGGGAGTTGCTTTTCGTCCAATTACGGTAAAAATCGTGGTAAAACAGATGAATATCCCCATAACCCCACCAGGCCTTCACATGACGCTCTGAGGCATTTTCCTCCGACCCTGCAAAGGAAACCTTCCGTCTATCACTGAATACAAAAAGCCGCGCAACGGAACCCCCATCGCGCGGCCTCCCCGCCAGTCGAAAGTCTTTGGAAGATGAGATGAGGGAGGGCCGGGGGAGGGGAGAAGGAACCTTTCCGAGGAAAGGTTCCTTCTCCCCCGCGCGTCACTCTCCCCCTTCCGAACCTCAGCAAATACCGCCGACCGTATCGGCCTGCTGCAACTGCTCTTCGAGCACGGCGTCCTGTGCGGCCTCGAACGTGCGGAGGCTCTTGTCAAACAAACGCATGTAGTACAAAGAATTGCCGAAAAGAGCGACCATAAGCGTACCCGCCTCGATTTCCTCGGGCGAGGTATACGACTTGCGATTGCCTTCCATTGTCTCAAGAGCCGACCCAAGCTGCTTGATCAGCTCTTTGATGCCCATTTGCGGGACGTCCACACCGTCGACCTCACGCGTCGGGTACTTCCTTTCCATATCCATAAGCCCTCCTCCAAATACGTTGGCCGATCCTTTATGATGATTGTCCGTTTCGCACAACCCGTTGCACAAAAACGGGCAGCGGCTTGACAGAGCGCTTCCGTTTGCGTATTGGGTTGTGTTCTGCCTTGCCTGTTTCATCGCGCCCAAGAGGGCGACTCTGGGAACAGGCCATAGTCCACAAGGAGGATCTTGGCATGAGAAAGTTTGAAACCTTGCTGCTCCTTTCCCCGGAGCTGGCTGCCGATGCGCGTGAAGCGTTGCTTGGCACCTTCACGGGTGTCATCGAACGCGCCGGCGGTCGGTTCACCGCGGATCACTGGGGTATGCGCGACCTCGCCTACCCTGTCCGCAAGCAAATGCGCGGCTACTTCGTGCGCCTCGAATATGTCGCCCCCGGCGACACCGTGGCCGAACTCGAACGCATCATCCGCATCAGCGACGGCGCGTTCAAGTTCCTTACCGTAAAGCTGGCCGACGCGGCCGAGGAGGTTGCGTAACATGGCCTTCAAGAAAAAGTTTGCTCCTCGTCGCAAGTTCTGCCGCTTCTGCGCCGACGCGGATCTGCCGCTGGATTACAAGCGCCCCGACATCCTGCGCGACTATATCACGGAACGCGGCAAGATCATTGCCCGCCGTATCACTGGCACCTGCGCCAAGCACCAGCGCCTGCTCTCCACCGAGATCAAGCGCGCCCGTCAGATGGCTCTGCTGTTCTACACCGCCGGCCATTCCTCTGACGTGAAGAAAAAGAGCAACATCTAAGGAGACCCGGTATGAAAATCATTCTTCGTGCCGATGTGGAAAACCTGGGTCGCCTTGGCGATGTGGTGACGGTTAAGGCCGGTTATGGCCGCAACTACCTGTTGCCTCAGGGCCTGGCCATGCTGGTCACCCCCGGTAACCTCAAGGCTTTTGAACTGGAACGCAAGAAGCTGCAGGCCCGTATGGACGCCCTGCGCGCCGCCGCCGACGACATCGCCGGCAAGCTGGAAGGCCTCGTTCTTCCGATCGTCATGCGCGTGGGCGACAATGACAAGCTCTACGGCTCCGTGACCACCGCCATCATCGGCGATGCGTTGACCGCTCAGGGCATCGAAGTGGATCGTCGCCGCATCCTGCTCGATCATCCCATCCGTACCCTCGGCGATCACCCCGTCCGCGTGCGTCTGCATGCCGACGTCGTCGCTTCCCTCACCGTGAAGGTTGTCTCCGAAGACAAGGCGCACCTCGTTGAAGAGGAAGCCGCCGAAGCTCCGACCGAGGCCCCGACGGAAGAAGCCGCCGAATAGTTTCTCGCGCCGCCCCCGGTTTTCCCCGGGGGCGGCGACTCGGCGGTGAGCTCCTCTGCTCTTCTTTTTCACGCGTCCCCAACAGAGGAATTTCCGCATGGCATCCCCTGCCGATCCCAACCGGGCGACGAACGATCTGCTTCGTCGAGTCCCCCCCCACAGCGTTGAGGCCGAACAGGCCGTTCTGGGGGGTATTTTTATCCGTAACAGCGTCTTCCACACGCTCGTGGACACGCTTTCCTCCGACGATTTTTACCTCCCCGCGCACCAGACGCTGTACACCTGCTTCCTCGAACTCTATCGCAAAAACGCGCCCATCGATCTCGTTTCGGTAGCCAGCTACCTCAAGGATCATGGACAGCTCGAAGCAGTGGGCGGAGCGGCCTACCTTTCGGAACTGGCACAGACCGTCGTCAGCGGGGCCAATGCCGAATATTATTCCACCATCGTCCGCGACAAGTCGCTGCAACGCTCCCTCATCGGCGCGTGTTCCGACATCATCAGCAACTGCTTTGACCAGTCGCGCAGTGTGGATGCCCTGTTGGACGAGTCCGAACAGGCCGTCTTTTCCATCTCGGAACGTACCTCCGGCAAGGTCTTCAAAAGCTCCAAGGAACTGGTCAACCGCGTTTTTGAGGAACTGACCAAACGCTTCGAGCAGAAGGAAGCCGTCACCGGCGTCACCACAGGCTACAACCGCCTTGATCAGATGACCGCCGGGCTCCAGCCTTCGGACCTTATCATCGTTGCGGCCCGTCCCTCCATGGGCAAGACCGCCTTCGCCCTGAACATGGCCATGCGCGCCGCCGTGCAGGACAACGTGCCCGTCGCCATCTACTCCCTCGAAATGTCGATGGATCAGCTCATGATGCGTATGCTTTGCGCATGGGGCAAGGTGGATCTGGGGCACCTGCGCCGGGGCTATCTCGACTCCGAGGAATGGAGCAGGCTCTATCACGCCGCCGACGTGCTCGGGCAGGCCCCCATCTACATCGACGACACGCCCGCGCTCTCGCCGCTGGAACTGCGCGCCCGCACCCGTCGGCTCAAGGCCGAATCCGGCGTGGGCCTGGTGATGGTGGACTACCTCCAGCTCATGCGCGGATCCAAGCGGACGGACTCCCGCGAACAGGAAATTTCGGAAATCTCCCGCTCGCTCAAGGGGCTGGCGAAGGAAATGGATATTCCGGTCGTGGCGCTTTCGCAGCTCAACCGTAAAGTTGAAGAACGTAAAGACAACCGCCCCATGCTCTCGGACCTGCGTGAATCCGGAGCCATTGAACAGGATGCGGACATCGTGATCTTCCTTTACCGCGACGAGGTATACAAGCCCGATACGCCGAAAAAAGGCATCGCGGAACTTATCATCGGCAAGCACCGCAACGGGCGCGTCGGGACCGTAGAACTGGCTTTCCTGCCGCAGTACACCGCCTTCGAACCGCTTGCCAAGGATCGCTGATCGGCGATGGTGGATTCGGCAAGCGTACATTTCTTTTGAGAGGATACAGAAGCGTTGGGGAAGGGAGGCTTTTCTGCCCCCCTTCCCCAACGCTGTCACTTTGCATCTATCTCCCTTCCCAGAGGGTTCCATAAAGATCGAATTTCTGCCCGCAGCGTTCTGAAGTGTTTTCCCTTTGAAACGAGAGCTCGTTTAAAGAACAACGCTCCAGCCACTGTCTCTAGAGGCAGGCCACAATGTACGGCGTGTTTTTGGAAATGCACAAATCTCTCCCTCTCCTCGCATAACAACGACATGGGGCTTCCGGATGGCAGATGCAGCCGGATACGCCCAGGAACGGTTCCATCTTCTGTTTTTCATCTCTTTAGAGGAATCCTCTTTTTACAAAATATAAATTTTATCTTTTATTTTCAATGTATTAGCATAGATTCTTTCCGGGAGTCCCATAAAAAACAAAAATTATACTTGAAAAAGAATTTCAATTTCATTATTATCTTTTTATGGACGACGAGGAAACAGGCAGTATCCCGTCTCCAGTCAAGCTGTTGCCGAGAAATCGGCACAGAAGCCGGGAAGTGGTTGGCCCGGCTTCCCAGCCGGATGCCGATCCCCCCCTCGGAAGCAGTCCTTCGGCATCCGGCAAAGAAATTTCCTAATACATGGGTGTTTCTCAGCTTCGCGTGTTCTCATTGCCTTTTCCAGCCAAAAAGAGCGAGTGTGCAAGGACAAAAACCGTTTCATCATGGAGTACATCATGAGCAAAGTACTGATTGTTTACGGCTCCACGACCGGCAACACGGAAGCTCTCGCGGAAATCCTCGGACGCCTTATCCAAGAAGCTGGGCATGAGACTACCCTCCTCAACGCCGCTGACGCCAGTGCACCCGGCCTTTGCGATGGATGGGATATGATCCTTTTCGGTTGTTCCGCATGGGGCGACGACGAAATAATCCTGCAGGACGACTTTGACGCGTTGTTCCAGCAGTTCGACCTCATCAACGCCAAGGGGCACAAAGTAGCCTGTTTCGCTACAGGGGACAGCAACTTCACATACTTCTGTGGAGCTGTCGACGTTATCGAAGCCGCTCTTGAACGGCTTGGCGCGGATGTCGTCGTTGAAGGCCTTAAAATCGACGGACAGGCCCAGTCCGACCAGCCGGAAATCCAGGAATGGACCAAGGCTGTCATCGAAACTCTGTAAGCGCTAAGAACGTCTTCCTTCGAAATGCTCGTTTCCTTACGAGCACAACGGGTCGGAGCCCTCTCGACCTCTTCGACCCAACCTCCTCCTTGCGCCCCGGTTCGACCGCCGAACCGGGGCGATACTTTTTCCCCGTCATGAAGTTCTTACGGTAGCATGGCCACCTCAAGCGGATCTCCTCTTTTATGCCGCCTTGCCACCGGATGAGGCTGTCTTGCCGTAATCCTTGACGTGCGGAATCTTCCGCGAGTGTGGTACGTCGAGCTTCTTGTACGCTGGCGCTCTTCAGGCACTCCCATCCCGTACCGTTTCTCATAAGAGCTAAGAACATCTTCTCTGAGAGTGACTTTTCTTGAGCATACTGTTTCCACAGTCATTTTCATCAGTCAACGGCTGTCACTGACAACTTTCAACAGGTATCCATCCAGCGCGTTTCTCCGTCGGTTTCTTTGAACAAACTGTTTCTGGTCATCACCACCTGTTACCGCCAGACAACATCTGCAAACAGCAGTGGATGACTGACAATGATAGCTCCGGACTGGCACTGTCAGACATACAAAAACAACACGGCAAAATGGTCACGAATAAACTATAATATATTAAAATAACAATCTTTATTTGCATCAATGACAAACGCTGAAATACGGTAGAGAGGTGTCATCTCAAAGCGGAGGCCATAAATTTTTTCCATCCAAAACAAGTCGGCAAAATACTCGCTATTTTATCTTAATATATTGAAATATTATGTTAAAATGATTCAAAAAGATCATATTCCCTTATGTTTGATTCCCCTAAGCCCGCCGAGGGCTTAAACGGGAAAATTCTGAAACGTTGTTCCAGGTGTCAACGAAAACAGCATGTTATCGGTGATGACAGCTAAGGTGAGTTCGTGACGGATTATGACATGCATCAGTTGTCACATGGCTTTTCAGAAGAGAGGATGGAAGAGCATTGAAGGGCACCCATACGGCAATATGCCCACTAAATATATTTAACATATTGAAAAATATTGTATATTTTATTAATACACAAAACGTTCAAACGTCCACTGGCAGAAGAGATATCCCATCACTGCCAACAGGGAAAACGGAGGGGAGCATACATAATGATGGAGCGTCAGTAAGGACTACGCGACCATTCCTGCGCGTAAGGCGCAAGAGTAGCACATAAAAAAGGCCGTTTAACACGGCCTCGCTTGTGTCTAGTCCTCTTTCCTGCGCCCTCGCCTCCGGGACGGGAGGGCTTCAGCTGTACGGTTGAGGATCACGATATTCCCCTTGGTCAGAATACTGGTTTTCTCCAACACCTTCTTTTCCGCCAGTTCCGCGATGGCGTCCCGAATCTGTCGGCGTGTTTCCTTTAACGGCGAACGCAGATCCATATTCAGCGCCAATGCCAGCGTGCGGATATCCCCCCGAAAAACAGGGTTTTCCCTGTGCGACTGGCAGAAGCGATACATAGCCTTCGCAATACTTCCCCTGATCTGAAAACGTTTGGCCACGTCAATCCAAGTGAGCCGATTGGCCACATACATTTCCCGGAAGAACGGGCTGATCGTTACTGAAATATCCCGTTCCGCATCATTTTTCCCGCGCAGGCGCAAATTCGAGATGATGTGCGTGAGGTCGTAAAACGTCTCCTGCCCTCTTTCACGCACCACTAATTCTATAGTCCCGTGCGCGAGGCATGTGAGCCCAGTTACCAAGCGCGTATAATGGTTCTTTCCCGGCCTTTTATGCCCCATCAGACGCAGAATCGGCAGCAATGGGCCACGATACGTAAATTTTCCCGTACCGCTCTCCGGGAATGCCGAACGCACGGGTTCCGGAAAAGCCTCCACGCCGCCAGAAACATACGGCGCCTCGGGAAGATTTGGGGCGACGGGCACAAAACCTTCTTCCGTATCCTTCACGGGAAGTGCTCCTGCCGAACGAGCATGACGAGCCTCGGCCCCTTCCGCCCCGGATTCAATGATCGCCAGCAGAGCCATCAGCACATCCTCTTCCTCAACACTGAGTTTCGGCCCTGTATAAAGGATATCACCCCACGGCCCCGAAGAAATGCGTTCTTTAAAGAAGAAAGCCCCTGATGCCGCGATGCTGCCTTTTTCACGCGATGTAATATCGGGATCACGCATGAGAGCGTCCCGGCGTCCCTTTTCAAGGTTATTCATCGGAAAAAATGGCGAAACACGTGCAATACTGGTTGGATAGCCACACCAAAGCGAAGGGCGTTCCTCCTTAGGAGCTGGCAGGGGTGCTGCGGCTGGGACGCTCTCAACCGGGCTAAGCGCAGGGATAGGCTTTGGAGAAGCCGTCCTGACAACCTCGCACGCCACCTCTCGCGCCTGTTCACGAGCCAGCTCCTCAAGGCTCACAGGCGAGGGCCGTTTCCGTTCCTCAGGCGCGGCAAGCGGATGACAAGCTTTGGAGGAAGGGCTTCCACTTCTACGCCACTCTTCGATGATCGCAACGATAAACGACGGAACATCCTTCCAGTCTAGCGCATCGATCTGTGCGGCAAGCGTAGGATTATACAGCCTCAGGCGTTCCCGCTCCTCAGCAGAAAGAGGGGAGGGGACAGCCGTCTCAAGAAAGCCTTGCAACGCTTCACCCACGGATTTCATCTTATTGGTCATGGCAACATTCCGCATTAGAGCGCCAGCTTGCCATCCGGACGGCGCAAGAGCCGCCGGAAAGTGCTGAACCCCGGAGGTGCCGGGCACGCATCCATAGAAGAAAAAGGTGTCAAACTCCGCAAAAGGCCTTTCTTCCCTCGGCCCAGCCGTCCATTTCCGACTCTAAAAAACACTGATGGCGAGTATTGCCCGCATCCATTTACCGCTTTTATTGAGGATGATCATTGACTTTTTTTGAGTATCATGCAAAAAATTCGACACATCACACGCAAATTGGAGGATCTCATGGCAGCGAAAGTCATTGCTTTTGCAAACCACAAAGGTGGCGTAGGCAAGACCGCGAGCACTGTTAACGTAGCGTATTGCCTCGCTAAACGCAAACGCCGTGTGCTTGTTGTGGACTGTGATCCTCAGGGAAACGCGTCGCTGACCCTCGGAACCGTATCCCCATACGAGCAACCCCGCACAGTGGCAAACCTCTTTACCGGGCTCTCGTTTTCGGCAGCGGCCGTGCCTTCCAAATACGAAGGGCTGGATCTGATCCCTGCCAATCTGAACGTATACGCTACGGTAAGCACGCTTTCCAATTCCATCAAGCGCTTTTTCGGTTTCCGGCAAGCGCTCGATAAGGCAGCTCTGAACACCTACGATTACATTCTGCTGGATTGCCCGCCCACCATTGAGGGTGCGCTCCTGACCAATGCGCTTATCATTACGGACTATATCATCATTCCGGTTGGGGACACTTATGCCCTTTCCGGCGTAAGCCATCTTATCAAAGTCGCGGAAACCCTGCGCGCTGACACCGAATCGAACCTTGCGATCATGGGCGTACTGCTGACCATGTACGATGGCCGCAATAACGCCGCGAAAACCATCCGTAATGTGGCAATCGGGACCTTCGGCGAAGAAATGGTCTTCCGTACGACTATCCCCAGAAATACTACACTAAATAAAGCTGTTATGAGTAACCTTGCGGTCTGTGACTATGACGACGGTTGTTCTTCCTGCCGCAGCTATCGTGAGTTGGCACAGGAAATGGAAGCCCGCCTTGATCCCAAGAACGCATGATTATTCAAAGATGGGCATGGAATAAAAGATGACTGTCTTGTAGTTTTATATTCCTAAATTTTCGGATTACAAGTTTACAATTGGTAACATTCAATTCTTTCCCGGAAGAAACAAAGTGTACACTTATGAGCCAAATTCTATTGTCCCCCGCACATGTTACCTGTAAGTAAAATATCCTCTCGACAAGAAAAGGCTCCCTTCCTCTCCGTCCACTTTATCCTCTTCCTTCCGTAAGGAACTGACATGGCTAAGAAATCAAGCATGCCGGACTTTACCTTCGCTCTCGGTGCCGACCTTCGAGAAGCGGCCGCTAAGATGCGCAAAATGAGCCAGCCGCCGAAGCATCAATCTGCCCAGCAATCTGATGAGGCCATAGATACCATGTCCGACGATGCAGAAATCACCGTCGACTCCTCAGCAGTAGAACCTCCCTTTGCTGAAGAGAGCTTAACGCCGCCAAGTTCTGATGCAACCATTGGCGTTGACGTTTCTTCAACAGATTTACCATATTGTGAAGAGTCGACCGTCATAATCGAACAATCCGGAGAGATTGCTGCACCTGTAGACTCTACTTATTCTGTAACTGATGCCTTACAGCCTCTTGAAGAGACTACATCCAAGTCCTCCCAAACGCCTGTACAGAAGGAAGTAGACACTCCTGAGATACCTGCTGAATCCCCTGAAAGGGAAAATATGGAGGGAACTCCTCAGGTAGACCCTTCTACTCTACTCACTGGAGGAGAGAAAACAGAACCTTTTCAGAGTCCTTCTTCTGAATCACGTTCAGTAGAGGCTCTAAACGCTGTTTGTGCACCAGAAACAGGTTCTGCGTACACTCTCTCAGATATTCAGGATGAACCTTCTGATATCCCCGTACAGGCAGCTCAAGCCGGCCTGAATTACGATAAAAAACCGTCAATGACAGCTGATGATAGTTATATACAAGAATCAGCAGAAATAGACAGTAAAAAGCCGTCCATTACCACTATTCCTCCAAAAACATTCCGTACAGACATGAACTGTCACCGACAGTCTCCAGTGCTTCATAACAGCATATCAGCTGTCAATGACAGCTCTACGCCAAAACAGAATTACAAAGCCACTGCCCTCAGTTCTGAT
>OLVU01001744.1_pt1 | contig 12997 bp, 10 predicted proteins | sample 1673321 | NCBI WGS metagenome assembly OLVU01 (sample SAMEA3178942, study PRJEB25190) | human gut metagenome | biome: human gut; feature: human-associated habitat; material: faeces | place: Austria | collected 2013 | reverse complement strand
ATTTAAAAGCCCGTGGAATTTACTCTTGCACTGGAATTTACTTTTTCAAGTCAGCAACATTTGACGCAAACGAAACCAGCCCAAATTTATTTTTTGATCTTGACTTTCTTGTTCAGTCCTCTGGCACGAAGTACCTTTTTATATGCTTTATATTTACTCTTTGGCACTTTAATAACTGTCTTTTTTCGGATGCTCTTAAATGTTTTTTTAGCAACCGTTTTCTTTGTCAGTTTCTTTGTTTTGATTTCAAGCAGAGTCAGTTTTTTGCAGTTACTAAAGGCTTTTTCTCCAATGGAAGTAACATCGTACTCAACCCCCTGAACGGTAATGCTCTCAGGAATGGTGACTTTTTTCTTCTTTTTGTTTGTATAGCCTGTAAATTCAACCGTAGAGCCCTTTGCCTTTGATTTCGTTACTCTGTATTTATTTCCTTTTACTTTCAGTATTGCACCGACTTTTTTCGGTACTGCTTTTTCCCTTTCAGCAGGCTTCTTCGTCGCCTGAGAATCCGAGGTCTTGGTCGGTTTTGCAGTTGGCGTTGCAGCTGGTTTGCCGGTTGGTTTTGCAGTTGGCGTTACAACCGGCTTTTCTGTCGGTGCTTCTTTGATGGTATAAACCACTTCTACCTTAGCAGTGCCTACCGATACAGTGGCTTTGATGGTACCGGGACTGGTAAGGTCCTCTGTCCGAGTTCCCTCACGTGTATAAAAGATTTCATAAGGCACTTCTATTTTGCCCCATTCTTCACTTAACTCGATACCAATGTCAACCGCATGGGCTGTTTTATCATATACAACACCCTTGCCACTGACTGTCATCCTCACTGAATGAGCAGAATCCTTCTTACAAATACCTGTGATCACATTCCCCTGTGCAGTATATATTGTGTCATGAGCGGTCGGTGATTCCGGAAGTTTTTCATTGGAATAACTCTTCACACATTCCTGATAGCCGGTATATACTGTTCCGTGCGAAGAATCCGCCACCGGAGCTTGGTCTTTTTCACCGTCATTGTCGATGTTCTGGTACCAATACTGGCTTCCGTCACTCACTCCATGGTTCAGAAGGCTGCACACTTCTCCAGAGGCAAACTGCTGTGCCGTCTTAGCATTTTTATCTTCTGTTTTTTCTGAAAGATAATATGTATTTTCAATATGGCTTCCGGTAAATGATTGGCTAAGCGGATAAGTATTGCCATCCCCATCAAACGTAATGTCCTTTACAAAACTATCCTTAATCGTGCCATAATTTCCGCCGGCTAATGCGCTGTGAACCCGAAGTTTAATAGTCATTTCATCGTCATACTCTGTCTTCTTCTTCGTTTTTATGACAGCATTCTCCACCGCACAATTTTCGATTGTTCCATAATTGTTGGAACAGAGAATACCAGAGCGAAAATCTGCCGAATAATTTCTAGATGGCACCGTTGCATTCCGGATACGCACATTTTTGATGGTACCATAATTATTTCCCATCAAAATATATGGATAATATTTACTTTTCACATTGGTAATACTATGTCCATTTCCATCAAATATACCATAAAATGAACTTGCGCCACCATTGAGCAATCCAGAAACATCTTCTTCACTAAAATCAATATCAGCATCCAAAAGAACATTTAATGCATCATCCTTTAGAAGCAGCTTATGCAGCGAATCAAGATCGGCTTTTCCCCCTATTTTCACAAACCATTTTCCATCTTTTTTAACTGCTGGAAGACAGGATGTATAACTTGCACCTTGTTTTACCGTATCTCCCGGATAGGCGACAAAACTATCACCATTTCTGTCCTGTGCAAAATAGAACACTTCATTCGGCAGCACATCTCCTTCAAATTTTTCTCCATCCACAGTCACTCCTAATTCCACTTCGCGCAAAGTAATCATCATATCTTCTGTGATTTTGTCCGGAGTTCCTGCACTTCCGTAGTCATATTCGTAATATCTTTGTCCGTCAAAGTATCGATTTCCCAATTTGAATCCATCCGGCACCACGAACTCTTGTTGATTTGTCTCTCCTTCAACCTGAAGCGTAATCTTGTGAGTACTTACTGCCGGGTCATCCTTAATCATGTTTTCTATTGCATTTTCGCTGTCCCGCTGATAAGTATATGTATAAACGTTTCCATCTTCCAATGTGATTATGTTTTTCCCATATTCCATAAAGCACTTCAAGGTGCCGTCTTCTGCGGTCTGGAAATTCGTGACTGGCTGCCCGTTAATGGTTTTCACTTTGGTATTTTCTAAAAGTCCATCCACGGTAAAAAGACCGATTTTCCTGCCATACACATCTGACACGTCTGACATGCGATTCAGAGTAAAATATTGCTCATCATAGGAAATTACACTATTGCAAATTACCGTATTTGACCCTTCTGACTCTACAATGCCAATTTTAACACTTTGCTGGGTTGGAGATTTCTGTTTCGCCGTTATCTTCGCTCCGTCAATGTATACACTATTCCTGCCTTTAAGAAAATACGAAATGCATCATCAGTCAGTGACAGTTCTCCGCCCAAAATAGCGATATCCTCAGCGTAAACACAACGACCATCACCGTAGGATAAATCTGCTTTTCCTCCTGTCATTGTAAATTTTTCCACCCCCTCAATTGCTCCATAGGCAACCAGATCTCCACCTTCCAATGTGACAGTTCCCTGACGACGATTTTCTCCCTCTTTCCTTCCTGATATAGAATAACCATAATTTTCTTCTTCCTCTGAATCTTCTTTGCAGTTACCTAGCATCAAAGTAAGACGGCCGTTACCTTCTTTGAGCGTCATATCACCAGTTACCTGAATCACATAACTATAATCCTTATCCGGCGATGTAAGACAGGAATCCTCTTCCACATACAGATTTGCTGTTCCTTCGATGTCCAGTACCGGAAAAAGCTGGTTGGTATAGATATTACCACAACTATCCACACCCGAATCATACATCTGATTATTTTGAATCTGTGCTCCATCAAAAATAATATTTGCTTCCACTCCCTTTTCTACCTTGATGTGAGTGTCGACAAATGCACCATTGATCTCATTGGAGCCTTTGATGATGTAAGTTCCATTTTTTGCAATATTAATTTCGATGACGGTAGTAGTAAAATCCTCACCATACGCATCTACAAAGGTTTTTTCTTGTCTAAGAGCCGCATCTGCCAGATTAAAAGTCACTGCGTTTTCTGTAGGCAGGGAAAGCTTCTGCATTTCTTCCATAACTGCCCTTCCCTTGGCATACGCCTCTGCATAGGATACGGTCGGGATACTTGTAAGCACCGTAGCCGATAATGTTGCAATACAAATCCCTTTTTGTGCCTGTCTGTAAAAATTCTTTCTCATTTTTTCCTCCGTTTCTGTCATTTTAAATCTTATTTTCCATTATATTATAATATTTTTCATACTGTTCTCGCAGTATCTCACCTGTTGACCACGGCTTGCGTTTCCCGACATAATGAATAATGGCCGGGTTATCCCTTTGAAGATCTGCATACAATGTTTGGCTGTGAATATTGCCGCTTTGCAAATGTCCTGCCACAAATGTGGTATAATTCCAGCAAAAATCCAAAGGCAGCACCTTGCCATCAAACAGCATATTAAGGACATCTTGATCGCTAAACATATATTTGTGCCCCGTTAGCAATTCATAAACCTGCGACATCGTAATATGCTGCCTGGCTTTTTGCAGATTCAGAAGCAATTCCCCTGAATTAAAATAATCCTCTGCATATTGCATCTTCAAACCGTCACTTCGATAATTATCCACATTATATGGCATACCATCTAAAAAAATGGCACGGCGCGTCTGTGACAAAACACGAAGATCTTCTGCCCGAACAGCCGCCACTTCCTTTTCACCAAGATGCGTATCGTAGAGTTTGCTTACATCCTCCAAAAAAATCATGTCGCAATCAAAATACAATATTTTTTCATAATTTGTGAACATCTCATCAAACAGATACAAGCGGTAATTGATAGCTGCTGTGTAATACGCATTTGCCGTTTCCGGAAAAACTTTTTTCTTTCTCTCATATTAATAAAACGGATGCTGACTCCCGGCTCGTCTTTTCCCAGTGCATGAATTTGTTCTTGTGCCTCCCCGGGAATGTCATCTTGTAAAATAAGGATGTCATAATTTCGTGTCTTGTCCCGATTATACAAGAGAGAATACAACGATGTACAAAGTGGTTTTGCATACTTCTCATCGCTGACAAAGCATATATTAACCGAGGTTTCAAATGCTTTTTGAAGTTTTTTCATTTTTATCCCTTTCTTTGGTGTTAAATATTATAACAATATAAAGTTTATCATATAAAATAGTTAAAAAGCAAGTGATTACTTGAAAATGATTGTGTCAAGTAATCGTTGGCACTTTTTTCAGGTTCCGTGTTTCATGGAAAAAAGTTTACTCGCATGGGCGCTTGCGCTACATAAGCACGCAGCGGTATGGGCGCCTATAATACAGGCACCTCATACCGGCGCACTTATAACCCATGCTTTGTAAATCTTTTTCCCATGAAACACTGGACGACCGAAAGGATTGCAAGGATTACTTGACACAAACAAAGCCAGCCAAACTCAGTTTTTCTTTATCTTATAACCGCATTCCGAAATACCTTTCTGGATGCGGTTGCTGCTGCATCTCCCCCTCTCACCACTCTCCCCTCTCCCTCTAAGCCAAAATAAAAACGAAAAAAAGATGGGAAGCTATATCTGCCACGCAGATATCCCGCTTCCCATCTTTTTCGTTTTTATTTTACAGCCTTAAAAGCTTCTTCCAAGTCTTCAATAATATCATCTACATTCTCTGTTCCGATTGACAAACGAATGGTATTTGGTTTGATTCCCTGGTCTAACAGTTCTTCCTCATTCAACTGAGAATGTGTTGTACTTGCCGGATGAATAACTAACGATTTTACGTCTGCTACATTGGCAAGCAGGGAGAACAACTCCAGATTATCAATGAAATCTTTTGCTTTCTTGTCATCGCCTTTAATCTCAAAGGTGAAGATTGAACCGCCGCCATTTGGGAAGTACTTTTTGTACAATTCCTGCTGAGAAGGATCATCGGATACAGCCGGATGATTTACCTTTTCAACTTGTGGATGATTGTTCAAATACTCTACTACTTTCAATGCATTTTCTACGTGGCGCTCAACTCTAAGGGAAAGAGTTTCAAGCCCCTGTAAAAACATAAATGCATGGAACGGAGAAAGTGTTGCACCTGTATCACGAAGCAGGATTGCACGGATATATGTTACAAACGCAGCCGGACCGGCAGCATCTACAAAAGATACTCCATGATAACTTGGGTTTGGTGCTGCGATCGGTGCATATTTTCCACTTGCTTTCCAGTCAAATTTTCCGGAATCTACAATAACTCCTCCAAGGGTCGTACCGTGGCCACCGATAAATTTTGTTGCAGAATGTACGACAATATCTGCACCATGCTCGATCGGACGGATCAGATACGGGGTACCAAAAGTATTGTCTACTAAAACCGGAATGCCGTGTTTATGTGCAATCTCTGCGATCGCATCAATATCCGGAATGTCACTGTTTGGATTTCCAAGTGTCTCTAAGTAAACTGCTTTCGTATTTGGTAAAATAGCTGCTTCTAACTCTTTGAGGTCGTGGGCATTGACAAATGTTGTCTCTATTCCAAACTGTACTAATGTATGCTCTAACAGGTTAAATGTTCCGCCGTAAACTGTTTTCTGTGCAACAATGTGATCTCCTGCCTGTGCTAATGCCTCGATTGCATAGGTAATGGCTGCTGCTCCTGATGCAACTGCCAATGCTGCAACTCCACCCTCTAATGCTGCAATTCTCTGTTCAAATACATCCTGTGTGGAATTTGTCAGACGACCATAGATGTTTCCTGCATCACGCAGTCCGAAGCGGTCTGCTGCATGCTGGGAATTGTGGAATACATAAGAAGTGGTTGCATAGATCGGTACGGCTCTTGCATCTGTTACCGGATCTGCTTTTTCCTGTCCTACATGAAGCTGCAATGTTTCAAATTTATAATTACTCATCTTCTTTACCTCGTTCTTTCTTAAGATTTATTTGCTTTTTCTTTTACACACCTACCAAGTAGGTTGGTGTTATATTATAGCAAAAATTTCCACTTGTCAAGGACTTTTATTATCTTTTTTCTGACAAATTTATAGGAGGCACTTCTCTTCTGCTTGGGAAGAGAAGTGCCTCCTGTTTATAATATTCTAAAGTTTGATTCTATTATGAGTATCGCTCACTCATAATTCCGTTGCTCGCTGATCCATGGATCATGCTTTCACTTTTGCAGTCAATGCTCCATTTTCCACATCGATCAGGATGGTGTCTCCTGCACGGACACGGTCCGCTAAGATCAGTTTTGCTGCCTCGGTTTCAACTGTTTTTTGCAGATAACGTTTCATCGGTCTTGCACCATAAACCGGATCAAATCCGTGGTCTACCACATACGCTTCTGCTTCTTTTGATAACTCGACACGAACTTCTTTGTCTACCAGACGGCTGTTCAGATCCTCCATTAACAGGTGGATGATTTCTCCAATGTTGCTCTTTGTCAATGGCTTAAACAGAATGATCTCATCCAGACGGTTCAAAAATTCCGGTCGGAATCCGGCGCGAAGTTCATTCATAACGGCTTCTTCGGCATCCTTACTGATGTTGCCGTTTTCATCAATTCCATCTAACAGATGTGCAGAGCCAATGTTAGAAGTCATGATCAGGATCGTATTTTTAAAATCTACGGTCCTGCCCTGTGAATCCGTGATTCTGCCATCATCTAACACCTGAAGTAATACGTTGAATACATCAGGATGTGCCTTTTCAATCTCATCAAAAAGCACTACGGAGTATGGTTTTCTACGGACTGCCTCGGTTAACTGTCCGCCCTCTTCATAGCCGACATATCCAGGAGGTGCTCCGATCAGACGTGATACGGAATATTTCTCCATGTATTCGCTCATGTCGATCCTTACCATGTTGTTTTCATCATCAAACAGGCTCGCTGCGAGACTCTTTGCTAACTCTGTTTTTCCAACACCGGTTGGTCCAAGGAACAGGAAGGAACCGATCGGTTTCGTCGGATCTTTGATTCCTGCTTTGGAACGGATGATCGCTTCGGTTACTTTTGTAACTCCCTCATCCTGTCCGATGACACGTTTATGAAGTTCCTCATCTAAGTGCAGTGTTTTGTTTCGTTCACTCTCTGTCAGTTTTGCTACCGGAATTCCTGTCCAGCGGGAGATGATCCTTGCAATCTCTTCATCGGTAACACTTTCGTGCACCAGTGAAAAATCTTCTTTTTTCACTTTTTCTTCTTCTGCGGCAAGCTCACCCTCTAACTGTGGGAGTCTGCCATACTGAAGTTCTGCTGCTTTCTCTAAATCGTAGTTCTGCTTTGCAAGTGCAATTTCTTTTTTCAAAGACTCCAATTCCTCACGCAGCTTCTGTACCTTTTCTACGGTCTTTTTCTCGTTGTCCCACTGTGCCTTCTTCGCTGCAAACTCGTCGTTTAATTCTGCCAGTTCTTTTTGAAGTGCTGTCAAACGGTCTTTGCTCAGATGGTCTTCTTCTTTTTTCAATGCGGTTTCTTCAATCTGAAGCTGCATAATCCTACGATTCAGCTCATCCAATTCGGTTGGCATGGAATCTAACTCCGTCTTAATCAGGGCACATGCCTCATCGACTAAGTCAATGGCTTTATCCGGCAAAAAACGGTCTGAGATATAACGGTTAGAAAGGACTGCTGCACTGACTAATGCAGCATCGGTAATCTTAACTCCGTGGAATACCTCATAGCGTTCTTTGATACCTCTTAAAATGGAAATTGTGTCTTCCACTGTCGGCTCGTCAACCTGTACCGGCTGGAAACGACGCTCTAAAGCTGCATCTTTTTCAATATATTCACGGTATTCGTCTAACGTTGTTGCACCGATGCAGTGAAGCTCACCTCTTGCAAGCATTGGTTTTAACATATTGCCTGCATCCATGGCACCGTCCGTCTTTCCTGCTCCGACGATGGTATGCAGCTCATCAATAAAGAGAATGATCTGACCGTCACTCTGCTTTACTTCATCGAGCACTGCTTTTAAACGTTCCTCAAATTCTCCACGGTATTTTGCACCTGCTACTAATGCACCCATATCCAGTGCAAACAATTTTTTATCCTTCAGTCCTTCCGGCACATCCCCACGCACGATCCTCTGTGCTAAGCCTTCTACTACTGCTGTTTTTCCGACACCCGGTTCACCGATCAAAACCGGATTGTTCTTCGTCTTTCGTGACAGGATCCGGATAACATTACGGATTTCCGTATCCCTTCCGATGACAGGGTCCAGCTTCTGGTCTTTTGCCCGCTCTACCATGTCATAGCCGTATTTTTCAAGCGTATCATATGTTGCCTCGGGATTGTCAGAAGTTACCCTCTGATTACCACGCACGGTCGAAAGACTCTGTAAAAATCTTTCTCTGGTAATACCATATTCCTTAAACAATTCTTTCATTGCCTGATTCGGGTATTTTATCAATGCTAAAAACAGATGCTCTACCGATACATATTCATCGCCCATCTGTTTTGCTTCATCTTCTGCATGGATCAGAACCTTATTCAGATTCTGTCCCACATAAACCTGTCCTCCGGACACTTTGACTCTGGCTTCCAGTTTTCGTCTTGCATTATCTGCAAAATGCTGTTTCTGGATCTCCATTTTCTCAATTAATTTCGGGATCAGTCCATCTTCCTGCTGCATCAATGCAACCATCAAATGTTCCTGCTCAATTTCCTGATTTCCGTATTCATATGCTAATTTCTCGCAATCGTTGATCGCTTCTACTGATTTCTGGGTAAATTTCTGGATGTTCATACTTCTACGCCCCTTTCTATCGTCACATTCTATTTCCTAAAAATAAGAATGTCTGAAACCTATTTTTCCTTTACAATATAAGGTATAACACCTTTTGTTAGCACTGTCAATAGGTGAGTGCTAATTCTTTTATAAAAAATTTTAACATAAAAATCCCCTGTTCCGGTATCATATTATACCCGAACAGGGAATTTTCTATGTTGAGATTTCTCTTCCTCCATACTTTCTCAAAGTATAGCAGAAAGAGGAAAAACATTCAATTATACCTCGCCTTCAATTCCACGGAATCTGCTTAAGAACTCTTTGGTCTTTTCGCTCTTTGGCTCTAAGAATACTTCTTTTGCAGTTCCTTCTTCTTCGATCACGCCGTCTGACATAAAGATCACATGACTTGAAATGTCTCTTGCAAATGCCATCTCATGTGTGACTACGATCATCGTAAGGCCTTCCTGCGCAAGCTGACGCATGATATTTAAGACTTCTCCGACCATCTGTGGGTCTAATGCGGAAGTCGGTTCGTCAAAAAGCAGGATTTCCGGCTCCATTGCCAAAGCCCTTGCAATTGCCACACGCTGTTTCTGACCACCGGAAAGCTGACGCGGTTTTGCATTGATGTACGCGTCCATGCCAACCTTTTTTAAGTATGCCATTGCTTTTTCTTCTGCCTCTTCTTTTTTTCTTCCAGCTACCTTGATCTGACCTACCATGCAGTTCTCTAAAACCGTCATGTTGTTAAACAGATTAAAACTCTGGAATACCATTCCAACCTTAGAACGGTATGCCGGTACATTGATCTTTGGATCTGTGATATCTTCTCCATGATATAAAATGCTGCCACCGGTTGGTGTCTCTAACAGATTCACACAGCGGAGCATTGTGGATTTTCCTGAACCGGACGCTCCGATCACGGAAACCACATCACCTTTTGCCACCTGAAAACTGATATCTCTTAACACATCGTGAGAGCCAAAAGATTTTTCCAGATGAGATACTTCTAATATTACATCTTCTGCATTCATATGAAACCTCCTCTACTCTCCACGTTTTACTTCTTCGCCCAACTGGGTTCCGATCCCCATGACATCGACTAACTCATAGTTCTGTGAACCATCCATCTTTTTCTCCCATAAACGGAGCAGTTTAGACGCTGCTAATGTCATGATCAGATACATACACATTACGATCACTGCGGATTCAAAATAGGTATACAACGCACCTGCCACGCTCTTATGTACAAAGAACAGGTCTACAATACTGATAATGGACAGCACGGAAGTATCCTTGATATTGATGATCAGGTTGTTGCCGATCTGCGGTAAAATATTCCGAAATGCCTGCGGCAGAATGACATTGGTCATTGTCTGTACATGTGTCATTCCAATTGCCTTTGCACCTTCGGTCTGTCCCGGATCGACGGAAATAATTCCACCACGCACGGATTCTGCCATATACGCACCGGTATTGATCGATACGATCAAAAATGCGGACTGCCACATTCCCATCTGGATATTAAAAATCTGTGCAGCTCCATAGTAAATAAACACTGCCTGAACGATCATCGGCGTTCCACGGAATACTTCCACATAAATCTTTAAAATAATCTTTACAATCTTTAAAACGATCTTTTTTAACAGGGAATCTCTCTGCTTGTCCTCCGGAATCGTCTGGATGATTCCGACGATAAATCCTATCAGACAACCGATTGCTGTCGATACGAGTGCAATCACAAGTGTTGTTCCTGCACCTTTTAAATAGGAGGTTCCATATTCCTGTAACAGATAGAGAATACGTTCCCAAAAGTTCATGTTTGAAATCACGTTATCTAACCCCTTTTTAATTGATTACTCGGATAACGGCTGAACAGAAATTGCCTCGTCCATCATAGAGTCAAAGTCCTCTGTTGTCATCTCTTTTAATACGCTGTTGATCTTGTCTGTAAGCTCTGTATTTCCTTTTTTTACAGAAATACCAATGTTGATATCTTCATCGGATACTTTGTAGTTATCATCTGTATCTGTAAAATCTAAAATCTTCAGATCCGGATAAGCAACACATGCTGCTTTTGCTGTCGGAATATCTGTTGCTACTAAATCTGTACGGCCACTCTCTAATGCTACTAACATTGCCGGAGCGGATTCCTGTGCCGGCTGGATATTCGCATCTTTTAACTGTGGCAGACAATTGTCGTACCAGATCGTTCCAAGCTGTGATGTACAGGTTGCACCTGCAAGATCGCTGATTCCTTTTGCATCTGCATATTTTCCATCAGATTTTACTAAAGTAACGATGGATGCATAATAATATGGCTCTGTAAAATCTACCATTTCTTTTCTGTCAGAAGTAATTGACTGACCTGCGATAACACAATCCACGGTTCCTGACTGTACTGCAGGAATTAAAGAATCCCAGTCCAGTTTTACGATCTGAAGCTCACAGCCTAATTTATCTGCGATCTTCTTTGCCATCATAACATCGTATCCATATGCATAATCTTTGCTGTCCTCGATCGGAACTGCTCCGTTAGAATCATCTGACTGTGTCCAGTTATATGGTGCATAGCCACATTCCATTGCTACTCTTAAAACCGGTGTCCCTGACTTATCTGCGTCTGCTTTTGTTTCCTTGGTCTCTTTTGAACCACATGCTGCCAGTGAGCAAACCATCACTGCCATTAAAATTACTCCAATTAATTTCCTTTTCATCCTTGCTCCTCCTTAGAATTATGTCAACTACAACAAAAAATGGAGAAAGTATGACCTTCTCCATCGAATTGTTATAATTATACACCAAATATGTCAAATGTCAACTGTGAAATTTTTACTTTTACGCATTTTTATGTAAAAAATTCGCATAATTCCTTATTCCACCGTTCTTTTCGTGTATCCTTCTTACTTTTTACTTTTTCTTTAAAGTTTCTACAAACATCAGGCTAAAACTGATCAATAAAAAGACGCAGGAAACCCATATGATATGTAAACCAAATCTTATGGATAAAATTCCACCGATTCCTGCTCCTATGGCAAAAAAGAAGATGATTCCAAAATAGTAAAGTGCCTGCTCTAACTGCTCCGGTTTTTTCTCCCTGCACCAAACGGACAATGCTGCGGTACCACTCCTTAAATTTCCGATACACATGGTACTTGCATAGGAATAACCTCCGACTTTCCGGAAGGTCTGTACCTGCATAGCACATGCAAAAGATACCATGATCGTTGCCGGAAGATTCCATTTTTCAGGCATAAAACCTACAATAAACAAAATGGCGATCTCCGCTAACAAAATGCCCTGTCTCCAATGCAGACGTTTTGCATATCGGTGCCGATACTGTATCCTCTCTGCAATAAACACTCCAACGGCAAATGCCAACAGTGGCAGCAGATAACGGATTCCTTCCTGCCAGCGTCCCTCCATAAAATGCTGGCTCATCAGTACCACGTTTCCAGTCTGTGCGTTTGAAAACACCTTGCCTCTTGAATTGTAGGTATAGGCATCCTGAAATCCTCCCGATAAAGCCAGAAATGCACTACAGATGAATGGCTCCGACATCTGTTTCCCGGAAAATAAACTTTTCATTACTCCCATGTTTTCATCTCCTTAGAAAAAACGGGGAATTGCTTTCACACGTTTTTACGTTTTCAAACCAATCCCCCTCAGCAGACTATTATACGAGAGAATATCAAAAATGTGAAACGTATATTTGATATATCTTTCATATCTTTTTTATATATTCAATTTGATATTAAGCCTCCCAGACTTCTTCTGCAACTTCTTTTACAAACGAAACCTTTTTCCACTGCTTTTCACCATTATTCTGAATTATTCTTACATCCCGCCTGTGTATTTTTTCAACGCTTCCATATACACCTTTCCATACCGGCTCAGTGCCACATCTTTCCGCACGATCGTTCCAATCCGCATATATTCATCCACCAGAAGCGGCTTCCCGATGATATTCTCACCGTTCAGTTCTTTACTGATCACGCCGGAGCTTACCGTATACCCGTCCAGGCCGACCGCCAGATTGAAAAGCGTTGCCCGGTCTCTGACTTTGATGTTCTTATTCCGGTCCAGTGTGCTTAATATCTCTTCGGAAAAATAAAAGGAATTATAATCCCCCTGCTCAAAT
>OLVU01001721.1_pt1 | contig 13193 bp, 8 predicted proteins | sample 1673321 | NCBI WGS metagenome assembly OLVU01 (sample SAMEA3178942, study PRJEB25190) | human gut metagenome | biome: human gut; feature: human-associated habitat; material: faeces | place: Austria | collected 2013 | reverse complement strand
GCGAAAGAAATCGGAGTAAAAGAAGCCAAGGCCTACAGTGTAGCCACATTCTATGAGAATTTTTCTTTTGAGCCGAAAGGGAAATATGTCATTAAAGTGTGTGACGGAACAGCCTGTCATGTGAGAAAATCCATGCCTGTAAAAGAGGCTTTGATGAAGGAACTTGGACTGAGCAACAAGAAACACACTACAGATGACATGCTTTTTACCGTAGAAACAGTATCCTGTCTGGGTGCATGTGGACTTGCCCCCACACTGACTGTCAATGATGAAGTACATCCGAAGATGACTCCTGAGAAAGCTGTAGAACTTTTGAATAAACTGAGAGGAGAGTGCGTATGAGTATTAAGAGTAAAGAAGACCTGTTAAATAAGCAGGCTGAAGTAAATGAGCAGATTAAATCTTATACCTGCCGCGTTCTTGTCTGTTCAGGTACCGGATGTATCGCATCCGGAGCGCAGAAGATTTATGAAGAGATGTCAGTACTCTGTGAGAGAATTGATGGAGTAACAGTTGAAATGCAGAAGGATGTGCCTCATGTAGGCGTGATCAAGACAGGGTGCCAGGGATTATGTGAACTTGGACCTCTGATGAGAATTGAGCCATATGATTATCAGTATGTTCACGTACAGCCGGAAGACTGTAAGGAAATTGTGGAGAGAACTATATTGGAAGGGAAACCTGTAGAGAGACTGTTTTATCGCGATAATAATACAGTCTGTCCACATCCTGATGATATTCCTTTCTTAAATCAACAGACACGTATCGTTCTTGAAAACTGTGGAAAAATCGATGCGGAATCTATCGAAGAGTATATTGCTGTGGGAGGCTATCAGGCACTTGCAAAAGTGATGGGAAGCATGTCCCCGCAGGAAGTTATTGATGAAGTAACTAAATCCGGGCTTCGCGGTCGTGGCGGTGCAGGATTCCCAGCAGGCAAGAAATGGTCTCAGGTTGCACGCCAGGCAGAGAAAACCCGCTATGTTGTATGTAATGGTGATGAGGGTGATCCCGGTGCATTTATGGATGGTTCCGTCATGGAAGGTGATCCATATAAGATGATCGAAGGTATGACTATTGCAGCCTACGCAGTCGGTGCGGAGAATGGATATATTTATGTTCGTGCAGAGTATCCTCTTTCGGTAAAGAGACTTAGGATGGCGATTGAACAGGCAGAAAAATATGGCCTGTTAGGTGATAATATTTTAAATTCCGGTGTAAACTTCCATTTACATATCAACAGAGGTGCCGGAGCTTTCGTATGTGGAGAAGGTTCGGCACTTACCGCATCTATCGAGGGTAACAGAGGTATGCCTCGTGTAAAACCGCCCCGTACAGTAGAGAAAGGTCTGTGGGGTAAGCCTACAGTTCTTAATAATGTAGAAACCTATGCTAATGTACCGAAGATTATTCTTCAGGGAGCAGACTGGTTCCGCACCATCGGTACAGAGGGAAGCCCCGGAACTAAAACCTTCTCACTGACCGGTTCTATCGAGAATACCGGTCTGATAGAGGTTCCTATGGGAACCACACTCCGCCACATTATCTATGATATCGGTGGTGGCTTAAAGAGTGGCGCCGCATTTAAAGGTGTCCAGATCGGCGGTCCGTCCGGCGGATGTCTGATCCTTGACCAGCTGGATGCACCTCTTGATTTTGATTCTGTCAAAAAATTAGATGCGATTATGGGATCCGGTGGTCTGGTAGTTATGGACGAGAATACCTGTATGGTTGAGGTTGCCAGATTCTTTATGAACTTCACCCAGCGTGAGAGCTGCGGTAAATGTGTACCGTGCCGTGAGGGTACCAAACGTATGCTGGAGATCCTGGAGAGGATCGTAGATGGCAAGGGTGAGATGTCCGATCTGGACGAGCTGGAAGAGCTTGCAAATATGGTTCAGAACATGGCTCTGTGCGGACTTGGCAAGAGTGCACCTCTTCCTGTTATCAGTACTCTCAAACGCTTCCGCGATGAATATGAGGAACATATCCGCGATAAGAAATGCCGTGCAAAAGTATGTACTGCTCTTCGTCAGTTCCACATCAACCCTGAGTTCTGTATTGGCTGCGGTAAATGCGCAAAGAACTGTCCGGCAGGTGCGATCTCAGGTAAGATTAAACATCCATATCACATTGATAACGACATCTGTATCAAATGCGGTGCATGTAAGGACAACTGTAACTTTGATGCAGTATATGTGGAAGCATAGAAGGGAGGATACACTATGGGCCATATGATAATTGACGGTAGAAAGGTAGAATTTACCGATGAAAAAAATGTCCTGTCTGTCATCCGCAAGGCAGGGATCAATATTCCGACACTGTGCTACCACTCAGAGGTATCCACTTTTGGTGCCTGTCGTTTATGTACAGTTGAAGACGAGAGGGGAAAAACATTTGCCTCATGTTCTGAACAGCCAAGAGATGGAATGGTGATTTATACCAATTCCGGAAGAGTCAAGAAATACAGAAAACTAATTGTAGAATTATTGCTTGCAGCACATTGTCGTGACTGTACAACCTGTGTTAAGAGTGGTGAGTGTGTCCTTCAGGAACTGGCACACAGGCTGGGCGTACAGACAATCCGTTTCAAAAATACCAGGGAATATCATGAGTTGGATACAAGTTCTCCTTCTCTGGTTCGTGATCCAAACAAATGTATTCTGTGTGGTAACTGCGTACGTGCCTGCGAAGAACTTCAGGGAATCGGAGCTTTAGGATTTGCATTCCGGGGAACTGAGGCCATGGTAATGCCTGCATTTAACAAAAAAATCGCAGAGACAGAATGTGTAAACTGCGGTCAGTGTCGTGTATATTGCCCAACAGGTGCTATTGCGATCAAGACACATATGGACGAGGCATGGGAAGCACTTGCTGATCCGAATATACGTGTAGTTGCTCAGATTGCTCCTGCAGTACGTGTCGCAGTAGGTGATCATTATGGACTGACCAAAGGCAAGAGTGTTATGGGTAAGATTGTCAATGCTCTCCACAGAATGGGATTCGATGAAGTTTATGATACTTCATTCAGTGCTGACCTTACTATTATGGAAGAGAGTGCCGAGTTCCTTGACAGAATTAAGAAGGGTGAGAAACTTCCGCTTCTTACTTCCTGCTGTCCTGCATGGGTGAAGTTTATCACAGACCAGTACAAGGAGTATATTCCTAATCTTTCTACCTGCCGTTCTCCACAGGGAATGCTCTCAGCAGTAATCAAAGAGTACTTCCGCGATCCGGAACATGCCGGCGGCAAGAAAACAGTTATGATTTCTATTATGCCATGTACAGCCAAGAAGGCAGAAGCAGTTCGTCCGAACAGCTTCACAGACGGTGAACAGGATACAGATATCGTTATTACAACTACAGAGCTGCTCCGCATGATCGATAACTTTGGGCTTGACTTTGCAACTCTTGATCCGGAAGCCTGTGATATGCCGTTTGGCTTCGGCTCCGGTGGTGGTGTTATCTTCGGTGTTACAGGAGGTGTTACAGAAGCAGTTCTCCGCCGCCTGACTCCGGATCACAGCAAAGAAACCATGCATGAGATCGCAGAATGCGGTGTTCGTGGAGATGAGGGAATCAAGGAATTTACAGTTCCTTATGAAGGAATGAACCTTAATATCTGTGTTGCCAGCGGCCTTGCAAATGCAAGAACCGTTATGGAACAGGTTAAGAATGGTGAGAAAGAATATCATCTGATCGAGATCATGGCATGCCGCCGCGGATGTATCATGGGTGGCGGACAGCCGACAAGATCCGGCGACAGAACCAAAGCTCTGAGAGCTAAGGGCCTGTATAATGCAGATAATACAACTATCATTAAGAAATCCGATGAAAACCCGTTAGTTCTGGAACTTTACAACGGACTTCTGAAAGGCAAAGAGCATCATCTGCTTCACAATGATTCCTATTAAGGAACATCTGTGATACCTGACAGTAACAATATGTCCAAATGATAAATAGAATATTTTAAAGCTTCCTTGCATATTTTATAACAATACATGAAGGTTATGTGTAAATATGCAAGGGGGCTATTTTTATGGAAAATTTTCAGGTGTATCGTGATATCCAGGCCCGTACAGGGGGAGATATATACATAGGGGTCGTAGGACCTGTCCGCACAGGAAAATCTACATTTATCCGCAGATTCATGGAACTTGTTGCATTGCCGCAGATGTCAGATACAAAGCAGGCAGAGATCAGAGATCAGCTTCCTTTAAGCGGATCAGGCAAAATCATTACCACAGCAGAAACAAAATTTATTCCCAAAGAAGCAGTTCCCATCACTCTCGGAGAAGATCAGCAGGTAAAGATCCGCCTGATCGACAGTGTGGGTTTTCTGGTAAAGGGTGCATCCGGGCAGACGGAGGACGGGAAAGAACGAATGGTAAAAACTCCCTGGTTTGAGCAGGCAATCCCATTTCGCGAGGCCGCACGCATCGGAACACAGAAAGTAATTCAGGAGCATTCCACAATAGGTATTGTGGTCACAACTGACGGAAGTTTCGGTGAACTTCCCAGAGACAATTTTCCGGAGGCAGAAGAGAAGACTATTCAGGAACTGAAAAAACAGCAGAAACCATTTATCGTGCTGGTAAATTCGCAGATGCCATATAAAGATGCGGCTCTGAAAACAGCGGAAGAAATCCAACAGAAATATAAGGTAACTGCTCTGACAGTAAACTGTGACCAATTGAGAAAAGAAGATATTGCCAGGATTCTGGAGAAGGTTTTATATGAATTTCCTGTCAGTCAGATTCAGTTTTTTATTCCGCGCTGGGTAGAAATGCTTCCCCTGGAGCATGAATTAAAACAGCAGATCCTTTCACAGATCAGGGATAAAATGAAAAGTATGCAGCATATACGTGATATCACAAAGGAATCTGTAAAATTATCCGGACCTTATGTACAGGATTCCCTTCTGGAAGATGTAGGCTTATCCGATGGAACAGTAAAGGTAAGAATACGCATAAAGGAAGAATATTATTACAGGATGCTCAGTCAGATGAGTGGAATCGAAATGGAGAGTGAATATGAACTGATTCATACAATGCAGGAACTGGTACATATGAAAGAGGAATATGTAAAAGTGCAGGCTGCACTGGAAGCAGTGCGTGGAACCGGTTATGGTGTGGTTGTCCCGAATCTGGATGAGATTGAGATCGCACAGCCTGAAGTGATCCGACAGGGAAATAAATATGGAGTAAAGATAAAATCAAAGAGTCCGTCTATCCATATGATAAAGGCAAATATAGAAACTGAAATTGCTCCCATAGTAGGAACAGAACAGCAGGCAAAGGATCTGATCCAGTATATTGATGAAGGCAGCCAGAGGGGGGAGAGTATCTGGGAGACTAATATTTTCGGTAAATCCATTGAGCAGCTGGTACAGGATGGCATCCGAAGCAAGATTGCAGCTATCAGCGAAGAAAGCCAGGTAAAGCTTCAGGATACCATGCAGAAAATTGTCAATGACAGTAAGGGCGGGCTGGTGTGTATCATCATATAGCTGCCGTATAATATGATGCCTTTAAATTTTGCTTTTAGCCGAACTATGAAACAGTTATTCAGTTACAGGCAACGGAGAGCTCAGGTTACTGCGTCAATTACCGGTTCGTCAGTTTTTTTACTGTCAGTACTTTTTTCCCCTTCAATAACGACTTTATTAGGGAGGCATACGATGGTGCCTCCTTTTTCGTCGATTGCCTTCTGTTTCATACACAGATGATCGGGGCATTGTGCAGAGATCATACGTGCCTGACCGTCTTTGATCTCACAGACATTTGTATCGTTGATTTTAATCGTCTGATCCTTTTCCAGAGAATAAGTTCCATATTCTTTTCCGTCTACAGTAATGCGGATGGAACCATGACTGCCCTTATTTATAAGAGACATTCCTCCCCACATCGCCAGTGCAAGAATAAGGATACCACCTATAAAAATAAATTCTTTTTTCTTCAAAGTATTGTACTCCATCTTTCTATAATAGCAGTAAGGTTTGTGTTACTGTTCACTGATAATATCCTGCAAAGCGTATTACTGAGAACGGAGTGAACAATAACAGGTTTGTTTTGTCTGCATCATAACATGAATAAAAAAGAATAGCAACCTTCAGATGTTTGTGGTATGGTTATAATAATAAAATGTACTCTCGGAGTCTTTATTGCACTTGCTTTTGCGGCTGATTTTTTGTTAGCTGCACCCGAATTTTATCAACGTACGCACCGCGTACGCCTCAAAAATTTGGGCACATCTAACAAAAAAATTTTCTCACAAAATCAAGTACAAAAAGATTCCGAGAGTACATTGAAAGAGAACGGAGGAAATCTTTTATGGGAAAATATATTATGGCACTGGATGCCGGGACGACCAGCAACCGCTGTATCCTGTTTAATGAAAAGGGAGAACGTTTAAGTGTTGCACAGAGAGAATTTACCCAGTATTTCCCGAAACCGGGCTGGGTAGAACATGATGCAGATGAGATATGGGCCAGTATGCTGGGTGTGGCAGTAGAGGCAATGACCAAGATCGGAGCAGATGCTTCAAAGATCGCTGCGATCGGAATCACAAACCAGAGAGAAACTGCAATCGTATGGGATAAAAATACCGGCGTACCTGTCTATCATGCGATCGTATGGCAGTGCCGCAGAACATCGGAATACTGCGACTCGCTGAAAGCCAGAGGACTGACTGAGAAATTCAGGGAGAAAACAGGGCTTGTGATCGATGCTTATTTCTCTGCAACAAAAATAAAGTGGATTCTGGACAATGTAGAAGGAGCCAGAGAGAAAGCGCAGAAAGGGCAGCTTTTGTTTGGAACTGTGGAAACCTGGCTGATCTGGAAACTGACAAAGGGCAGAGTCCATGTTACAGATTATTCCAATGCATCCAGAACCATGCTTTTTAATATCAATACTTTACAGTGGGATCAGGAAATTTTGAATGAACTTGACATTCCAAAGTCCATGCTTCCCAAACCAATGCCATCCAGCTGTATTTATGGAAAAGCAGATCCGGCAGTCCTTGGCGGTGCTATCCCTATTGCAGGTGCAGCAGGTGATCAGCAGGCTGCTTTGTTTGGCCAGACCTGCTTTAATGCCGGAGAAGCAAAAAATACTTATGGCACAGGATGTTTTCTTCTGATGAATACAGGAGAGAAACCTGTCTTTTCAAAGAACGGACTGGTTACTACGATTGCGTGGGGATTGGACGGAAAGGTAACCTATGCACTGGAAGGATCAATTTTTGTTGCAGGTGCAGCTATCCAGTGGCTGCGAGATGAATTAAAGGTAATTGATTCCTCTGAAGATTCCGAGTATATGGCAAATAAAGTATCAGATACACATGGATGTTATGTTGTGCCGGCCTTTACAGGACTGGGAGCTCCCCACTGGGATCAGTATGCGAGAGGTACGATCGTAGGAATTACCCGCGGTGTGAACAAATATCATATTATCCGCGCAACGCTGGAATCTATTGCCTATCAGGTAAATGACGTACTAAATGCCATGAAAGCAGATTCAGGCATTAATCTGGCGGCATTAAAAGTTGATGGCGGAGCCAGTGCCAACAATTTCCTGATGCAGACACAGGCAGATATTATCAATGCACCGGTCAACCGTCCATGCTGTGTTGAGACAACTGCAATGGGAGCAGCTTATCTTGCAGGACTTGCCGTTGGATACTGGAAAGATAAAAATGACGTTATCAACAACTGGAATATTGATTTATATATGCGAACACCGTACAAGGCAGTCTCTAAAGGACACCTTCAACAAATTGGCTATGAAAGAAGAAGTGAAAGCCGAACACCTCGCGTCAGCGATCATGTGATTAGCTTATCAGTAAATTATCGTTTCACTTTTGGAAAGAAAAAACATAAATTCGACAACTCGGTTATAGAAGATACGAATCAGTCAACTATATCAAGAGATTAAAACAAATATATTATTGAACGGGAAAACTAATTGGTAAGGAGCATTCTTTAAAAAAACTAAATCAAAATAGCTCTTCTTAATATGAAGTTTGGGTGTAGTTGCTCTTTTGAAATTTAGTTGGGAAGCTCATAATGGTGCACAAAGTAATTAAATAGTGATTAACGGATTAGTAATTAATCGGTGTGGTTTTTAATTATTACAGAATAGAATGGATTTTCTCATCGGATATTTATTTTCAATCTTTCTATGTTTTCTTTCACCTTTTCTCTGTCTCTTCGATGAATAAGGAGTTTGCGGGTGAAGAGTAACAATTTCACCATCTCTTCACCTGTAGCGAGTAGTTTCAAAAATAGTTTCAAGGCTTGAAACAATCTGTTTCACACCGAGAAACACTTCGTTTCGCTACTTGAAACAAAGTGTTTCCCGCCTTGAAACTTTTAGTTTCAAACAAGGTTGAAACTAATTACGAAATAGCTTTACTAATTTTACTCAATGGTGGAATCTGGAGGCTGCAATTTGATTTGATTCACGATGAAGAGCAGGTGAAGGGGCGGCTATTCACCTACAAACTGCTTGTTTATCGGCCATACAGAAGAAAAGTGAAGGAGCTGGAAGAATTGGACGTATTATAGAGAAAGAGCATTGAATGATTCAAAACTATATAAATCTGAATTCTTCTTTTTTGTTGGTATCGTAAAAGATTACTATTCAGCAAACTTTTGTAACTTCGGTATGTTTTTCAGGAAAGTATTAAGATATAATATCTGGTAGATAAGTCATTAATATACCTCCAAACGTGGCGTCGATGCACGCATTTTGATTTCCGCATCCAACACGATTGAATGATTGGGAGATGCCGGATCTTTGATTTTCTCTAAAATCAGTTCGGCTGCGCTTTTTCCCATTTGGTACAAAGGTGGTTCTACTGTAGTTAATTTGGGATAAACTATGTTGGAAAGTTCTGTTCCTGAAAAACTGGCAATGGCGATTTCTTCGGGTATTTTTTTTCCAAGTTCCCTCAATCTGTTCATAGCTCCAATAGCCAATGTTTCCGTAAAAGCGAAAATAGCATTGAAAGGAATATTTCTTTCCACTAATATATCCGCAGCTTTTTTCCCTTCCTCAAAAGTCATGCCGGTTTTTATCAGCATATTATTCTTATCAAAAGGAATTCCGAATTTAGCTAAAGCGTCTTTGTATCCTCTGACACGTTCTATGGAGTTGTAAATATCGTCCGGTCCCTGTATATGAACAATCTGTTTGCGTCCGCTTCGGATCAGACTTTCTACGAGAAAGAATGACTTCATATAATCGTCCACTATTACCTGCGGGACTTCAAGCCCATAGGGAATGCGATCGTAGAACACCATAGGCATTCCTGCTTGCTGTAAACGAGCATATTCCTCCTTATTCCTTTTATAACTGCAAAGACAGATGATGATGCCATCCACCATGAATCCTTCCATCAGTTGCAGGTTCTCTTTTTCTTTTTCCGGATCTCCTCCCGACTCTGCAATAATCACCTTTATATTTTTGGTGTGAAGCACTTCTTGTATGCCGTTTATTACTCGTGAAGCAAACGGCGTAACCATTTCAGGAACGATCACCCCCACGGTATTGGTATGTCCGTATTTAAGGTTGATTGCTACAGGGTTTGGTCTATATCCCAATCTTTTAGCTGCTTCTATCACCTTTTCTTTCGTTTCTTTACGGATATTCTTGTCATCTCCCAATGCACGAGATACAGTGGAGACGGATATTGACAAATGTCGAGCGATGTCTTTTATGGTTATATACTTCATGCTGAATGATTGTTTAAATCAAAGCAAAGATATCGATTTCAATCAATAAATCCTAATATTGGAGTAAAATACGAATCCCATTTGCCTTTGTGTAATGCTTTTGTAACGTTTGCAGATTTTGGGAACGTTCCCGCAATCGTTTGCAGGCAAAAGAGTTAGGAAAAAACTTTTTTTCAAGCTCTTGTTCTTTATCTTTGCTACATCAACATGATGTCGAACTAAAGAAAAAGAACTATGAAAACACACCTCTTTTCTTATAAGTGCGGTCGAAAGCACATCAAAGTTTACCATCTATTTGAATTGGTAATAATTAAAGGATAAAAAACGGTCATGGACAAGAAAGTACGAAGTATAGAAATTTCGGAACGGGTTCCAATTGTGGGCAACTACGATGTAGTTGTCTGCGGTGGCGGACCAGCTGGTTTCATTGCGGCCATTGCGGCTGCTCGCAGTGGTGCGAAAACTGCTGTTGTGGAACAATATGGTTTTTTAGGTGGAATGGCTACAATGGGGCTTGTTACTCCTTTGAGTGTTTTCACCTATAATAATGAAAAGGTGATAGGCGGTATTCCATGGGAATTTATCGAACGGCTGGAGAAGATGGGAGGCTGTATCATTGAGAAACCTCTTGGCAATGTAGCTTTTGATCCGGAGCTTTACAAACTTTTATGCCAGCAAATGATGCTGGAAGCCGGCGTGGATATGTATATGCACTCTTACTTAAGCGGTTGCCAGGCAAAAGACGGCAAAATATCCTGTATCCTCTTTGAGAATAAGAATGGGACAGAGGCCATCAGTGCCGATATGTATATCGATTGTACAGGGGATGGCGACCTTGCCGCTATGGCGGGCGTTCCGATGCAAACAGATGAATGTAAACCTCTGCAACCTCTTTCCACCTATTTTATATTAGGAGGCGTGGATACAGATTCGCCCATGATAATCGATGCCATGCACCATAATAAACAAGGGCAGAATTGTCATTGCATTGCAGTTCGTGAGAAACTTCTAGCAATGAAAGAGAAGCTTGGCATCCCCGAATTCGGAGGTCCTTGGTTTTGCACCACTCTTCGCCCGGGTGAAGTAACAGTTAATATAACCCGTACTGCAGGAAATGCCATCGATAATAGAAATTTTACCGCAGCGGAATGTCGCTTGCGAGAAGACGTATTTAAAATAGCACGAATCTTTAAAGAGAACTTTGAGGAGTTTAAAAACAGTTATGTGACGACCGTCGCCGTACATGCCGGTATTCGTGAGACACGCCGTATCAAAGGTGTACATACTATTACAGCAGAAGAATATGTGAATGCTTATAAATATTCTGATAGCGTATCACGCGGTGCACATCCTATAGATATTCATGTTGCAGCAGGTGCGGAACAGAGCGTAACTTTCCTTAAAAAAGCAGCGTATGTACCTTTTCGTGCTCTTATAGCTGAAGATTTTCCGAATCTGCTCGTAGCAGGTCGCTGTATTAGTGCCGATAAGATCTCCTTTGCGTCACTTCGCGTTCAGGCAAGTTGTATGGGGGTAGGACAAGCCGCAGGAGTAGCAGCCGCACAATGTATAAAGGCAGGTGTGACCGTACAAAAGGCTGATATTCACAATCTCATAAAGGAATTGAAGAAAATTGGAGCAATTATATAAAGAATATGGAACAGTTAGATTATATTATTATTTTACTCTACTTTCTCGGATTGATTGCCGTGAGTGTTGTGATGTCCCGGAAAATCAAAAACTCCGAGGATATGTTTATTGCCGGGCGAAATTCTTCGTGGTGGCTGTCGGGAGTCTCTTCCTACATGACTATCTTCTCGGCAAGTACCTTTGTTGTCTGGGGAGGTGTCGCTTATAAGTCGGGACTTGTTGCGGTAGTCGTTGCACTTTGCCTTGGCGTAGCATCGTTTATTGTCGGTAAATGGATCTCGGGTAAATGGCGGGAGCTACGTATCAAATCGCCGGGGGAGTTCCTTACCATCCGGTTCGGACATCGCACGGTAAGTTTTTACACGATTTCAGGAATTATAGCCCGTGCGGTGCATACGGCAGTGTCTCTGTATGCGGTAGCGGTTGTGATGTGTGCATTAATTAAAGTCGATGGTGGCAGTATTTTTGCAAGTACGGGTATGATGGGCGATTCACCGATGGGTTACCTAAGTATTTGGTGGGCGCTTCTTATTCTTGGTGCCATCGCTCTTGGATACACCATTGCCGGAGGATTTCTTGCGGTACTAATGACTGATGTAATTCAGTTCGGAGTACTTCTGGCCGTGGTTGTATTTATGATACCTCTTTCATTTAATGCAGTTGGAGGTGTAAGTGCATTTATTGATAAGGCAAATGAGATACCGGGATTCTTCTCGGGTACATCTCCGACCTATACATGGGGGTGGCTTTTACTGTGGATATTTCTCAATGTGTCTATGATTGGCGGCGACTGGCCGTTTGTACAGCGATACATAAGCGTGCCTACTGCAAGAGACGCAAAAAAGAGTACTTATTTAATCGGAATTCTTTATATCGTCACTCCTCTCATCTGGTATCTTCCTACCATGATTTATCGTGTGATGGAACCCGGACTTGCGCTTGATTTGGATGCAACCACAATGACTTTCAACGGCGAACACGCTTATGTGAATATGAGCAAACTTGTACTCATGAAAGGAATGGTCGGCATGATGTTGGCGGCGATGTTATCGGCCACATTGAGCAATGTTTCGGGCATTTTGAATGTGTATGCCAATGTATATACCTATGATATTTGGGGACACAAAGAGAAAAACCGTCAGGCAGATGAGAAAAAGCGTATCAAGGTAGGACGTCTCTTCACATTTGTCTTTGGGCTTGTGATTATCGCTTTGTCAATGCTCATCCCGTTTGCCGGAGGTGCCGAAAAGGTGGTAGTAACTCTTCTTACTATGGTGATGTGTCCTTTATACATTCCGTCAATATGGGGACTATTCTCGAAGCGGCTGACAGGCAATCAACTTATAACCGCAATGATTCTTACTTGGTTCGTTGGTATTATGGCTCGCGTCATAATTCCCGCCTCCGTTATTAGTCCAAGCCTTATAGAGTCAGTTGCCGGTTGTGTACTTCCTGTACTTATCCTTGCAATCATGGAAGTTTGGTCGGCACGTAAAAAGTATGAAGACAAAGGTTATCAAGCCATTTGTGAATATACTGATCCTGAAGCCGATCGCGAACCGACATTAAAGGAGAAGAAAGCGGTATTAATCTATTCACATTTGGCTGTTAATTGCTTCTGTATCACCATTGGTGTCGTTGCGCTCTTGCTGATTGGTCTGCTTATTGTTGGCGATCCGAAGACGCTTGCGGTCAAAGGGATCGTAATAGGAAGCATCGTACTGATGGTTGCCATGATATTTGCTTATGTGATATACAGAATTATATATGCAAGACGTCTGAAAATGTATAGCTAGTCAATTAT
>OLVU01001720.1_pt1 | contig 13197 bp, 10 predicted proteins | sample 1673321 | NCBI WGS metagenome assembly OLVU01 (sample SAMEA3178942, study PRJEB25190) | human gut metagenome | biome: human gut; feature: human-associated habitat; material: faeces | place: Austria | collected 2013 | reverse complement strand
CTTATGAATGGCTGGAGGCTGAACTGGATACTGGTATGATTCCACAAATATGGACAGCGAAGAAATTGCTCCTAATCTTTATGACTAATCGATAAGTATATATCGAGAGGAAATGAATCCTCAGAATTAAGTAAAAAAAGTTACCGGGAACAATGTGACCGGTAGCGAAATACAGACGCCGCACTGCCGTATGGCAAGTGCGGCGTTGTTGTTCAAAACTCTGATAGCAGAGTGAAATCAAACAAATATAAATACAGTAACAGCTCAGACAAGATGATGCAAATAAAGACACTTTTTTGGACAAACGAGGTTCTTACCCTGGAGAGCAGATCAGGGTAAAATGAAATCATCAGATATGAAGAGCGCAATTCATATATTGGAGGAAGAACAGTGAAAAGTACGGAACGGTTAATTTTTCATATTGATGTAAACAGTGCATTTCTTTCCTGGGAATCAGCCAGAAGGGTGAGCCAGGGGTTGCCGGATCTCAGAGAAATTCCTTCCTGTGTAGGAGGAAATCCAAAGAAACGGACAGGTATCGTGGTTGCCAAATCTATCCCTGCAAAAAAATACGGGATCCAGACCGGCGAGCCAGTAGCTATGGCTCTTCGGAAATGTCCCAATTTGGTGATCGTTCCCAGTGATTTTGAATTATACGATAAATGTTCCCGGGCATTTAAAGCAATCTGTGCTTCCTTTGCACCTGTGATGGAATCTTTTTCCATTGATGAGGTATTTCTGGATATGACAGGTACTTCTCTGATCTATCCTGACCCTGTAGCTGCTGCTCATGAGCTGAAAGACAAGATTCACAGAGAGCTGGGATTCACAGTAAATGTAGGAATTTCTACCAATAAGCTTTTGGCAAAGATGGCATCAGATTTTCAAAAGCCGGACAGAGTACACACTCTGTTCCCGGATGAAATCCCGGAGAAAATGTGGCCTCTTCCTATCCGTAATCTGCTGTTTCTGGGAAAAGCTTCCGAGCAGAAGCTTCTGAATCAGGGAATCCGTACCATCGGTGATCTGGCAAGAGAAAGAGCGTCCAATGTGCAGTACTGGCTTGGGGAAAAAACGGGACATCAGCTATGGCAATATGCCAGAGGTATCGATGATTCCCCTGTAAAAGCAGTGCCTGATGAGGCAAAAGGTTTCAGCGTGGAAACTACTTTTAACGATGATATTACTTCCATAGAGCAGGTGTTTCCCATACTTTTGGAGCAGTGTGATGTTCTGGCAACCAGAATGCGCAGAAAAGATAAGAAATGCAACTGTATTTCCGTGACTTTCCGTACTTTGGATTTCAGAAACCGTTCACACCAGACAAAGCTGGAAAATGCTACAGATCTTACAGATGAAATTTATATAAATGCTACAAGACTTTTTAAAGAATTCTGGAAAGGACAGCCGCTACGTCTGATTGGTGTGGCACTGACAGGCCTTACAGATGGCACTTATGAACAGATGTCTCTGTTTGAAGATACAGAAAATAAAGAACGCCACAGAAAGCTGGATGCAGCTATGGATGAGATCCGGATGAAATTTGGAAATGATAAGATCACCCGTGCCAGTATTATGAACAGCAATGCACGGATTGGGCGAAAAGCGAAAGCACAGATGAAAAACGAAAAGATGGAAGAACCGTAAGTAAAGGGAGGACTGAGCATTAAGAACAATGCGACAATCCTCCCTTTATAAAAATTTCAGAAAAAGTTTTATCGTTCCATCATACTGATAGATTCGATTCCTACACTTCCTCCACGTACCACTTCAATTCTGTGAAATTCTTCCTTGATCAGTTTCACTACTGCGTCATTCTTGGTTGCTGTCTGGACAAATTCCAGGAGCAGGCTGTCTTTGCCATAGTCAATGACCTTTGCCTTGAAGGTTTCGGCAATCTGAAACAGTTCAACCTTATCTTCTTTGGAACAGTTAAAAACCTTAATATACAGAATCTCTTTCATGCGGACAAATACGTCTGTGAAATCAATAACCTTAATAACCTCGATCATACGGTTCAACTGTTTTTTGATCTGCTCAAAAGTTTCATCATCACTGACAGTTGCGATCGTCATTCGAGATACTGTGGGGTCCTCGGTGGTTCCTACAGTAAGACTGTCCAGATTGTAGCTTTTTCCGGAGAAAAGTCCGGAGATTTTGGACAGAACACCTACCTGGTTCTCAACATAGAGAGAAATCCATCTTTTTTTCATTCCTTTATCCATAATAATTTTCCTCCTGATCAACAGTCCATAATCATATCTTCCAGAGTTCCGCCTGGTTTGATCATAGGATAAACCATTTCCTCAGGGTCAATGATGAATTCAATTACTGTAGGTGCCTTTGTGTTCTTTTTTGCTTCCTCGAAGGCTGCTGCAATTTCCTCTTTCTTTGTGACACGGATTCCTTTTGCCCTGTAGCTCTCTGCAAGTCTGATGAAATCCGGTGTGTACTGTGGATATTCCATGCCTTCTGTGCGGCGGGAAAGTGCTCCGGCGCGCAGGTTGGTCATGGCGTAGCGTTTACCGTAGAAGAGTTTCTGCCACTGGCGTACCATTCCAAGATATTCATTGTTAAAGATACACAGGATTACTGGAAGTTCCTCCAGAACTGCTGTTGCAAGCTCCTGGATATTCATCTGCACACCGCCGTCACCGGAGATAACGATGACAGGCCTGTCAGGATTTCCGATTTTGGCTCCGATACCGCCCGGAAGACCATAGCCCATGGTTCCCAGACCGCCGGACATGATCATCTGTTTGCCCTCTGTGATTTCCGCATACTGAGAAACAAGCATCTGGTGCTGGCCTACATCTGTAACGATAATGCTGTTTTCGAACTGTTCATTGATTTCTTTCAGAATGTCCATTGGACTTAAAACATCGTTTGGACGCATTTTAAGCGGATGCTCTTCTTTCCAGTTTTTGATCAGGTTAAGCCACTTGTCCGTTGAACATTCCTGGACGTATTCGTTCATTTTGGTGATAGCCTCTTTTGCATCAGCAACAATGGGGATATCCACCTGAATGTTTCGGGAAATGGATGCTGTATCAATATCAATGTGGATAATCTGGGCATGTGGTGCAAATTCATGAAGTTTTCCGGTGATTCTGTCATTGAATCTGGTTCCGATGGAGAACAGCACATCGCAGTTGCTGACTGCCATATTTGCTGCATAGGCACCATGCATGCCAAGGTTTCCGATATAGAGCGGATGGTCTGTGGGGATAGAGCCTTTTCCCATTACGGTTGTGACAACCGGTACTTTTGTCTTTTCCACTACTTCCCGGAAAATTTCATGGGCGCGGGAGATTACTACACCGCCGCCTGCCAGGAATAAGGGACGTTTTGCTTTATTTAAAAGTTTGATGGCACGTTTGAGCTGGCCGATGTGGACATCTGTGTTGGGCTTGTATCCGCGGATATTTACATTTTTAGGATATTCAGCGCTGCCGAGTTCTGCCATTACGTCCTTTGGAAGGTCGATAAGGACAGGTCCCGGACGGCCGGTGCGGGCAATGTAGAAGGCTTCTTTGATGATACGTCCCAGGTCTTCACGTCTGCGGACAGTAACGCCGTATTTGGTGATGCTTCTGGTGATTCCTACGATGTCTACTTCCTGAAATGCATCGTTGCCGATGAGGTGGCGGGCTACCTGGCCGGTGAAGCATACAAGAGGTACGCTGTCATAGTTGGCGGTTGCAAGTCCTGTTACAAGGTTGGTTGCTCCGGGACCGCTGGTTACCAGACATACGCCGACTTTGCCGGTGGTTCTGGCGTAGGCGTCGGCTTCGTGGACAAGGGCCTGTTCGTGACGGGGGAGGATGATTTTGACGTCGTCCTGTTTGTAGAGTTCGTCACTGATGTCGATGGTACAGGCGCCGGGGTAGCCGAAGAGGTATTCTACGCCTTCTTCTTTTAAGGCTTTGACTAAGAGTTTGTTGCCGGATATTTGTTTCATATTTGGGTAAACCTCCTTTGTGTATGTGTATAGGACGCTCAGAAATTTATTTGTTTGGTGTGCGGTTTCGGAGCCTAGTAGATCTAAGTGTCTGAAAATCTGCTAAAAGCGTTCAGGAAAATCTCAAACTCGCTGCGCTCAGACAGTGAGATTTTTCTGAACAACGCAGATTTCCAGGCACTAAGATCTACACGACTCCTGCAAATGCACATCAAACAAATAAATTTCTGAGCTGTGTATTGGCTGATACAGGGGCAGAATGGCGCTGCGCTGATTCTGCTGAGAACGCTGTAAAGCAGCTCCCACAATTCTGAATATAGTAAAAAACGCCCTGGGCTTGTTTGCCCAGGGCGAAAATGTTTTCCGCGGTACCACCTGTATTCAGAGTCTGGCTCTGCACTTTGTCAGTACTGATATACTGTGTTCCTGTAACGTGGAACTGACGTTGAAGCCTACTTGGCATGTCCGTTCAGGTCTTGTGGATCAGACGGGATATACGGTTTGGTTCACTGCTCGGGGGCTACTTCCACAATTCGTTCACGAAAGCTCGCACCGACCGCTTTCTCTCTGTGCTTCCCGGAGTTGTGTACTCCTCCCTGTCATGGCATTTGGCTGATATGAGGTATTCATTGTCCGAATAGGGTGGACAAATGTTTTCTTGGGTTACATTATACATTTATAGAGAGGAAATTGTCAACCGGGTTTTGGATAATTGCTATAAAATTTATGTTCCTGAATGAATTTTGGCTACGTTACTGAGAACGGAGTGAACAGTAATGTAATTGACAGATTTCTATATTGCTGATATAAAAAATAAATAATACAGTTGTTTGGAAGGAGGGGACATATGGATTATTTATCGAATAATGTGGCGGTGAATCTGAAGAGGATTCGGAAATCCAAGAGTATGAGTCTGGATCAGGTGTCTGAGCAGACGGGGGTGAGTAAGAGTATGCTGGCTCAGATTGAGAGAGGGACTGCCAATCCTTCTCTGGGTGTGCTGGGGAAGATTACAAGTGGTCTGAGGATAGAGTTTCAGGAGCTGATACAGCCGCCGAGAGTGGACTGTTGTCTGGTGACACCGGCAGAACTGGTTCCTACCAAGGAGATAGCAGGACAGTACAGGGTATGGACCTGTCTGCCTTATGAGGATACCCGTCTGGTGGAGGTGTACCGGATCGAGGTGGAACCGGGTGGTGTTTATATCAGTGGTAGCCATGGGGAGAAGACAAGAGAATATCTGGCTGTTATGGAGGGTGTGCTTACTCTGGAATGTCATGGTGAGAAGTATGAAATCCACAGAGATCAGGTGTTTAAGTTTGAAACGGATCAGGAGCATGTCTATCGGAACACAGGGAAGGAGAAAGCCTGCTGTACCTGTTTTTTTCTGGATTATCATTGATGCAGTTGTATCAGGAGTTTTGTTGCTGAAGCGGTCTGCCGCAGGTGGATTACCATAGTGTAGAACTGAGTAGTGAAGCAGGTGATTTTATCCGAAGTATGAGTGTAAAATGTACAATATAATGCACAAAATAATGAAAAAGATACACCAGAAAATGAATATCTGAAAAGAAAGGATGTATGTAATGGTTTGTCAGTCTGCCATTTCATGAAGAGGCTGTGTTGTTATGAATTGTTGAGAAACCTTTATTATCGCACGAATATGCAGGAAATATTGGATATACAATAAGGAGAACACAGAGCTTTCGTTACTGTTCACTCCGTTCTCAGTAACGATCTTTCTGTAAAAAATGTAAATGTTCAAAAAAACATGTTGACAAATCATAAGGGCAGTGATATTGTAAGGATGTACAAAATAATACACAGAAAAAGTTAAGCAAAGGCGCTTACCCATACGGGTCAGTTTGTCTTTGCTTTTTTTATTATCTTAAGGATGCAGGAGGGCACAGCTATGAAATTAAAAGACACAGGATTAACTTTTCAGGACATTAAGGACAAAGTAAACAAGTACATGATCGAGACTTATGAGAGATTTGATTTCCTTGCAGAGACAGCAGAGGGCATGTACATTTATGATGAGAATAAAACTCCATATCTTGATTTTTACGCAGGTATTGCAGTAAACAGCGCAGGAAACTGTAATCCGAAGGTTGTAGCTGCTGCAAAGGATCAGTTAGATGATATTATGCATACATTCAACTATCCATACACAATCCCGCAGGCGCTGCTTGCTGAGAAAGTCTGTGAAACAATCGGAATGGACAAGATTTTCTATCAGAACTCTGGTACAGAGGCTAACGAGGCAATGATCAAAATGGCCCGTAAATATGGTATTGAAAAGTATGGTCCAAACCGTTATCATATCGTAACTGCAAAGATGGGATTCCATGGAAGAACCTTTGGTGCCATGTCTGCAACAGGTCAGCCGGGTAATGGATGCCAGGTTGGATTCGGACCTATGACTTATGGTTTCTCCTATGCACCGTACAATGACCTTCAGGCTTTTAAGGATGCATGTACAGAGAACACAATTGCCATTATGGTTGAGCCTGTACAGGGCGAGGGTGGCGTACATCCTGCAACAATGGAATTCATGCAGGGACTTCGTAAATTCTGTGATGAGAACGATATGCTTCTTCTGATCGATGAAGTACAGACAGGATGGTGCAGAACAGGTGCTGTTATGTCCTATATGAATTATGGTATCAAACCGGATATCGTATCTATGGCAAAGGCTCTGGGCGGTGGAATGCCAATCGGTGCCATCTGTGCAACAGCAGAGGTTGCAAAAGCTTTCACAGCAGGTTCCCATGGAACTACATTCGGCGGACATCCGGTAAGTTGTGCAGCTGCACTGGCTGAGGTGAATGAGCTTCTGGACAGAGATTTGGCTGGAAATGCAAAGAAGGTTGGCGATTACTTTGCAGCTAAGCTTGAGAAGCTTCCTCATGTAAAAGAAGTAAGACATCAGGGACTTCTGGTAGGTGTGGAATTTGATGATACGATCGGTGGAGTGGATGTAAAACATGGTTGTCTTGACAGACATCTTCTGATCACAGCTATCGGAGCGCATATCATCCGTATGATTCCACCGCTTATTGTTACAGAAGAAGAGTGCGACAAAGCTGTAGCAATCATCGAAGATACAATTAAATCTCTGGAAAAATAAAAATCCGGCAACGGAGTGATACAGTAAGGACAAGGGCGTCACGAATTATATTCGTGCGCCCTTTTATGATATCAGGGCCCAAAGGTCAAAAAGTCGTTCGTGCCTGCACGATAAGACTTTTGAACTTGGGACCTGCCAAACATGAGAAAGTAGCGATTTATATAGCAAATCAGCGGATTTCAAATGTTTGAGAATCTGATAAAAATTTGAGTGTGAGAGGGAAGAGCATGAAGCATCTGGTAATTACGATTGGCTGCGAATATGGAGCCAAGGGCAATGCCATCGGTAAGAAGATTGCACAGGATCTGGGGATTAAGTTTTATGATCGTGATCTTGTGGATGAGATTATCAAAGAGGTAGGCATCCCTACAGACATTATGGACAGAGTAGAGGAAGGCGGAACCATCGCAGGTAAAGGTGCACAGGGAGATGTGAGAGGTTCCTTTTCCAAATATGCGGATCTGACAGACCGCGCCATTCATGTACAGAAGCAGATTATCCGGAAGCTGGCGCAGAAAGAAGCCTGCGTGATCATCGGAAGGTCTGCAGATTATATTCTGAAAGATACAGAAGGAATCCAGCTGGTGAGAGCATTTATTTATGCACCTAATGATGTTCGCGTCCACAACATTATGGAAAGCCATAATCTTTCAGAAAAGGATGCAAAGCTTCTGCTGGATGAGAAGGATAAACGTTATCATAAGAGACATCTGGCACTGACAGGAAGTAACCGTGGTGACAGACATAACAGGGATATTCTTATTAACAGTGATTTTCTGGGAATTCAGGGAACAGCAGAATATCTGGAAGACCTGATCGCAAAAAAATACGGAAAAAAGGAGGCCTGACCTATGGAACAGAAAACATCTGAATTTGACAAAGTACTTGGTGCATGGGACATACTTGTAATTGCATTTGGCGCCATGATCGGCTGGGGCTGGGTAGTTTCTTCCGGTAACTGGATTGAATCCGGTGGTGTGCTTGGTGCAGCTATTGCATTTGCAATCGGTGGAATCATGATCTTCTTTGTAGGCCTGACCTATGCAGAGCTTACAGCAGCCATGCCTCAGTGTGGTGGTGAGCATGTATTCAGCTACAGGGCAATGGGCTCCACAGGTTCTTTTATCTGTACCTGGGCGATTATTCTTGGATATGTAAGTGTTGCCTGCTTTGAGGCATGTGCATTTCCCACAATCATCACTTATCTGTGTCCGGGGTTCCTGAAAGGATATCTCTATACAGTTGCAGGCTTTGATGTTTATGCATCCTGGCTGATCGTGGCGATTGTGATTGCTTTTCTTATTATGATAATCAACATTAATGGAGCAAAAACTGCGGCAGTTCTGCAGACTGTTCTTACCTGTATTATCGGCGGTGCCGGAATTATTCTGATCGTGGCTTCTGTGGTTACAGGAAGTGTGGATAATCTTCAGGGACAGATGTTTGTTGGAAACGGTACTGGCGAAGCAATGAAAAGTATTATTAAGGTTGCAGTTATCACTCCGTTTTTCTTTATTGGTTTTGATGTTATCCCACAGGCAGCAGAGGAGATTAATGTTCCGCTGAAAAAAATCGGTAAAATGATGATCCTCTCGGTTGTGCTGGCTGTTGTATTTTACGCACTGGTTATTCTTGCAGTAGGTTATATCCTGAATCCGGCAGAGATTATTGAGTCTCAGCAGGGAACAGGACTTGTAACAGCAGATGCCATGGCCAAGGCTTTCGGGACAAAGATTATGGCCAAGGTTATCATTGTAGGTGGAATGTGTGGTATTATTACATCATGGAACTCCTTCCTCCTTGGCGGTTCCCGTGCCATGTACTCTATGGCAGAATCCTACATGATTCCTCCGTTTTTTGCAAAGCTTCATCCGAAGCACAAAACTCCGGTTAATTCTCTGTATCTGATCGGTGCCCTGACTATGCTGGCTCCTTTTGCAGGAAGAACAATGATGGTCTGGATCTGTGATGCAGGTAACTTCGGATGCTGCCTTGCATACTGTATGGTCTCTGTCTCTTTCCTGATCCTTCGTAAAAAGGAACCGGATATGGCAAGACCTTACAAAGTAGGCCACTACAAATTTGTAGGTTTTATGGCAGTAGTCATGTCAGGGCTGATGCTTCTGGTTTACTGTATTCCGGGTTCCGGTGGAAGTCTGGTATTTCAGGAATGGCTTATGGTAGGTAGCTGGAGTTTACTTGGAGTTGTATTTTATGCGATCTGTAAACGTAAATATAAAGAAGACTTTGGTAAACTTATTGAACTGATCTCTGATGAGGATGCAGCAAGTCTTATGCCGGAGGCTGATGATGAAGAGCTTGATGTGGTAATCGATGCGGCTATTGACAGGGTGCTTTCCTCTATGGCATAACGCTATAAATGACATGACAATTATTTTGGGTAACAGAGTTTTGAATTTGTGCAGGGTAGATGCCCTGCACATTGCAATATTGAAAAAATACAGGAAAAGAGGCAGAAATTAATGAATCCATTTGAATTTTTTATTCCTCAGAATATTACAGTCGGTGCAGGTACTCTGGCGAAGCTTCCGGAATGTGCCAAAAAGCTTGGAGGTTCTCATGCAATGCTGATCTCAGGACCAACTCTCCGGAAAATGGGAGTTGTGGATAAAGCGGCGGATTATCTGAAAGACGCCGGAATGGCAGTGGATATTTTTACAGATGTAGAAGCCAATCCGTCTGTCACCACAGTGGAAAAAGCGACAGAAGCGTATAAGGATTCCGGCGCAGATTTTATCGTTGCGCTGGGCGGTGGTTCTCCTATGGATGTGGCAAAAGCAGTGGGAGTTACGGCTAAATATGGCGGCAGTATTACAGAATATGAGGGGGCACATAAGGTTCCCGGAAAAATTGTTCCGCTGATCGCAATCCCGACTACTGCGGGAACCGGCTCAGAGGTTACGGCATTTTCTGTTATCACTGACCACAGCAGAGATTATAAGCTGACGGTATTCAGTTATGAACTTCTTCCTGCATATGCGATCCTGGATCCTGAACTTCTCACATCTGCTCCGGCATCTGTGGCAGCAGCCTGCGGAATCGATGCATTTATTCATGCGGAGGAGGCTTATGTTTCCACAGCAGCATCTCCTTTTTCTGACGCAATGGCAGAGAAAGCAATGGAGTTGATCGGTGGAAATATCCGCCGTTTTGTGGCAAGACGTACAGATCTGGAGGCTGCAGAGGCAATGCTTACGGGGTCTCTTTTTGCAGGAATCGCCTTTTCCTTTGCAAGACTTGGAAATGTCCATGCCATGAGCCATCCGGTAAGTGCTTTCTTTAATGTGGCACATGGAGTGGCAAATGCAGTTCTTCTCCCTGTGATTGCAGAATATAATGCGCTGGCAGATCATGGCAGATATCTGAAAATTTATAATTATATCAGTCCGATCCCTGCATATGAGGATGAATTCGAACCACTGATGCTGGCGGATGCCATCAGGGAATTAAACGATGATATCGGAATCCCGGAAGACCTGACCACAGCCATCCGTCAGGCGAAGAAGGGAGAAGAGATTTCTGATGAGGAGATTGAAAGCAAGATTGATGCCATGGCAGATGACGCCATGAAGAGCGGAAATATTGCAGTAAATCCAAGATCCTCCAGAAAGCAGGATATTGTGGAATTGTATCATAAGGCTTTATAAATTCAGATAAAGAGGAATGCAGTATTTTATGTAATTGCTACAGGTTAACAGAAGGTAATGATTAAAATATCTGCTATTATAAAAAACGTGCAGAAACATTGAAGTCGACAGATAACTTCAGGTTTGAAGATTTATCCCGATTTTAAAATGTATCTGCACGTTGTTTTTTTTGAGAAATTTCCATTGTATAACTTGCCTGATAGAAAGAAAGATTATATAGTATTAATCAAAATATAGTAAAGTAATGTGAGTCAAAATATTGATTGTTTGTTCAGGAGGATTTTATGGCAAAGAAGAAAATATATGCAGTACGCAAGGGACATAAAACAGGACTTTTTGCTACATGGGCGGAGTGCCAGAAGGCAGTAAGCGGATATTCAGGAGCTGAGTTTCGGGGATTTACAGAGAAAGAGGAAGCATTGGCTTTTCTGAACATGGAGACAACAGGAAATGTATCCGGTGATAAAGCAAAAGAGGCGGCAGGAATCGTGGAAGTACCTGAAAATATGGTCATTGCTTATGTAGATGGAAGTTTCGAGAAAAGTATTGGCAGATATGCCTTTGGTTGTGTGATCCTTACACCGGATGGACAGGAAATCCGTAAATCCGGCAGCGGCAGTGATTCTGCAGGAGTCGCGATCCGAAATGTGGCAGGAGAGATGCTTGGTTCCATGACTGCAGTAAACTGGGCCATAGAAAACAAATATCCAGCTGTGGAAATCCGCTATGATTACGAAGGTGTAGAGAAGTGGGTAACAGGTGTGTGGAGAGCCAAAACACCTCTGACTAGCAAATATGCTGCTTATATGCAGGAAGCAGGAAAGAAAGTAAAGATTTCTTTTTGTAAAATAGCAGCTCATACGGGCAATCACTACAATGAAGAGGCAGATCAGCTGGCTAAGAGTGCATTGCTTAAAATGGATGAAGAAGTACGAATATAAAAATCTTATCACTGAAAGGCGATTTCCAAAGGGATGAAAAATTTATGTGGATGACAATTTGAGTGATCTGCAGGGAAATCAATATACGGAAGTGGAAAAATAAAAAGCAGCTGTGTTACCATTGAAACTGTTAGCTGAAATTTTTATCAAGTACAGTTTCAATTGACAGGTAACGCAGCTGTTTTTGCTTATGAAAGTGTCATATCCCCGTCTTTCACCCATCCAAGCTTACGGATAAACATGTTGATGAGCGGACACAGGATTGCAGGCAGGATAAAGGAAATCAGCAAAAGTCCGGCCCAGTCCCAGCCTGTGACAGCTGTTTTTGTTCCTGCGGCAATATCATTCATCCATCCGGTGTAGACACCAATCTGTCCTACGAAACCACAGGTACCCATACCGGAAGAAACCGGAGTACCGTTCATCTGAAGTTTGAACAGACAGGTTGCAAGAGGTCCGGTGATGGCAGAAGTAAGGATCGGTGCAATCCAGATGCGTGGATTTTTTACGATATTTCCCATCTGGAGCATGGATGTTCCGATTCCCTGAGAAACAAGTCCGCCCCATTTGTTCTCACGGAAGGACATTACTGCGAAACCTACCATCTGTGCGCAGCATCCTGCTACAGCAGCTCCTCCGGCAAGTCCGGTAAGGCCAAGCGCAGCACAGATGGCGGCAGATGAGATAGGAAGTGTCAGTGCAATACCCACGAATACAGAAACAAGGATTCCCATCAGGAACGGCTGCAGGTTGGTTGCCCACATAATAATATTTCCTACTTTCATCGCTGCACTTCCAAGTGCCGGAGCCCACCATGCGGACAGGGCAACACCTACACCGATCGTGATAAGTGGAGTGACCAGAATATCAATTTTGGTTTCCTTAGATACTGCTTTTCCGATTTCGGAAGCGAAGATGGCAACAAATAATACAGCCAGTGGTCCGCCTGCACCGCCTAATGCGTTAGATGCAAAGCCAACAGTGATCAGTGAAAACAACACCAACGGTGGACAATGCAGCGCATAGCCGATGGCAACAGCCATGGCAGGACCACTCATTGCAGATGCCAGAGAGCCTACGGTATACTGGGTGTCGTTTACAGTTGCCACAGCAGTGGTCAGAAATGAAATATGAAACTGTGTTCCAAGTGTGTTGATGATCGTGCCAATCAGCAGGGAGCAGAAAAGACCCTGCGCCATGGCACCAAGGGCATCGATTCCATAACGTTTTATGGAGATCTCGATGTCTTTGCGTCTGAGAAATGCTTTAAACTTTTCCATAGATTACTTTCTCCTGTTTTTATTATGTATAGAAGGGTGTATATACACCTATATACGTTTTTCTCATTATAGTCACATTTACGGAGTAAATCAAGTAGTTTTGTAACTGTTCACACGCCATTATCCCGCGAAGTGTTTTGGCATGAATATGCCAAAATCACAAGACATACAAGCCAAAATTCCATTGCCGCAGGCAATCTGGAATGAATTTTGGCTA
>OLVU01001712.1_pt1 | contig 13235 bp, 10 predicted proteins | sample 1673321 | NCBI WGS metagenome assembly OLVU01 (sample SAMEA3178942, study PRJEB25190) | human gut metagenome | biome: human gut; feature: human-associated habitat; material: faeces | place: Austria | collected 2013 | reverse complement strand
ATTGTTCAGTGTGGCACGCGAGTAGGTGTTGATGACGGACTTGAATGTCTCGTCCACAGTTGCTTGATCATCCTTCATTCCGCCTTCGGTCAGTTGCTCGAACTTGGAAGATACGTTTGTGGAGATCTGGCTGATGAGTGCTGCAAGTGCTTCATTATCGGCTTTCTTCAGGGTAGCGGCGTTTCCCGTACCCCAGATGTAGTCTTTGCTGGTTTGTATTTCCTCAATGGATTGTCCTTTTGCGGCAAGGGCAATAAATAAGAATGTAACGATAATAAATGCGCTCCTTTTCATGTTGTTGCTTTTCATGTTGTTTCAATTCTTTGCAAAAGTAGAAACTTTTTCTATAATATAACTTAGTTAGTCAGTTATTTTTTGTGCTGGTTGAGGGAAGTCTCTTCCGCAGAAAGTATTATCTTTGTACTTCATAGCCGGCAAATATAGAATGATGGTGATAATTCTACGTTGGTTTGAAAAAGCGACTTATGCCGGCGGACGAAAAACTGTTCGAGGGTGGCGAAACGGTGGATGCGTGTATTTGTGGTTTTAAAAAATGCAGACAAAAGTAGAGGCGTTCCGGATTCTGTAAATAGTCTTATAGAGTGCGTCTGATTCAGTCGTTACTTCATTATGGTTCGGTCGTTACCTCATTGCCATTCAGTCGTTACTTCATCCCTATTCAGTCGTTACCTTTTTATATCCCCTCTCAGATGATGTTTTGAGGCCGTTTTTCTTGTTCTTTGATTTATTCTCCGGAGAAATGGTCTTGCGTATAAAAAGTTACATTTGAGCGCTGCTGATGAGTGTTGGATGTGCTGCGCTATATCAATGATAATTTAGCGGCGAGAGAATTGTTACGCGGAAGTATCATTTATAAGTCTTATACAAAGCTTGCGTATCTTGATTTTATATCCGATGGTTGGATAGCATTGAAATGATATTTTTTCTTCATTGTAGAGACCCTGAAAAATTAATATCCTTGTTTATAGTGATTTACCTTTTTCTATTGTAGAGATGAAGCCTCTTTCCCTAATCTTGCTGAAATTTCCCTTTTGTGCTTTGTAGAGAAAGGTTTTTTGTAATATGTTGTTTTATAGGTGATTATGAAAATGCGCGGTAGAGTGCTTTTTCTTGTATTCACTGCTTCTCTGCCCTAACTTTGCAACATCGAATTTGAGACAAACAAAAGGCATGACTGTTGAGGCCTCACAGTAATAACCTTTAGTTTTTCTGAATGAGATGTAATAACATGAATCTATTTACAATTTAAAATTATTATTATTATGGCATTTTTTAAGAAGAATCAACAGAAAATCAACAATTTGTGGTATCCGTATGCTATTACCGTAGGTAAACCGGTTGATACCGATCAGATTGCTGCTCGTTTATCACAACTTTCCACTGTAACTCCGGGTGATTCCTATGCAGTGATGAAAAATCTGGGAAGTGTATTGGGCGACTATATGGCTCAAGGACGTACCGTAAAAATAGATGGCGTAGGTACATTCTATTATACGGCTGCTACTAATAAAAATGGGGTTGAATCGGCTGACAAAGTGAGTGCTTCTCAGATCACCGGTGTTCGCGTTCGTTTTATTCCCGAAGTACACCGCAACAGCAGTAAGAAGGTGACTACCCGTTCCATGGTAGACACTAATGTCTTTTGGGAAGAGTGGGGCGGTAACTCCACTGGCGGCTCAGCCGACGGCTCGGGCAATCAAGGCGGTTCCGGTGATGGCGGTCTGGATGAGAATCCGTTGGGCTAACCGTTTCTGAGGCTTGCATCCGGAGCCTTTCTTATTTTTCTTTCAGGCATGGACAACATGGATCTTCGCTGATAATAAAAAGAAATCAGTGTATTTATCCATTCGGTCCGTGCCTGAATTGTATTATAACACAGGGAATAGAGCCCCCTCTATACTATCGAATATGCGGAACAGTTCCTCTTTGGTCTCCGCCCTCAGCATGGCAATACGCGTCTCCCGGAAGTTTGGTATTCCTTTAAATAACGGGCTTGCTGCCAGATGGCGACGTACATGCAGAATACCCCTTCTTTCATCCAGCAAATTGACGCTGTCCACTACCTCCTGGCGTAACACACTCAGTTTCCATTCGGCACTAAGCGGTGGCAACTCCTCGCCTGCTTCCAGATAATGCCTCACCTCCTTGAATATCCACGGGCGGCCAAAGCTGGCACGACCTATCATGATGGCATCCACTCCATAAAGATCGAAACACTCCTTTGCCCTTTGGGGACTGGTGATATCGCCGTTGCCAATGATGGGAATATGCATGCGCGGATTTTTCTTTACTTCACCGATAAGTGTCCAGTCAGCCTCACCGGTATACATTTGTGCACGGGTACGGCCGTGTATGGTGAGTGCGGCAATGCCACAATCCTGTAATTGCTCTGCCAGTTCCACGATAATCTTGTTGTTCGCATCCCAGCCCAGGCGGGTTTTTACGGTAACCGGTATCTTTACGGCATCTACCACGGCACGGGTAATCTCCAGCATCTTGGGAATATTCTGCAACATACCTGCGCCGGCTCCCTTGCCCGCTACGCGCTTCACGGGGCAGCCGAAGTTAATATCGAGAATATCCGGACGCGCCTCCTCTACGATGCGGGCGGCTTCCACCATGGTTTCGGTATCTTTGCCGTATATCTGTATGGCTACCGGTCGTTCCTCATCACTGATATTCAGCTTCTGTTCGGTCTTGCTGACGGAGCGTATCAGGGCATCGGCAGATACGAATTCCGTGTACACCATGTCGGCACCGAACTTCTTGCACATCAACCGGAATGCAGGGTCGGTGACGTCTTCCATCGGAGCTAAAAATATGGGGCGTTCGCCCAAGTCTATGTGGCCTATCTTCATGAATCGATTGAACTAAATGATTATTTCGCTGCAAAAATACGGAAAAAAGCCTACCTTTGTATCATTCATTTATTTAACTAATATGGAATTATGAAAAAAGGTTTGGTTTTAGTTGTGATGTGTGTAGCAATGTTGTTTGCTGCCGCACCTTCGGCTTCGGCACAAGCACCGAGTGATGAGTACAAGGCTACATTGGAAAAAATGCTGGAACTATCCGGTTCTATGGCGTCGGCAAAGGCTATGGTGCCACAGATGATTTCTATGTTGAAACAACAATCATCGGCATCGGTTTCTTTTTGGGATGGCTTTCAGAAGAAGTGGGAAGGAAAGTTTGGCAGTAAGCTGGCGGAACTTTACGCTCCTGTTTATCAGAAATATCTGACACTGGATGATTTGAAAAAAATTGTTGCTTTCTATGAATCGCCTGTAGGAAAGAAACTGGGCGCTTCTACTCCTGCCATGATGGCTGAGGGCATGCAAATAGGACAAAAGTTGGGAATGGAGATTGCCACTGAACTTCAACAGGAATTGCAGGCACAGGGAAAATAGTTACAAGTTACGAGCTACAAGCTACAAGGGGATACGCTATACTCCGAAAGGTACTCGTAGCTTGTAGCTTGTAACTCGTAGCTTATTAAATATATGATTTTATGGATTTAAAGGACTTTGAAATCATGGCCCCTGTCGGCTCGCGCGAATCACTTGCGGCGGCCATCCAGGCAGGTGCCGATTCCATCTATTTCGGTATTGAAAACCTGAATATGCGGGCCCGTTCGGCTAATACATTCACTATTGAAGACCTTCGGGAAATAGCGCAGACGTGCGATGAGCACGATATGAAGAGTTATCTTACCGTTAACACTATTATTTACGATCAGGATTTGGCATTGATGCGCACCATCGTAGATGCGGCCAAGTCGGCGGGTATCTCTGCGGTGATTGCGGCGGACGTAGCTGTGATGAGCTATGCGCGGCAGATCGGTCAGGAGGTACATCTCAGTACGCAACTGAATATCTCGAATGTGGAGGCCCTGCGCTTCTACGCACAATTTGCCGATGTTGTGGTACTGGCACGCGAGTTGAATCTGGAACAGGTAGCGGAGATTTATCGTCATATCTGCGAGGAGAATATCTGTGGTCCCGGCGGAAAGCCTATTCGTATCGAAATGTTCTGTCACGGTGCTCTCTGTATGGCAGTGTCGGGAAAATGCTATCTTTCTCTGCACGAGATGAACCACTCTGCCAACCGGGGTGCCTGCATGCAGGTGTGCCGTCGCTCTTACACGGTGCGTGATAAGGAGACGGATGTGGAACTGGATGTGGACAACCAATATATCATGTCTCCCAAAGACCTGAAAACCATCCATTTTATGAATAAAATGCTGGATGCAGGTGTACGCGTGTTCAAGATAGAAGGACGTGCCCGTGGCCCGGAGTATGTACGCACGGTGGCGGAATGTTACAAAGAAGCCATCCGTTCTTACCTGGACGGCACCTTTACCGATGAAAAAATAGCCGCGTGGGATGAACGTCTGAAGACTGTATTCAACCGTGGCTTCTGGGATGGGTATTATCTCGGACAACGCCTCGGCGAGTGGACGAAGAACTACGGATCGGCCGCTACGGAACGGAAAATATATGTAGGTAAGGGTATCAGATACTTTTCTAATATCGGTGTTGCCGAGTTCCTGGTAGAAGCTGCCGAACTGAATGTGGGAGACAAGTTGTTGATTACAGGTCCCACTACAGGAGCAGTATTCACTACGCTCGATGAAGCTCGTGTAGACTTGAAACCGGTGCAAACCGTGAAGAAAGGACAGCATTTCTCGATGAAAGCGGACAAAATACGTCCCAGTGACAAACTCTATAAGCTGGTTTCTACAGAAGAACTGAAGAAGTTCAAGGGACTGGATATTGAGAAAACACGTGGATGATACACTTTTGATACAGTTATATTGAATATGGAAAAGTATATCTATGAGTTAGAGATGAAGGTGCGCGATTACGAGTGTGATCTGCAAGGCATCGTGAATAATGCAAATTACCAGCACTATTTGGAGCATACCCGTCATGAGTTTCTGCTATCTACCGGTGTCAGTTTTGCGGGATTGCACGAACAGGGAGTCGATCCCGTAGTGGCACGTATCAACATGGCGTTTAAAACTCCTCTGAAGAGCGGTGATGAGTTTATTTCCAAACTCTATATGAAGAAAGAAGGCATCAAGTATGTTTTCTATCAGGATATTTTTCGGAAGAGTGATGATAAAGTAGTCATAAAAGCAACAGTCGAAACGGTGTGTCTGGTGAATGGACGACTGAGTGACAGTAAGCTTTTTGATGAGATATTTGAGGCATACCTCTAAAATATCACCACAGAGTAGCACTGAGTCTCACAGAGTTTTTTTTTATGTGAATAATTACCTCTGTGAGACTCAGTGTTACTCTGTGGTGAATTGAGTTTGTACAACCATGAACAACGACGAACGAATTTGCAGTATAGCCCTCACGCTTTGCCCCGGTATAGGACATATCGGGGCAAAGCGTTTAATAGACGGTATAGGAAGTGCTGCCGGAGTCTTTTCTCAACGTAAAGAACTGCCTGAATTGCTCCCCGGTGTGAGCCCTACTATAGTCACTGCCCTCGATAATCCTGCCGCTTTCCTGCGTGCCGAACACGAAATGGAGTTCGTGGAGAAGAATCGCCTTACTTGTCTGACCCTCAAAGATGAAGCTTATCCGTCTCGTTTGCGCGAATGTGAAGACGCTCCGATAGTCCTCTTCTTCAAAGGGCATACCGATTTCAATTGTCTTCGTGTCATCAATATGGTCGGTACTCGCAATGCCACAGAGTATGGCAAGCAATTCTGTGTAGATTTCCTGCGTAATCTTTCCTCTCATTATCCTGATGTGCTGGTAGTCAGCGGTCTGGCTTATGGCATTGATATCCATGCCCATCGCGCTGCCCTGGCCAACAACCTTTCCACCGTGGCTGTCCTTGCTCACGGACTGGATCGTATCTATCCTTATGTTCACCGTAAAACTGCCATTGATATGCTGGACAACGGTGGACTCCTTACCGAATTCCTCACCGAAACCAATCCTGACCGGCATAACTTTGTCAGTCGTAACCGTATTGTGGCAGGTATGACTGACGCAACCATCGTTGTGGAGTCTGCCTCTAAAGGTGGTTCGCTGATTACGGCAGACCTTGCTGTAGACTATCATCGCGATTGTTTCGCCGTTCCGGGACGCATTTCTGACGCTTCTTCGAGAGGGTGCAATCTACTGATACAAGATAATAAGGCCGCTCTCATTCAGTCTGCCGAAGATTTTATAAAAGCCATGGGCTGGACTCATGAAGAGAAGCTTGCCAAACCGGAGGGCATCCAGCGCAATCTCTTCCTTGAACTGACAGGAGAGGAAGAATTTGTCATTCGTATTCTTACCCGTCAAGGGGATTTACATATTAATGCACTGGTTGTAGAAACAGATATCCCCATAAATCGTATGATCAGCTTGCTCTTTGAGCTGGAAATGAAAGGCGTTGTAAAGGCATTAGTAGGTGGAGTGTATCATTTGTTGGGATATTGATTCAAATTTCAGGGGCTTTTTAGTCATTGTTGGGCGTGGATAGATACCACCCGTTTTTTGGGGAAATATCCCTCTTCAAAAGCAAAAAAATGCACATATATTTGCGGGAAAAGTGAGTCTATGAGTGACCGAAGTAGAACCAAAAATTGAAAGATTATGAAAACAGAAAAACATGTTGTTATCCTCTTGCTAATCGCATCATTATTGTTTCCTGTACTTGCCAGTGCGCAGTATAAATTTGATAATGTACTGTATGGGGCGGCTTATTATCATGAATACATGCCGACAGATCGATTGGATAAAGATATCCAAATGATGAAAGATTGTGGACTTTCAGTTGTTCGTGTCGGAGAATCATCGTGGGGCTTGTTTGAACCTCGTGAAGGCGAGTTTGAATTCGCATGGATGGATCGGATAATAGATAAGATGCATCAGGCAGGTATAAAAGTAATTTTGGGAACTCCCACTTATGCTATACCAGCCTGGATGGCAGAAAAACATCCGGATGTGTTAACTGCTTACGAACGAGGCAATAAGGCATATTATGGAACCCGCCAGAATATGGATATATCGAATCCTGCCTATTTGTTCTACAGTGAGCGTATCATTCGCAAAATGATGGAGCACTATGCCAATCATCCTGCCATTATCGGATATCAGGTGGATAATGAAGCTACTGCACGTGGAACTAATAATCATGACTTTTTTGTTGGATTCAGAAGCTATATTAAAGAGAAGTTTGATAATGATCTGGATTCTTTAAACAAAGCCTGGGGCCTGAATTATTGGAGTATGAACATTCATAGTTGGGAAGAGTTCTATACCAGAGATGGTGTTACTAACCCCTCGTACAAAAATGAATGGGAACGTTATGGCCGCAAAAGGATTGCTGATTTTCTGAATTGGCAGGTAGATATTGTCAATGAATACAAACGGAAAGATCAATTTGTAACACATTGTTTTATGCCTGCTTTTCATGAAATAGATCAGGTGGAAAGTTTTCGTCAGATGGAGTATCCTGCGATTAATCCATATCATAGTGTGCAAGATGGCCAGAATGGCAGGTTAATATCATATTCGGGCGACCACATGAGGACTGTTGCTAAAGGCAACTATCTGATAACTGAAACGAATGCTCAAACCACCGGTTGGGATGCGAGGTATCAATATCCGCCTTATGATAATCAGCTCAGACAAAATGTATATTCACATTTGGCATCTGGGGCAAACATGGTAGAATATTGGCACTGGCACTCTATACATTATGGTCAAGAGACCTACTGGAAGGGAATTTTGGGACATGATCTTGAACCAAACCGCATTTATCATGAGTTTACTACCGTGGCAAAAGAATTGAAGAATATAGGTAGTAAATTGGTTAATCTTAAAAAGAAGAATGACGTAGCTATTCTTTACAGTCATGATTCGTATTATGGATTAAGATTCATGCCTTATACTCATGGAGATAATTATCCGGTTGAAATGTTGCACTCTTCGCTTTATAATATGAATATAGAAACGGATATTGTTCATTGCGATAAAGTGAGCGATTTCTCGGAATATAAAATGTTGATTATACCTCCTCTCTATATTGCTACCGGTGAACTGTTGGAAAAGATAGATGCTTTCGTGAAAAATGGTGGTAAGGTTATCATGATGTATAAGAGCGGTTACTGTAATGAACATTCTGCGGTTAGAGCTATGTTGGCTCCCGGTCCTTTACGTAAAGCATGTGGATTTTATTATCAGGAGAGTTCTACAATTGGATGGATGGAGCTGAAAAATAATCCGTTCGGACTAGATAATAAGAAGGCTATTGGTGAAATTATAGAATTCATTATACCCGAAACAGCCCAACCTTTGGCTTATGCTGATCATCCTTTCTTCGGGAAGTGGCCTGTAATAACTGAGAATAGTTATGGTAAAGGATCACTGGTATATATTGCTTCATATCCTTCGCAAGAGTTGTTTGAGAAGATAGTTCGTACAGAGGCAGAAAAGGCTGGCATTGTTTCCGATGATGAATATAAATTCCCTATAATAGTGAAGAAAGGAACGAATGATAAAGGTCGTACTATTCGCTATATATTTAATTATTCACCGACTTCTCAAGAGGTGGAATACAATTATGCATCCAAGGGAAAGGAACTGCTGAAGAACAGGACATTGAGCAAAGGCGATTCGATGACGATTGCTCCATGGGATTTGTTGATTGTTGAAGAGTGATATCTTTTCAAGATAAAATGAGTTCTTGCTTTATGAAAATAGATCAGGAATTCATTTTATCTAAGGACATATCTCATTTGGAACTATCTTTTTCCTACCTTTGCTTTCGCAACTATATTATTATGCTATGAAATACCTGTCCTTTTTTATACTTCTGTTTATTGGAGAACTGTCCGTAAACGCACAGCACATGTTCTCCAGACAATTTCCATTCTTCAACCAACTCTCTTCCAATGAGATTTTCAGTATTCATCAGGATAGGGAAGGATACTTCTGGATAGGTACCACGAATGGTCTGGCACGCTATGACGGCTATCAGTTAAATACATTCCGTACAGACTATAAAAATCAGAATCTGCTGACTGACAATGGAATTACTGCTATTAATGACAATGATCTGTATGTATGGATCGGTACGTGGAAAGGGCTGAACCTGTATAATAAGCAGACCTGTCAGATTACTCCTTTCTCAGATGTACGGCTCCTGGATAAGGTGGTGGATGCTATAACAGTCGACAAGGATGGGAATGTTTGGGTAAGCGCCGGTGGAATGATATACCGATGCGATTCTACCGCGCATATTATAAAGGAGTATGAAGTTGGAAATATTCAGGAGGGATATGCTATTAGCAATATCTATGTAGATCAGCAAAAGCAACTTTGGGCAGTGGGATCACGAGGTATATTCAGATATGAGCCCGAAACTGATTCTTTTTTCCGTTATCCGCCATTGGGTAACGGACATACCGCATATATTATGCATCAGGATAATTCCGGTAATTACTGGATCGGTACATGGGGGGAAGGTTTATGGCAATTCTTTCCCTATGCACAGAAAGGAGGACACTATAAGAAACATAATATAGCTGCTTCGAACAATAAAGAAACCGGCATTGAATCCATTCTTTTCAGTATAGAGCAGGATGATACGTTTGGTTATCTCTGGATGCTTTCGTATGCCGGGCTCCATGCGTTTAAATACACAGATGCGGGAACACTGGAAAAGGTGGATATCAACCATCTGGTTGATACGCACATGATGTACACCCGGATATGCAAAGACAGGGAGGGTAATCTGTGGTTGCCTTCGTATGATATGGCGTACACTATCTTTTTCGATAATTCGAACATAGACAATTACCTTCTTCCTCAACTGAAGGAAGAGATGGGATGGGATGCCAATGTTATGAATCTTTGTCAAGGAAGTGATAGTACTATGTGGTTCAGGCAGGACAGATACGAATTGTGTATGTACGATTATTCACGGGATACATTTGCTGGTACAGGTGTGGGTGAGATTAATGCCATTATCAGATCTCTTCATAAACCCGGTGTCTGGGTTAATTCAAGTCGGACTCCTCATGTCATGAGATTGACACAACGGAACATGAAGGTGCAGATAGAAGAAGACATCAATATAGGAGGAGTTACAGGGCTGCTTGAGGATAAAGTTGGTAATCTGTGGATATCCAGATGGACGGATATAAATGTGAAACGTCCTGATAAAGATGACTTGGTAGTTTCGGGTAGTGACGTTCCGGTAATGACTTCCCTGTTCAATGATGTAAAGGGAGAAGTTTTAGGGTTGTCTCATGAGAGCAAAATCTATCGGCTGAGTTGTGCCGACGGGCGGATTACCTGTGAATTAAAAGGCAGTGTTTCTTCTCTTCTGAAAAAGGAAGAAGTGAACAGTGTCTGCATTGACCGGGAAGGACGGTTGTGGCTGAACACTACTTTGGGAAGAATACTACGGTCTGACGAAACGATGCATAAGTTTGAAAATGTATCACTGGATAATGAGATAGATGACTGTACTGTATTAGGATTACTTTCCGATAAGAACAGTGTGTGGATTATCACCAATAAGAAAGTACTTCAATATAATATTGATTCGCAGACTTTTCAGCACTATTCTACTGCTGATGATAATATTATGGTAGATGTTTTCAGGTATAAGGCTATCAGCCTGGACGGTTGGGGCGGACTCTATGTGGGCGGACATCGCGGATTCATACATATTCGTCCCGGTAATGCATCGGCGGTGAACAGGGCTCCCACGAGCTTGCATATCACAGATGTCAAAGTTGAAGACAAAAGTATCTTCTTCGGCAATGCGGAAGCCTCGGGAGAGAATACGATACATAAGATTTTCCTTGGTCCGGATGATCGGAATATTGAGATTTTCTTTTCTTCGCTTTTGTATTCGTTGAATGCGGGATGTCGCATAGCGTATCAGTTGGAGGGGGTGGATCATTATTGGATCTATTCGGATAATAACAGAAATTCCGCCTTCTATAACCACCTGCCGAAGGGAACGTATAAACTCCGTTTGAAGTTGGAATATGAGCGGGGTAAGTGGACTGAAGGCGAAGTATTGCTGACCATTGTGAAAGAGCCTGCCTTCTATGAAACCTGGTTTGCATATCTTGTTTATGTCATTTTCATCGGATTGTGCTTCTATGTGGTAATCCGGCTTTATATGCGTCGCATTAAACTGAAGAGTGAAGTGAGATTGCAGGAAGAACTGACGCGTACCAAGCTGACTTACTTCACCAATGTTTCCCATGAGTTGCTGACGCCGCTTACCGTCATATCCTGCATATCGGATTATCTGGATCAGAAGGTTCCTGCCGTGCGGCAACAGTCCGTCATGCTCAAGGCTAACGCGGAGAAGTTGAAGCGACTGATACAGCAAGTGCTTGATTTCCGCAAGATGGATGTGGGGAAACTGAAACTGAACGTTTCGAAAGGAGATATCCGTGAGTTTGTCCTGAACATCTGCCAGGTAAACTTCCAACCGCTTGCATTGAAGAAGAACATCACGCTGGATACTCGTTTTGAAGCGGAGGAAGCACATGGTTATGTGGATTTTGATAAGCTGGATAAGATATTGCATAATTTGCTGTCCAATGCCATGAAGTATACTCCTGAGAACAGGCGTATTACTGTTGATGTACGAGTAGTGAATGAAGCGGAACATCGGATATTGGTGTTGAAAGTAGAAGATGAGGGCGTTGGTATCTCTGAGAAAGAACTGGAACAGATATTCATCCGTTTCTATAACAGTAAGAAGAACCGGGGAATCGAGTCGAACGGAATCGGTCTCTCGCTAACGAAAGATTTGATAACCTTGCATCATGGCCTTATCACCGTGGAAAGCGTTTTAGGACAAGGCTCCTGTTTCACTGTAAAGCTGCCTGTTGACAAAGAAAGCTACTCTCCGGATGAATTGCTTGACGAGACGATGGTGTTGCAAACCAGTACGGATGATGTGCCCATGGAAGATTATGCCTCGTCTGATGAGGTGGATAAACCGGCTATCTTGTTGATTGACGACAATACGGAATTGCTGTTCGTTATGAAAGAGATGTTCAGGGAACGATATACTGTACTGACAGCCGCAGACGGGCAACAGGCCTGGGATAAGTTGAAGAATAATGAGGTGGATGTCGTCATTTGTGATGTCATGTTGCCCGATGCCAATGGTTGGGAACTTTGTGCGCGTATGAAAGGTGATTTGCGTTTCAATCATATACCTGTTATCATACTTACGGCTAAGAATGGTATTGAGGACCGTGTTACCAGCTATGAAGCGGGCGCCGACGGATATATAGCCAAGCCTTTTGAGTTGAAGATACTTTTTGCCCGGGTGGATAACCTTATCCGATCTTCGAAGATGCGTCAGGCGGCTTTCCGTAAGGAGGAGAACCTGGATCTGGAAAGTCTGGCCTATCCCTCGGCGGATAAGCAGTTCCTGCAATCCATTATAGATAGCATCGAACAGCATTTGGAAGAGTCTGAATTCGACTTGGAACAATTGGCTGCGGAGAAGAATATGTCTAAGTCTACCCTTTACCGTAAGATAAAATCGATGACGGGAATGACTCCTTTGGACTTTATACGGAATATTAAGATGAAGCGTGCCTGCATGATGTTGTTCAACCGCTCGCATACTATATCCGAGGTTGCGTATGCTGTAGGATTCAATAGCCCCAAATACTTCACCCGGTGCTTCAAGGATGAATTCGGTGTGACGCCGAGTGAATATCTTCAGAAAAACACCCCTTAATTTTTAGTATATAGATGCTACATACAGGGGTAAAATCCTGTTATCAAGGGGTAAATTCGGGTCATGACAGAATCTCTCCCCTTCTATAAATGATTTCTGTACCTCCTTTTTCATAAGATATGAGTTGATTTGTTGTCAGATACCCAAACTTAAATCAAAGCATAGTTATGAAGAACCTCAGTATCCGTCATGGAAAATCATCCGGAAACAAATCAGTACTATTACTTACTGTATTAGCATTAGGCACCGGATTTTCTTCTTTGTCTGCCCAGACAAATGCCGCAAGTGACCAGATAACGGCACAACCTGCTGCTGACCGCATTGTACCTTTCCGCCTTAGTGAACAAGGAGTAGTCCGCCCTGTGGAATGGGGATTGGATACGGCTTGGGAAGATGAGGGAAATATCCGCCGTGGTGCACCGTCCTGCAAGGCAGCGTGGCGAATATGATCTTCGCAGATGACTGGTTTG
>OLVU01001696.1_pt1 | contig 13371 bp, 15 predicted proteins | sample 1673321 | NCBI WGS metagenome assembly OLVU01 (sample SAMEA3178942, study PRJEB25190) | human gut metagenome | biome: human gut; feature: human-associated habitat; material: faeces | place: Austria | collected 2013 | reverse complement strand
AAGGGCCGGATCATCAAAGAGAAGCACACCGTCACGGATGAAAACAGGGGGCCCCATGGGCGCCTGATTTCCACCGAGATACGGGAGACGATTTCCAACCGGATGATCTTCAATATCCTGACGCCGAGCGGTTTCCGCTCGCTGACTTAAAGGAGAAAGTGATATGAACGAAAAAAACTATTTTACCATTGTTGTGCCTCTTTCCCCTGATGCACAGAAAATCGTGCAAGGCAACCCATCAGCCGTCCCGCTGCGGGCGGCGGTTTGGTCGCAGGCGGCGGAACGCATGAAGCCGCTTCTGGGAGGTGTCTGCTCCCGTTTCTCTCCCGCGGTAGCCCCCTATGGAGAGCCGCTTCACCTGCCCTTCGGCGTCGCTTTGGGCGGTGCAGAAGCCGAACAGTTTCTGCTCTGCTATTTCCATGCCAGGGAAAATCAAGAGGAGGAGATCAGGAGCCGCACTCAGGCCATTCGAGCTCTGGGCAGAAAAGTTGGTCAGTTCCATCCTGATGAAGAAACGACTTTGACCGTCATGGCGTTTCGTTCTTCTGATCCTGAACTGCATAAGCAGATGGATGTTGCCCAGCGTTTCTTTTCCGACGATATTACCGCCGCTGCGGGTCTGTACTATTTAGGCTTTGGCTCCAACTACATCAATGAGCAGCAGGAGCGGCAGATCCTCTCCAATCCGGAGGCTTATGCTCTCTGTGTGGCTGAGCTTCAGCCAGTGGAGGAAGCAGCGCGATGAGGAAAGTGTTAGACCTTGGCGAACTCCATAAACAGCTCAGACAGACGGAGGAACATGAGCCGCACTTCGACGAGGAGCTAAACCCCTACCTGCTGGACACAGTTCTTCCGCAACTGGAGGGTGAGGAGCCCATCCGGCTGGAGCAAATCGACTTTGATCAGTTCGACGAAGAGGACCCGTTCACAATCCTCGACTATTATTACTGGCGGGAAAATCTTTGTAATACGATGCGCCACATCAACAGGCGGATTTCCGACATTTTGCCGTCTTGTGTGAAAACCAGAGCGTTTTTATAGGAGGCCGGACATGGACGAAGATACTTTGAACGCAGCCATGAGGATCTTAAACATGGCAAAAGTGCTGGAGAGCCACGGGAAATTGAACAGGCTCATGGATATGCTTGGAGATTGCACGGAGATCACCTGGGATAATCAGTGCATGGTGGAACGGTTTGCCTGTGAGAGCGTATTTCAGAATACCAAGTGCTATGAGCAGTGCGGAAAGCAGGTCTCCCATCATGCGTATGAACCGGATCGTGAGGTCTATGTTCTGCGCGACCCGCTGCTGGACAGGTTTCATGCTTTGTGCCGGGAATATGAATCCCGAAGAGGGATAACCCGAATTGAAAACCCCTATGCGCGGGAGCTGGAGGACGCGGTCCACAGTGCTATGCGCCTCAGCAACTATAACTTTGATTACCTTTGGGTAGACGGCTCGGAGGCGCGGAAAAGCCCCAAACTCCTGCTCTTTCTGTTCGAGGAGTTCTACTCCTTTGATGAGATTCCGAAGGCTCTGTGCGACATCCTGGACGCCTGCCAGAGCGGGCAGTACACGGTCCAGATCTGCAACCACAACCTCCTGCTGGCGGACCTCATCCACCGCAGCCAAAAGAAAAAGTCCATCCTGCCGGACAGCGCGGCCATCATCATAGACGAGGCCCACAAGCTGCCGGAAACCGCACGGCAGATGTTCGGCGTAACGCTGAATGCCCAGGACTTTGCGGAGCTGATCCGCAGCCTGCATGTGGAGCGGTATGTCCTCGCGGCGGAACTGCTGTCCGAGGCCGTGGAGCCGCTGGCGGAGAAACTGTCGCTCCCGGTGGAGGAAGGGGCCGGATTTGACGCCTACCAGATGTTCCTGGAGCGGCCGCATCAGGTCCTGACGGTGATCTGCCGGCAGCTGGAGGGCCTGCTGACCAGGGAAACCTGGCGCCTGCTGTCCGCCGTCGCCTCCACAGTATCCCTCTTTTATCTGGGGAATCCCGAGATGATCTTCTACGCGGCAGACGACGACCACGGCGGGTCCATGCTGTGCGGCACGGTGTCGGAACTGGCCGCGCAGCTCCAGGCCACGCTCTGGCGGCAGGAACAGCCCATTGTCCTGACCTCCGGCACCCTTGCCGTTGGGAAGGACTTCAGCCGGTTCCGTACCGCCACCGGCCTGACGGGCGAGCGGCCCGTGATGGAAACTGTGTGCCCGTCCCCCTTTGACTATCAGCACAACTGTCTCCTCTATCTTCCCACGGACCCGATCCCGCTGGACGCGGCGGACTACTACGACCGGCTGGCCGCACAGATCCGGCAGCTGGCGGCGGCATCCCACGGCCACGCCCTGGTGCTGTTCACTTCCTACTTCGCCATGTCGGCGGTCAAGGAACGGCTGCAGGCCGCGGCGCTGCCCTTCCCTGTATTTACGATGGGCAAACGCCCGGCCCTCACCCTGGCGGCATTTCGCGCCGCTCCCGGCAGTATCCTGCTGGCCACCGGCGCGGCGTGGGAGGGGCTGGACTTCGCCGGCGACGGCGTGTCCCTGCTCATCATCCCGCGCCTGCCCTTCGCCTACCCGGACGCTGTAAAAGAAAAAGAGCGTGAGGACTACCCGAACCTGCGGGAGTTCCTGCGCTCCGTTGTTGTCCCGGAAATGCAGATCAAACTGCGGCAGGGCTTTGGCCGGGCCATCCGCACGGAAACAGACACCTGTGCCGTCGCCGTGCTGGATCCCCGCGCCGCCCGCGGCCGGAGATATTTCCAGAGCATGGCGGAGGCCCTGCCGGAGATGCCGGTGACGGGCAGCCTGCGGGCAGTGGAACAGTTCTACCGTGACCGCAAGGGCGCCGGTTATTTCCGGCTCCCCAACGCAGGATGAAATTGTTGCATTTGCTGCGTCTGTTCGCCGTTCCTTGGTGGTGTTGGTAATGGCTTTCGTGATGCTTTCCGGCTATACTTGCGTTGCAAATCAAGAAAAGGAGGCAGTCAGACATGGAGCAGACAAAGGGTCTCTCCTGCCAGATCCCGGAATCCCTGCATGCCAGGGTGACGGCGGAGCGCGTCGCGGCAAACCAATCCCTCAGCGAGTACATCACGGGACTACTTACCAACTACTATGAAAATGGAGGAAAAAAAGACATGGCACAGACAAGGACAATGGCATTTCAAATCAGTGAGGACCTGTTCCAGCGGATCAAGGACTATCTGGCCCACGAGAATGAGCGCCAGGGCCGGAAAGTGACCCAGAAGGAGTTCGTGATTGGGCTGATCGAGGACGCTCTGGAGCGGTGGGAGCAGGAAACAGCGGATGCCGATCCCGGCGCACCAACTGACACGCTGGATCCCATAGATGAGCCGGCAGACAGCGCCCCGTCCTGGGAGGCTGAAGAAACGGAAGGAGGAGCCAAGAATGTGGCAAAATGAACTGGAGGCCATGATTGCGGCCGGCGGAGCGCCCTGCAGGGCTTGCGGCCAGCGGATGCTGAAAGCGGACGGCTGCACCTGGACCCATGTGAAATGCGGCAACCGGTACTACCGCCGCATTAAGTACGGCGAGGATGGCATGGCGCATGGCGATGCCCGCTGCCACGATTGCGGCGCCAGGCCTGGGCATTACCACCATGTGGGGTGTGATGCGGAGCGGTGCCCGGTGTGCGGAGGGCAGCTCATCAGCTGCGACTGCGACATCTCCGAGTATGTGGAGCGGCCACCCAGGAAGAGAACAACCAAGTAAATCAGGATCCCAGAACCGCCCGGAGCGCCCGACAGGGACGTTCCGGGCGGTCTGTTTCACAAGAGAACCGGAGGTGAGAAAACGTCGGAACAGAGAGCCAATCGTTTCACAGAACAGGAGTTGGAGATTGCCCGTGGGACGGACCTGCCGGACCTGCTGGCGTCTCTCGGCTACACCGTGACGCGGATAGGCCGCTACTACTCCACCAAGGAGATGGACAGCCTGCGGATCAAGAACCGCCGCACCTGGTATCGCTACTCCGAGAGAGTGGGCGGGGATGCCATCACCTTCCTACAGCATTTTTGCGGCAGAAGTTTCCCGGAGGCGGTGGAGGATCTGCTGGCATTCCACGGCCGCGCCAGGGACGCCCCCGCGGAGCGGAGCAGGCAAACTGAGCAGGCGCCGGAACCGCCGAAACCGTTTGCATTGCCGCCCAGGCACACCGATGCCCGCCGAGTGTACGCCTACCTGAAAAAGCGCGGGGTTTCTCCCCAGATTATTCGGAGTTTTATTTCCGCAGGACTGCTGTATGAGGACTCCGAGCATCACAACTGCGTGTTCGTAGGGTATGACAGGGACGGCAAGGCTGCCTTCGCCAGCCTGCGGGGCACCTACGACCGGGACGGCAGCGGTTTCAAGGGCGACGCCGCCGGCAGCGACAAATCCATCGGTTTCCGACTGCCGTATGCCCCGGACAGCAGGAGCGTGTATGTGTTCGAGGCACCTATCGACCTCATGAGTTACTGCACTTTGCACCGGGAGTTCCACAGCAATGCACTTGCCCTGTGCTGCCTGGATGACCGCGCCCTGTCGGTGTTTCTTCGGGAGCATCCCACAGTGCGGAAGGTTGTCCTGTGCCTGGATCACGACCGCCCCGGCCAGGAGGCCGCGGAGCGCATGGGCCGGAAATACGCGGCGGAGGGATATGTCGTGCAGACGCTGTCCCCTCCCTCCCGGAAGGACTGGAACGCCTATCTGACCTTTGTGCAGCAGTTCCGGGAAAGGGGGCGGTGACCAAGTAAACGAAAATAAAAACCTGAACCAGCAATTTCTACACAAAAGGAGGAAAGACCACTTGAAAAGCAAGACAACCAGGCATGGCCTGAAACGCATGACAGCCCTGCTGCTGGCCCTGGTGCTGTGCATGGGTATGATGCCCAGCGCCTTTGCCGCCCAGCAGGACAGTTACCACGACCCCGCTGAGAACTGGCAGGAGGCCAACAACCGCACCAACGAACTGGACGCCAACGCCACCGTGACCCACGAAACCTTTAACTGCAAAGTCTGCAAGCAGCAGACTTCCTTTATCGTGTTCCGCACCCCGGAATATACCAGGGATGGCCAGACGGCCATGAGCCGGAATGTGAAATACTCGGACGGCACCTTTGTAGATGGTTCCGGCAAGGGTTCCATTCTGGACGGCGTACCGGGACAGGACGCCTATTACACGGCTTATCACTGGACCAAAGCCGTGTGTGAAACCTGCGGCAGCATCAACACCAACATGGCCAAGACGGACTACGGCTACCTGAAGAACGTCTATTGGCTCTACGATTGCGCGAACAATTTTTTCGAGGAACTGCCGGAAACCCAGACCATTGAGCAAGCGGACAGCGAGTATCACCGCGTCATCACCACCAGCGGCGAATACTGCGGGTTCTGCTACGGCACATTCAAGGAGGAAAATTCCACGTTGGAGCGTCACCACATGGAGAATGCCATCCGGCCCGAGTTGGCCCATGACCGCTTTGTGGAGATGGATACCTGCGCCGACTGCGGCTATGCTGAAACTTCCTACACCGCCGCCAAGGCCGTCATTGCGGACTACTTCGGCGTGGTGGACGGCCAGCCCCACACCGTCACCGTGTCGGACTTGTCCGAGGCCGGTGTGACCACTGCCATCCGCTACGGCCACAGTGCGGACGCCTGCACCCTGACCAGCGCCCCCAACTACACCGAGGCCGGGGACTATCCCGTGTACTACGAGATCACCTACACCTACCACGACACCGACATGGTGGAGGACGGCGTGGCGTATGTCCATCTCAGGGATGAAACCACTACCGAGGATGGTTCCTGTACCTGCGGCTGCGGCAATCCCGACTGTGGCTGCCAGGACCCGGACTGCGACGGCTGCTGTTGTGACGACAAGGGCTGCGGCGAGAACCACAACTGGACATTGCTGGATAGCGTAGACCCCACCTGCCTGACCCTCGGCTATGACCGTTACCTGTGCGTGGACTGCGGCATGATTGAAAAGCGGGACTATGAGGCCGCGCTGGGCCACGCCTATCAGAGTGTGGTCATCCGGGACGCCACCTGTGAAGTCCCCGGCAAGACCATTGATATTTGTGAGCGGTGCGGCAATGTGAAAGAAACCGACCTGCCCCAGACCGAGCATAAGTTCTCCACCACCGTCATTCCGGCAACCTGTACCAGCCCTGGCTACACCCTGCGGGAGTGTACCGTCTGTGGGGAGCGCCACATCGAGGACATCACCGCCGCGCTGCCTCACAACTATGTAAGCAAGACCACCCCGGCCACCTGTGAGGGCGGCGGGCGCACCCTCCATATCTGCGAGGGCTGCGGCAGTTCGTTCATCACCGACTACACCGACCCGCTGGGGCATAGTTGGGATGAGGGCAAGGAGATCACCGGGGCCACCTGCACCGGCGAGGGCATGACCGAGTACACCTGCATCCGCTGTGGAGCCACCCGGCTGGAGGGTGACGAGGCCGCGGGTCATATCCCCGGCGATCCGGCCACCTGCACCGATCCTCAACTCTGCATCCGCTGCGGCGCCGTCATTGAGAACGCTTTGGGGCATGACTATGCCGAGGAAGTGACCGAGCCGACCTGCACCGAGATGGGCTACACCACCTATACCTGCACCCGCTGCGGCGACGCCTACAAGGGCGACTACACCGAGGCCGCAGGCCATAAGCCCGGCGACTGGATCATCGACAAGGAGCCTACCACCGACAGCGAGGGCAGCCAGCATAAAGAGTGTGAGGTCTGCGGCGAAACGCTGGAAACTGAGGAAATCGAGAAGATCTACAATCAGGCCACCACGGACAGCAAAGGTGAGGCCGTTGTGGGCGGCTATCTGGTAATCGTCACGGATACCGACACCAAGGACCCCGTTGCCAATGCCACCGTGACCCTTCATGCGGACGATACCCTGTCCATCCGTCTGCCTAACAGCCGAATTTTGGACTACGCTGACCAGACTACCGTGACTGTCCTGCTCACCAAGGATAAGAGCGCCGTGGCGGATCTGTTCATCTCTGTGACAGACAAGCACAATAACTACTGTGCCGGTAACACTGACAGCAATGGGCAGGTCACTGTTCCCGGCACCAGCGGCAAGACCAACGAGGACGGTAACGCCACCGTTGGCTGGGAGGACGAGGACGGCGACCGCTGGACACTGACCGTCACTGTAGAGGACTACGAAACCGGACGCCCCATCGAGGACGCAGAGGTGTCCATCGGTAAGGGCGGCAATATTACCGTCACCCTGCCGGACGGCACCGATATGGACGAGGACAACCGCATCACCGTCACGGTCACAGACAATGAGCGCGACCCGCAGGAGGACGTGACCGTCATCGTCAAGGGCGACCTCGGCCAGCGGGAAACCGGCGAAACAGACGAGGACGGGAAACTCACGGTTCCCGCCGTCACCGAAACCGAATATCACGGGGCCTATATTGTCGGCTACACAGACGGCACCTTCGGCCCGGAGCGCAGCATGAGCCGGAGCGAGGCGGCGGCCATCTTTGCCCGCCTGCTCTCTGACAAGTTGGATGAGCGCATCCCCAGCGGAAATAATGTGAAGTTCAAGGATATTGACCCGGATATGTGGTATGCGGGCTATGTGGAATATCTCACTGGCTACGGCGTGGCCGTGGGCTACAATGACCGCACCTACCGGGGTGATAAGGCCATCACCCGCGCCGAGTTTACCGCTATGGCGGCGCGGTTCTTTGATGTGTACGGCGATGGAGCCGAGGAAATCATGGAGCAGTACGAGGGCTTTGACGATGTGAGCGACGGCTACTGGGCTGCTGAGTATATCAAGGACGCCGCCATCCACGGCTGGGTAGAGGGCTACGGCGACGGCACCTTCCGGGCCGACGATCCCATTGACCGGGCGGAAGTCGTCACCATTGTCAACCGCCTGCTGGGCCGCGAGGCTGACGAGGACTATATTGCGGACAACCGCCGCCAGCTGGTGACGTTCCCCGACGTGTCCTCCCGCCATTGGGCCTACTACAACGTGCTGGAGGCCGCCAACGCCCACACCGCCAACCTCACCAATCCCGAAACCTGGGAGAAGTGATTTATCTGCGTGCCGCGGCCCCGCTGTGGGCCGCGGCGCTTTTATACCACAACCCACCCTACATGAAATGAAAGAAGGAGAAATGCACCTATGCTGAAGATCGTAGCAATCGGAAACCTGACCAACGACGTGGAACTGAAGGTCCATGAGGCCACCGGCAAGCCCTATGCCATCCTGCGGATCGCCTCGGACCGCCGCTACCGGGACAAGGAGGGCAACCGCCTGACGGATTTCATCTCCATCAAGGTCCGCGGCCCGCTGGCGGAACGCTGCGCAGAGTTTGCCTGGAAGGGCTGCAAGCTGGCCGCCTCCGGCGACTTTGAAACCATCACTTTCGCGGACGAGCCGGAGCGTCAGCCCGGTTTCCTCATCAAAGCCACGGAGGTGGAGTTCCTGTCTCCCCGCCGGGTGGAGGAAAGCGCCGCGTCCATGCCCGCGGACGGCATGGATGAGGCTGCGGCCTGAGCGCCATGCGGAATACAGGCATTGAATACACCAGCGCGGAACGCCCCCCCACCATTCTACCGGATCTGGCAGAGCTGCTCCCTCCTCTCAGCGGGGAGCAGCTTGCCGCGCTGGAGAAGGACATCCTGCAAAACGGCTGCTATGCGCCCATCATCGTCAATGAGGATCTCGTTGTCGTAGATGGCCACAACCGCCAACAGATTTGCACCCGGCACGACCTGCCCTACAAGATGGCGGTGTTTGCCTTTGACGATCTGCTGGAGGCCAAGCAGTGGGCGCTGGATACCCAGAAGGGCCGCCGCAACCTGGACAAATGGGAGTTGGGCAAGATCGCCCTGAAACTGCGGCCGGAGATCGAGGCCAGGGCAAAGGCCAACCAGGGTGCCCGTACAGACCTTTCGGCAACATTGCCGGAAGGTTCCGCACCTGTGGACACCCGCAAAGAATTGGCTGCATCCGTTGGCCTCGGGGAGCGCACGATGGGCAAGGTGATGCAGATCGACGAACACGCCCCCGCCGCCGTGAAGGAGGCCCTGGATAAAAAGGAACTGTCCGTCAACCAAGGGTATCAGATCACCCGGCAGGTACAGGATCTGCCGGAGGACGAGCAGGGGCAGGCGGCATTGGACCTGGTGGAGCTGGAAAAAGCGAAAAAGGAGATCCGGGAGAAGGATGCGGAGATCGACCGCCAGAGCAAGATCGCCGGCGTGTTCTGCAAGGCTTATGAAAAGGCCGTTCTGCTGACGCCCACGGAGGAAAATGTGCGGATCTGGGTCAAATGCACCCGCATGACCAGGGAGGAAATGGAGGATACCATCAAGGAGTCCCGTGAGTTGGCCGGGGTGTTTACCTCCATTGCCGGCCTCATGGAACACCTCCTGCCGGAAAGGGGGACGCTATGAGTGAGATGAGTGTGCGGACATGGCAGGAGCGGTTCCGTGCCGGGGATTTCAGCAGCCGGGACCGTGCTGTGCAGTGCGAGGCCGGCTGGTATGACTGGTTTTGCCGGGACGACGCCCTGGCCGGACGCCTGAAAAAAATCTCCGGCGTTGTGCTGGGGATCACGGATCCCTTCATTCTGGACAACTACTATGTGTGGTTCAAGAACAACTGCCCGCTGGAGGGACCGCTTTATGACGACGTCCGGTTTGAGCCTCTCACCGGGGAGCGCGACGGGAAATACTTTGTCGTTTCTTTGGACAGCCCCCATGAGCATATGAAGTGGGCGCTCGTTACAGAGCGGTATGGCTACGACGCACCGGAATTTGAATGCGGCAATGTCCGTGACATGGTGAAATACATCAACGCCATCGCGCCGGAGCTGGCGCGGGGGATCCAGCCTCGCTTCGTGCAGGAGAAAGCGGCTGTGGGCGAATATGTCCGGCAGCACGAGGGGAAAAGCAGTTACAGCATCCGGCGGGCGGGGGATCACCTGTTCGCCTACCAATCCCCCCGTGACTGGAAATACAGAACTGTCGCGGTTTCGGACTCTCCGGAGAATGTCCCCCAGGGCTTTCCTGCAGAACTTGCAGAACAGCACTGCATGCTCTATGTTTTCCCAAGCGAGGCGCCCGCACTGGACAGGGCCGACGTGCTGCAGCGCGCACAGCGCAGGAAGGAGCAGACGCGATGACCAGGAGATTCAACGGTCGCCCCGCGCTGCCGCCCGACGCCAAGGATGAGATCCTCCATGTGCTGTTTGCCAACATGGAGATCAGCGGCGATGAGATCGCGGCCATTTTGAAAAAGCACCATGTCTCCTGCGACGCCGACGTCCTGCAGGACCGCTACCGCAGGCAACTGGGCCAGCGCCTCATGGCCAGCCTCCGGGACGCCTCCGGTGAGCGCGAGGTCCTGTCCAATGGGAGGGGGCGGTATGTTGTGCTGGAGTGCTGCCGGGATCGCCAACAGCTTGCGGCCATCCGCCGCCGCATTCAAAATCAGGCGCATGGCCTGAACGCTTCCGCCGGCAAGGTGAGAGCCCGCATCGCTGTGCTGGATCGCCTGATCGCCTGTCTCAGAAAGGCGGCGTGACATGAAGATCAAGGATCTGATCGCCGCGGTCCGGGACTACCCCGCTCTGCGGCAGGCGTTGGAGGAATCCAACACTGAATTGGACCTCAGCCGGATGGAATGCGCGCAGCTGCAGAGCAAGATCAATGAACTGGAACCGCTCGTCGATGAATACTACCAGGAGAGCTGCGGTAAGGAATATGCCGCCAATCAGGAGCGCCAGAAAGTGGAAACACTGAAGAAAGCCCTTGCGTCCTTTTGCCCGGCCCTGGACAGCACGGAGCAGCTCCGGCGGTTCTATGACACCATCGCCCCGGATTTTGATGATGGTGGTTTCCGCCTCTACGACGCCGCCCTGGCGATCTCCGGCTATCCCAATCTCCCCGGCGAGTTCCCCTATGAGGACAACCGCGGTGTCTTTGATGAGGCGGACGGTCATCAACTGCTGAAGTACCTGACCGCCCTGCACTTCCATGCCGTTCGGTGGGAGGCCGTGCCGGGGACACCTTATGAAAAGGCTGTCCTGTTGGATGTGGATACCGCCACCCCGGAGTACCGGGCCTTTGAAAAGCAGCTCTATACGCAGGCCCTGCGTGACTTAGGTTTTCAGGGCCTTCTGCCCCAGGAGCAGGAACGGCGGATCGGCAAGCAAAAAGAAAAACGGAAGGAAGGTGCTGAGCGATAGAACAGAAACCTGACAATGGGATGAGCAAGGATGCCTTCTGGGCGCTGATTCAGGAGGCAAAAACCGCCTGCGGCCAGGATCTGAACGCTATGGAGTACTACCTGCAGGAGCAGCTTGTGTCTATGGGGCCTGCCGCGGCGAAAAATTTCCATGACATTCTGCAAACCTATGAGGATCTGGCGGACCAATACGGCCTGTGGGACGCCGTCAGCGTGATCAAGGAGTATGGCTGTTCGGATGACGGTTTTATCGACTTCCGCGCCTGGCTGATCGCCCAGGGCAAAGAGGTGTACATGAATGCGCTGCGGGATCCCGACACGCTGGCAGATATAGAGCCATATGGCGATTGCTGTTTCGAGTGCCTGTCCTATGTGGGCGATTACGCCTATGAGCAGCTCACCGGCCGCAGCGCCTACGACGAGATGGAACCAGACAGGATCGAGAAGATGCGGGACGAGCTAAAAAAGGATATCGTCTACAAAAACGGCATCCAATACCCCAGGGAGCCGAAGGACCTGCCGCGGTTCCTACCCCGGCTGTGCGAGAAATACGGCGGGCCGGAGCGTTTCCTGGCGGCGCCATCCACATGGAATTACGACCTCCATGAGATCCGCCGGCTGCTGGACGAGGGCAAGGTCCAGGACATGGCTACCAAAAAAGAGAAAGGGGGCGGCGCTCGGTGAGCGAGGGATACGTCATCGGCGTGGACCACGGTTACGCAGCCATGAAAACTGTCCACGGTTCCTTCCCGTCGGGGCTGGTGGCCTATGAGCATGAGCCGTACACCCAGAAGAATGTGTTGGAATACAGCGGTACGTACTATGTGGTAGGCAGCGGCAGGCAGCCTCTGCAGAAGGACAAGACCCGGACGGAGGACTACTATCTGCTGACCCTGGCGGCCATCGCCAGGGAGTTGGACTGCCGCAGCGCCGAGCGCACCTGCTCTGTCATCCTGGCCGCCGGCCTGCCCCTGACCAGTTTTGGCCGGGACAAGAAGAAGTTCCGTGCCTATCTGCTGCGGGACGGCAAACCGGTGCCCTTCCGCTATGAGGGCCGGGACTATACCGTCACCGTCCGGGATGTGAAACTGTTCCCCCAGGGGTACTCAGCCCTGGCTCTTTATCCGGAATACTTAAAAGATGAACCCTCTGTTCTTCTTGTGGATATCGGAGGATGGACGGTGGATCTGATGCGCCTTGATAATGCTGTTCCTAATGCAGCTACCTGCAGGAGTCTGGAACTGGGTGTCATTCGCTGTATGGATGAGATTCTGGAACAAGTGCGCAGAAACACCGGGCTGTCGATAACAGAGACACAGGTTGAGCGCATCTTACAGGGAAAGTCATGCAGCATGCCTGCGGAAGTGGTGTCTTTGATCGAGAAACAGGGCAGGCTTTACATTGAAAAGATATTGTCTGCGATCACCGAGGCGGGCTTTGATCTGCGGGCAGTTCCTTCCATTTTCATGGGAGGCGGGGCTACTATTTTTCAGCACCGTGTAAGCACCCAGGACCGCCTGTGTCGCCCGATTTACCTCACAGACATCCATGCCAACGCAGCCGGATATGAACGGATTGTGGGGCAGATGAGGACGCTGTGAGCCGCCCGGTCTTTTCCTTTCGCCCAAACCTTAAGAACCCGGAGCATGAAAAAGCGTGGCGGCTTTTGCTGGAAGTTCCGGCAGGACAGAGGAATCAGTATCTAGTGGATGTGATCTTAGAAAAAGACGAACGGGAAACTTTACGGAAATTGATTCAGGAGACTGTTCGGGAAGAACTGAAAAGTGGCGGTATGGAACAAATGCCAGCATGTGAAAAGGAAGAAATTCCCGGTCAGATGCTGGATTTTTTATTTCAGATGGAGCAGGAGTAAAGGGGGTGAGGCCTATGGACAAAGAAAATATGGCATTGTTGGATCTGCTTGGGTTTTGCATACATTTGACATGGATTCTTTAGTGGGTATTGTGAATAGCTTTCTTTCAAACTTTGGAGTATGTTGTGTATAACAAAACGAAAGGGGAAAACGCTTATGGCAGAGATGAAGAACATATGCGGAAAGATCCCGGTGGAATTACATGAGAAGGTACGAGCCGAGATCGAAGAAAGGGAAACAAGTACA
>OLVU01001692.1_pt1 | contig 13405 bp, 10 predicted proteins | sample 1673321 | NCBI WGS metagenome assembly OLVU01 (sample SAMEA3178942, study PRJEB25190) | human gut metagenome | biome: human gut; feature: human-associated habitat; material: faeces | place: Austria | collected 2013 | reverse complement strand
CGGCATGGATGCTCTGACCCACGCCATCGAGGGCTACATCACCAAGGGCCACTGCGTCATCTCCGATATGTTCCATCTGGAAGCCATCAAGCTCATCAGCCAGAGCCTGCGCGGCGCAGTGCAGAACACCCCGGAAGGCCGCGAGGGCATGGCTCTGGGCCAGTACATCGCCGGCATGGGCTTCTCCAATGTGGGTCTGGGCATCGTGCACTCCATGGCACACGGCCTGTCCGCTCTGTACGACACCCCGCACGGTGTGGCCTGCGCCATCCTGCTGCCGGTGGGTCTGGAGTACAACAAGAGCGTCGCCGGTGAGCGCTACCGTGCCGTGGGCAAGGCCATGGGTGTTGTGGGCATCGACGAGATGAACGATGTGGAAGCCGCTGACGCCACCATCGCCGCCGTCAAGCAGCTGAGCGCAGATGTGGGCATCCCCGCAAATCTGCACGGCATCCTGAAGGAAGAGGATATCCAGTTCCTCGCCGAGTCCGCATTTGCGGATGCCTGCCGTCCCGGCAATCCCCGCGACACCAGCGTGGAAGAGATCGTGGAGCTGTATAAGAGCCAGCTGTGATTCCGCTCTGTAAATTCAAGCTGTAATTTTGGGCCCTGCTGTCCTTCGGGATGGCAGGGCCTTTTTCTAAGATGTATCTGAAAACAAAGCAACAGGCTGGATCTTCGTCTTTTCAGAGATGCCCGGAGAGCCTGCCGCGTCGCAGAGTGACAAAATTTCTGCACGGCTCTTGTACACAGCGCCCAAAACGGGTACAATCAATGCAGTAAGAAAAAACTGGAAGCGAAAGGAACCTTATGACGCTGAACTTTTATACTTTGGGTGTTATTTATCTAGTATATTCCTTTCTGGGCTGGGTGGCTGAGACGGTAGTCGCGACCATCCGGGGCGGAAGGTTTGCCAACCGCGGTGCGGCGGCAGGCCCGTTCTGCTTTATCTACGGTACTACCGGCGTGCTGCTGGCCGTGAGTTTCGGCGACCTGCGCGCCGAGCCGGTCTACCTGTTCTTTGCCTGCATGATGGCGGCAACGGTGATGGAATGGATCACCGCCAAGCTGCTGGAACGCCTGCACCGCCGCAAGTGGTGGGACTATTCCGGAAAAAAATTCAATCTGAACGGCTATGTGTGCCTGCAGTATTCGCTGCTGTGGGGTGCGCTGGGCACGGCAAGTGTACTGTGGGGCAATAATGTGTTGCTGCAGCTGTGCGCGCATATCCCTGTCTGGCTGCTGCGCCCGGCAGTATGGGTCTCGCTGACGGTGGCGGTGCTGGACCAGATCGGTTCGGCGGTGCTGGTGCAGCAGTATGCGGCCCGGCACCCGATGCTGGAGCAGCTCAACCAGAGACTGGGGGAGCGGTCGGATACGCTGCGCCGCAGGATCGCGCTTTACATTGAAAAACGCATCCAGTATGCTTACCCGGCTGCGGCCCGGCAGGAGCAGACTGCGCTCCGGAAGGGGGAAAAGAACTTCCTCAGCGTGTCCGACCTGCTGTGGCTGTTCGTGATCGGCGCGTTTCTGGGCGACATGGTGGAGACGGTGTTCTGCCGCGTGACCGCCGGGGTCTGGATGAGCCGCTCCAGTCTGGTCTGGGGGCCGTTCAGCGTGGTGTGGGGTCTGGCGCTGGTGCTGGCAACGGTGCTGCTGCGTCAGGAAAAGGACCGGAGCGACCGCTACCTGTTCGCCTTTGGCACCGTCATGGGCGGTGTGTACGAATACGTGTGCAGCGCCGTCACCGAGCTGCTGTTCGGCACCGTGTTCTGGGACTACAGCAAGTTCAAGTTCAATCTGGGCGGGCGCATCAACCTGCTGTACTGCTTTTTCTGGGGCATTGCGGCGGTGGTATGGATGCGCTACGGCTATCCGCTGGTGCTCAGAGGCATGGAGAAGGTGCGCAGCCGCGTCCGCCCATGGATGACCGTCCTGCTGGCCGTATTCATGGCGGTGAACATGCTCACCAGTGCGCTGGCGCTGGCCCGGTACGATGCCCGCACCAGCGGTGAAGCGCCCAAAAGCAGCATCGATATGCTGCTGGATGCGCATTTTGACGATGCCCGCATGGAGCGTATTTATCCCAACGCGAAGAAAGTAGCCAAGGCCGGATGAAATTTCAACGCGCCTCTTGCACTTTGGTGCAAAAACCGGTATAATATTTTTCGGATAAAAGGGAGTAAAGGGCGCTCGTTTTGCAAAAACGGTGCGCTGTGGCGCAGCGACATCCCGGCAGAAATGCCCGCTGTGTCACCGGAAGCTTGAGACTTTTATTACACTTTCCCGTTTTTGGGCAGGATGTAATAAAGGCCTCTTTTTTATTGCTGCTCTGCCAAAAACAAAAGGAGAAAACTATGCTCATTCCTGTTTTGCTGTTCATCGTGGGCCTGCTGTGCCTCATCAAGGGCGGTGACTGGTTCGTGGATGGTGCCACGGGCATTGCCCGCCGCTTCCATGTGCCGGAGCTGCTCATCGGTGCCACCGTGGTGTCCATCGGCACCACCCTGCCGGAGGTGATGGTCTCCACCACCTCGGCTCTCACCGGCCACGGCGAGATCGCCTACGGCAACGCCATCGGTTCGATCATCTGCAATGCATCGCTCATTGCGGCCCTCACCATTGCGGTAAAGCCGGGCAAGGTAGACCCCAAGAGCCTGCGCACGCCGGTGCTGTTTTTCTTTGTGGCAGCGGCCTTCTATGCCGGTGTGGCCTACACCACCGGCTACTTCTCCCGCCCGGTGGGCCTGATTCTTCTGGCCATGTTCGCAGCGTATATCATCTGCAACGTGATGGCCATGAAGAATGCCCCCGCCCCGGAAGAAGAGGAAGAACCGGAAGAAAATGCATCCTTTGCCAAGGAGCTGGGTCTGCTGGCCGTGGGCGCGGTGCTCATTGCCGTGGGTGCCAACCTGCTGGTGGATAACGGCACCCTGATCGCACAGGCACTGGGCGTGCCGGAGTCGGTGATCGCGCTCACCTTCGTGGCACTGGGCACCTCGCTGCCGGAGCTGGTCACGGCCATCACCTCGCTGGCAAAGGGCCACGGTGCACTTTCGCTGGGCAATGTCATTGGTGCAAACGTGTTCAATCTGGTGCTGGTGAGCGGTGTTTCCGCCACGGTGGCACCCTTTACCATTCCGCAGAACTCCATGCTCTTCGGCCACAATGCATCGCTGGTGCTGGAGTTCCCGGTCATGTTCGCCGTGATGCTGCTGCTCACCCTGCCCGCCCTCTTCAAGGGCAAGCTGAGCCGCCCGCAGGGCATTGCGCTGCTGTGCATCTACGCGGCATTCTGTGTGGTGCAGTTCACCATCTGATAAAACAGCAAAAGGCCGACGCAGCACTGCGTCGGCCTTTTGCCGTTTTAAGGGTTACTTTTTCAAATGGGAATCCCAGCCGGAAGAGGTGATGACCTGCTGATCCGGTGTGCACCACATGGCTTCCACGCCGTCCAGACTTTCCACGATCTTCATCCCGTCCTCCAGCGGCTGGCAGAACAGGCCGGTGGTCAGGCAGTCGGCAAGGCCGGAGTCGCTGCACAGCACGGTCACGCCGTTAAAGTAGGCGGCGGGGAACAGGGTGTCCGGGTCGATCAGGTGGTGGTAGCGCTTGCCGTCCACCACGTAGTAGCGCTGGTAGTCGCCGCTGGTCACAAGGGCCATATCGCTCATGTTGATGGCACCGTCCAGCATGGAATCCGAAGTGTATACATCCGAAGAGCTCCACGGGTTTTCCACGCCGCCGGTCCACTGGCTGCCGTCCGGTTTTACACCAATGGCGCGCAGATTGCCGCCCACGCTCACCAGAGCGCTGGTCAGGCCGCGGGCCTCGGCAGCCTGACACACCATTTCCACGGCGTAGCCCTTGCCCACGCTGCCCACATCCAGCAGCATTTCCGGGTCGGCCAGATAAACGGTCTTGGCATCCGCGTCGATGATCACGTTGTTGATATCACAGTGCTGGGCGGCTGCTTCCAGCTCTTCCATGGTGGGCAGCTTGTTGTCGGCATCCGTCTCGGCGGCTTCGGCAGCTTCGCGGTAATTGTGCCAGATATTCAGCACGCTGCCCATGGCAATGTTCAGCTTGCCGTTGGTGGTCTGGTACATCTGGTCGGCCAGCTCCAGCATGGAGAGGATGCGGTCGTCCACCTCCACCGGAGCGCTGCCGGCATTGTCGTTGATGGTCTTGACGTTGGTCACGCCGGGGTAATCGTTGTAGATATCATACAGCTGGTTATAGGTAATAAGGTCTGCGTGCAGGGCATCCATCTGGGTGTTGAATTCTTCCTCGCTCTCGCAGTAGGCGATCACCTGCGTTACGGTATCGAACACATCATAAAAAACGGTGGAATAGCGGGTAAGCTCTTTCTTTTTGGAGGCACAGCCTGCCAGCAGGCTCAGGCAGAGCACCCCGGCCAGCAGGGTGCTGACGAAACGTTTTGCGCGGGTCTTCATACGGTGTGGTTCTCCTTTGCGGCGGTAAAGGCGGCGTGCTCCTCCTGCAGGTGGGCCAGCAGATCGCCGAACACCCAGCTGCGGTTGGAGGAAGTCACAACGGCCTTGAGCGGAATGGTGACCTGTGCCTGCTTCATCAGATCCAGCAGGGTGTCCACATCCTTCTCCTTGAAGTTGGCCAGAACCACTGCCGGCGGGTAGGCACCCGGCTCCAGCACCAGCGTGCGGGCGGCCTTGGTCTCCACCTCGCCCAGCAGCTGGGCCACGGTCTTGCCCGCATCGGCAGGGGAGACGAGCAGCACCTTCATGCCAAAAGCAGGAGCCATGCCTTCCAGCTTGCCGCGGTCGGCGGGGGAAAGGTTCCAGCCCAGAATCAGCGGGACACCGGCGTTCTGGTTGCGTGCGATATGTGCTTTCATAAAAAAACCTCATTTCAGGGTGGATTGCAAATACACTATAGTATAACACAAATACGCAAAAAATGGAATGCCGGGGGGGGGGCGGTACTACCGGGAGAAGTTTCGGAGAATTTCGAGCAAAGGCAACAAAAATTAGAAGAAATTACAAGGCAAATTTCAGTGCAGGTGAAGATTGTATGCAGAAAATAGAGGTGCTATACTAAAAATGCGAGACATAAGTCTCAGAAATTTAACAGAAAGCAGAGGTTTTGAGGATGAAAAAACAGAAAATGCGGCTCATTAGTGCAGTGCTTGCGGCATGTATGATGACATCTGTCCTTCCGGTCAATGCACTTGCTCTGGGGGGGTACGCCTGAAAATGGCATAACTGCGCAGGAAAACGCGGAAACGGCCACGACGATCCCCACTACGGGCATGAAAATCACCAAGGGCGGTGATTACGAGATCCAGGCGGGGCCTTATACTGGTAAAATCGTGATCAATACGACACAGCCGGTGAATATTGCCATTAAAGGTAATGTTACATTCAGTAATTCTGATCCTTTTATCGATGTGGAAAATGCAGGAATCGTAAATATTAAGAGTGAAGCCGATTATGTAGTTGACTGTGCAACGTATGCAAAACACTTCATAAATGTAGCTTCTCCGTCAGCACAGGTGACAATTGAAAAAGGTAAATACACATCGAGAACCTTTAATGTAGGCATGGTTCCTGTAGGTACACTTACGGTAAATGATGCAGAAATGGAATCGAATGCTTACTGTCTGACAGCTTCAGGTTCTGGAAGGGTGATTATTAACGGGGGTACGTATATACATGATAAAAACCCGGCAGAAGAAAGAGCTGTTTTTTGGATTTTTAATGGTGGCCACATGACGTTGAACGATGTTACAGCGACCTCCGAGGAACCTGTTATCCTTAACAGTACCGGCACGGTGGACGTCAATGGCGGCGACTTCCAAACCACCGGCACAAAAAGCTGCTTTGTCAACAGCTCTGCAAACCTGACCATTAACAAGGGCATCACAACAGACGGAACCTTTGCGTCTGAGGGTGCCAGCTGCATCAACAACAAATGGGGCCGTGTGGAGATCAACGGCGGCACCATTACCTCGGATGCCGACTGCACCATCAAAAACCGCGGCAGCCTGCGCATGAACGGCGGCACGGTGGCTACCTCGAATGCGGAAGGCACGGTCATTGACTGCACCGGCAATTTCGGCGATACGTGGATCAACGGCGGCACCATCAAGGGCGGAAAAGACGGCATCCGTCTGGTGGACCTTGGCAGTTCCGAAGTGACCCTGAAGAACGCGGCCTTTGAGAACAACACCCAAAGCAATATCCATCTGGGTGCCGGGCAGAAGATCAACATCAAAAAGACCTTTACCGGCACGGCAAAGATTCTGACGGACGATGCAGACATTGGTCGTCGGATCACGCTGGAAAATGAGGATCTCAGCTATCAGAACAAGCTGAAACTTTTCAGCATGAATCCCGGCTACATCATCGGCTATAAGCGCGGCGATGATGGCGTGGAATACCGCTATCTTGCCCCGGCCAACGGCAAAATCGTCACCGCTGAAAATGCGAAGGCAACCGCTAACATCGGTGCCGGGGAGCAGGAGCTGGATACTACCACCGTTGTGCCGGAAAACACCCTCGTGACCGTGACGGCAAACCTCCCGGAGGGCGCAGAGGGCGCAGAGTTCCTCGGCTGGAGCGCCGTGCGTGACGATGGCAAAGAGCTGGATCTGGGCGATGATCAGACTGCACAGTTTAAGATGCCCGGTTGCAACGTGACCGTCGAAGCGCTGTATCAGGGCGGAAATGTTGACCCTGTCAATCCCGGCGGCGGCAGCAGCGATGTGGTGACCGGCATTGCGGCGGTGGCTTTGACCGGTGCAGCGGCGTGGGGCATTTACGAAGCCGGAACCGGCATCTATCGCGTGCTGAATATGCCCGGCGTCCCCATGCCCTCCAACCGCGCCGGTCTGGCGACCCTGATCTGGGAAAAGGCCGGCTGCCCGGAACCGCAGACGGTGAAGAGCTTCAGCGACATCGATGACGCCGACCTTCATCTGCGACAGGCTGCCAGCTGGATGGAAGAGCAGGGTCTGATGGACGATGTGAAGGAAAACGAGTTCCGCCCCTATCGCTATGTGACCAAGCTCCAAACCTGCCTTGTCTGGGATAAGGCCAAGGAAAAGAGCCTGATCTCCTGAAAAAGTAGATCATTCTTGTAACAACCCCGGGGTGACCGCAAGCGCCCCGGGGTTGTTTTTTTCACAGGAAAAGGGGCAGAACCGGAAGATGCCGTTTATATCCACGAACCCTCCCGTGAAAAAGCAAACAAGCCAGACCCGCAGGTCTGGCTTGTTTGCAATATCAAAAATATTCTTTCCGCTGAATATATCCAGAGCGAAGCGGAGGATCTTTCAAATCATCAGTTCAGCTTTTTGCCAAAGAACTCCACCTCTTTGCCGATGAACTGCATCAGCTCATCGAACTGGTCGGGGGTCAGGCTCTGGGCACCGTCGCACTTTGCCTTGGCGGGGTTGTTGTGCACTTCGATCATCAGGCCGTCGGCACCGGCAGCAACAGCGGCCTTTGCCAGATCCGGCACCATCCATGCGTGGCCGCAGGCATGGCTGGGGTCCACAATAACGGGCAGGTGGGTCATCTTGTGCAGCATCACCACACCGGCAAGGTCGAGGGTGTTGCGCATGCTGGTCTCAAAGGTGCGGATGCCGCGCTCGCAGAGGATGACGTTCTCGTTGCCCTCAGCCATGATGTACTCGGCGCTCATCACGAACTCTTCCAGCGTATTGGCAAGGCCGCGCTTGAGCAGCACCGGCTTCTTCTGACGGCCGACGGCCTTGAGCAGCTCAAAGTTCTGCATGTTGCGGGCACCCACCTGAATGAGGTCTACATTCTCGAACAGGGGCAGGTGCTCGGTGTTCATGATCTCGGTCACGATGGGAGCACCGGTGGCGCGGCGTGCCAGCTTGAGCAGGTCGAGGCCCTCGCTGCGCATACCCTGAAAGGAGTAGGGCGAGGTGCGGGGTTTGAATGCGCCGCCGCGCAGCAGGGAAGCACCCGCAGCCTTCACGCGCTGTGCGCAGTAGGTGATCTGCTCTTCGCTCTCAATGCTGCAGGGGCCTGCAATGACCGCAAAGTTTCCGCCGCCGATCTTTACGCCGTCCACATCGATCACGCTGTCGTCCGGGTGGAACTTGCGGTTGGCCTTCTTATAAGGCTCGGTCACGCGGCGGCAGGTCTCCACCACCGGGTTTGCCAGCACCCAGCTCTCGGCCACGGCCTTGGTGTCGCCGATCAGGCCCAGAATGTGGCTCTCACTGCCCTTGGAATCGTTGATCTGCAGGCCCATATCCTGCAGTTCGTGGCAGAACTCGCGTACCTGTACCTCAGGTGCGTTCTGTTTGAGTACGATGATCATAGTGCTTTGTCTCCTTTGCCTTATCGTGTGAAACGGCGAGGGAGACCGGCTCCTTTGCCGCAGCTTGCAGTGTCAAACTTCAGGGTTCTGAAGTGTGTGACGCTATGATATCACTTCAGGAAACTGAAGTCAAGAGAATTTTGAATTTTTTTGAAGAAAGTGGTAGAATGGGGGCAGGAAAAGAAAAAGCAGGCTCGCCCTCTCAGCTTCGCTTGCGCTCAGCAGCTCCCCCAAAGGGGGAGCCCTTGGCAAAAACGGAAACTTTGCGTGGATTGCCAAAGCCTCTCACTTTGGGAGAGGTGGCATTGCGTTAGCAATGACGGAGAGGGCGAGGACGCTGACCCAATGCCATCATACTTAAGAATAGAACCAGCTAAATATAAAGGGGAATACTACAATGGGAAAAGAAGCAAAAACCAATGCCATGCGCATTCTGGAGCGCGAGAAGGTGCCCTACACCGCCCACGAGTACGCTCATGAAGAGGGCGTTGCCGTGGCAGGTGTGGATGTGGCAGGCAGCATGGGCGAAGACCCTGCCTGCGTGTATAAGACGCTGGTGACGCAGGGCAATAGCAAAAACTATTTTGTGTTCGTCATTCCGGTGGCAGCAGAGCTGGATCTGAAAGCCGCTGCCCGCAGTGTGGGCGAAAAAAGCGTTGCCATGATCCATGTGGCCGATATCAACAAGGTCACCGGCTATGTGCGCGGTGGCTGCAGCCCGGTAGGCATGAAAAAGCAGTATAAGACTGTGTTCGATGAGAGCGTGCTGACGCAGGAGAAGGTCTATGTCTCCGGCGGGCGCATCGGCACGCAGGTGTGCTGTGCCCCGGCGGACCTCATCCGCGCTGCACGGGCAATTACAGCAAAAATTATTTTTTAAAAAAGTCCGTCTATTGTACAAAAAGTTAACGCATCCTATTTACATAAAATATACTTAAACTATAAGTCATACTTAAAAAGAAAAACAATGTCGAAACTGCACAAAACTTTTGAAAGTTTTTTGACGGCATGAAAACACAAGGTAGAATTTGTGGGAACACTCTTTTCAAAGATGTTTTTTTGCCGTAAACTGTATGTAGTACAGGGACGGCGGCCCGCAGAAAGGGCTTTTCCGCCGCCTGAAAACGCAAGCACAAGGAACTGCGGAGGAGAACTTCAATGATGAAGATGCTGCCGGGTCTCATGGGTCGAAACAACATTCGGGCATGTCAGGGGCATCGTGCAACTTTGTGCAAAGCGTCGGGAGAGCATACGCAGAATTAAAGGCCGTGGTACGGGTGTACCGCAGCCTTTTTTGTTTGTTGGTTGAGAAAGAGAGGTTTGGATATGGTTCGTAAAGTGGCTGTGATCATGGGTTCTGACAGCGATTGGCCGGTGGTAAAGGGCGCATGTGCCCAGCTGAAAGCGCTGGACATCCCTTTTGAGGCGCACATCCTTTCGGCACACCGCACCCCTGCCGGGGCAGCGGAGTTTGCCAAAAGCGCCCGTGCCAACGGCTTCGGCGTGATCCTGTGCGCAGCAGGCATGGCAGCACATCTGGCGGGTGCCTTTGCTGCCAACACCACCCTGCCGGTGATCGGCATTCCCATGAAGGGCGGTGCCATGGACGGCATGGATGCCCTGCTTGCCACGGTGCAGATGCCCAGCGGCATCCCGGTGGCAACGGTGGCTCTGAACGGTGCCAAGAACGCCGCATGGCTGGCTGCGGAAATTCTGGCTTTGAGTGACGACGCTCTGGCCGAAAAGCTGGCAGCAGAGCGCACCGCCATGGCCGCACAGATCGCTGCCAAAGAGGAAAAGCTGCAGGCTGAGATCGCCCAGCTGTAAAGGAGAACCAATGTCTGATTTTGCATATCCGCTGCACGAAGAATGCGGCGTTTTCGGCATTTACGACCGTGCCGGTACCGAGGATGTGGCCGCTGCGGCCTACTCGGCTCTGTATGCCCTGCAGCACCGTGGTCAGGAGAGCTGCGGCATCGCCGTGAACGATGATGGCGTGATCAACGGCCACCGCGACCTCGGCCTTGTGAACGAGGTGTTCACCCCGGCGGTGCTGGCAAGTCTGGCAAACCCCAATGCGCACATGGCTACCGGTCACGTGCGCTACGCCACGGCAGGCAGCCGTGTGCGGGCCAACGCACAGCCCATGATAGTGCGCCATGGCCGCGGCACCATGGCACTGTGCCACAACGGCAACCTGACCAACGCCATCGAGCTGCGCCGCCAGCTGGAAAATGAAGGTGCCATCTTCCACGGCTCCTCCGATACCGAGGTGATCTGCTACCTGATCACCCGCAACCGCCTGCGCATGGGCAGCATCGAGACCGCCATCAGCAAGACGATGGATGTGCTGGAGGGTGCCTACAGTCTGGTGATCATGTCGGCCACCAAGCTCATTGCAGTGCGTGACCCCCGCGGCTACCGGCCCCTGTGCATCGGCACCTTGCCCGGCGGCGGCTATGTGTTTGCCAGCGAGAGCTGTGCACTGGATGCCGCCGGTGCCACCCTGCTGCGGGACGTGGAGCCCGGCGAGATCGTGGTGGCAGACGCAAAAACCGGTGAGCTGCGCAGCATCAAGGATCACTGCGGACGGCCGGACACCCAGATGTGCGTGTTCGAGTTCATCTATTTCTCCCGCCCGGACAGCATCATCGAGGGCAGCTCGGTGCACGAGGCCCGCAAGCAGGCAGGCCGGTTCCTTGCACAGGAACACCCCGTGGAAGCGGACGTGGTCATCGGCGTGCCGGATTCCGGTCTGGATGCCGCTCTCGGCTACTCGCAGGAGAGCGGCATCCCCTATGGCATCGGCTTTATTAAGAATAAGTACATCGGCCGCACCTTCATTCAGGGCAGCCAGAAGCAGCGCGAGAACAGCGTGCGCATCAAGCTGAACGTCGTTTCCAGCACGGTCAAGGGCAAGCGCGTGGTGCTGGTGGATGATTCCATCGTGCGCGGCACCACATCTGCCCGCATCATCAAGCTGCTGCGGGACGCAGGTGCCACCGAGGTGCACTTTATGGTGTCGGCACCGCCGTTCAAGTACCCCTGCTACTTCGGCACTGACATCCCGGATCAGAAGCTGCTGGTGGCCACCGGCCGCACGGTCGAGCAGATCAATGAAGTGATCGGGGCCGATACGCTGGGCTACCTTTCCACTGAGCATGTTGTCCAGCTTACAAAGAACGCAAAATGCGGATTCTGCACCGCCTGCTTTACCGGCGAATATGCCGTGAAGCCGGACGAGGTGCTTTCCACCGATATTCACGAACGCCACCTGAACGACCGTCCCAAGGACGAGAAAAAGTTAGGAGAGTAAGACCATGGAAAAAAGCTATTCTGAAAGCTATGCAGCCGCCGGTGTGGATATCACCGCCGGTTATCGCTCTGTTGAACTGATGAAGCAGTATGTGGCCCGCACCATGAACGAGCACTGCATTGGCGGTCTGGGCGGCTTTGGTGGCCTGTTTGAGCTGGACTGCACCGGCTACAAGCACCCGGTGCTGATCTCCGGCACCGACGGCGTGGGCACCAAGCTGAAAATTGCCATGATCATGGACAAGCACGATACCATCGGCATCGACTGCGTGGCTATGTGCGTGAACGATGTCATCTGCGCCGGTGCAAAGCCGCTGGTGTTCTTGGATTACATCGCCTGCGGCCGCAACATTCCCGAGAAGATCGCAGAGATCGTCAAGGGTGTGGCTGAGGGCTGCGTGCAGGCCGACTGCTCTCTGGTGGGCGGCGAGACTGCCGAGCACCCGGGCATGATGCCGGAGGAGGAGTACGATCTGGCCGGTTTCACCGTGGGCGTTGTGGATAAGGAAAAGATCCTGAGCAACGAGACCATGGCAGCCGGTGATGTGATTCTTGCCCTGCCTTCCACCGGTGTGCACTCCAACGGTTTCTCGCTGGTGCGCAAGATCTTTGACATTGACGCAAACCCCGATGTGCTGCACACTGCCCCTGCAGAGCTGGGCGGCAAGACGCTGGGCGAGGCCCTGCTGGCTCCCACCAAGATCTACGTCAAGCCTGTGCTCAAGGTGCTGGAAGAGGTGGATGTGAAGGGCATTTCCCACATCACCGGCGGCGGCTTCTACGAGAACATTCCCCGCAGCCTGAAAAAGGGCTGCTGCGCACGCATCAACAAGGCAGATGTCCGCACCCCGGCTCTGTTCCAGCTGATGCAGAAGACCGGCAATATCTCCGAGCACGATATGTTCAACACCTTCAACATGGGCGTTGGCATGGTGCTCACCGTCCCCGCAGAGCAGGCCGACAAGGCACTGGACATCCTGCACGCAAATGGCGAGCCGGAAGCTTACCGTCTGGGCGTCATTGCAGAAGGTGAGGGCGTGGAGCTGTGCTGAACATTGCAGTTTTAGTCTCCGGCGGCGGCACCAACCTGCAGGCTCTGCTGGACAGCGAAGCCCGAGGCGAGAACCCCAACGGCAGGATCACCCTCGTGGTGGCCTCCAAGCCCGGTGTCTATGCGCTGGAACGGGCCGCAAAGGCCGGTGTGGAAGGCTGCGTGGTGCGCCGCAAGGATTACGCCAGTAGTGAGGATTTTGACGCAGCTCTGCTGAAAACGTTGAAAGACCACAACATCGATCTGGTGGTGCTGGCAGGCTTTCTGTCCGTGCTGGGGCCCAGTGTCATTGAAGCGTATCCCCGCCGCATCCTGAATGTGCACCCGGCACTCATCCCGTCTTTCTGCGGGCCCGGCATGTACGGTCTGCGTCCGCATGAGGCGGCTCTGGCCCGGGGCTGCAAGGTGACCGGTGCCACCGTCCACTTCGTGAACGAAGAGTGCGACGGCGGGCCCATCCTGCTGCAGAAGGCCGTGGACATCCTGCCCGGCGACACCCCCGAGGTGCTGCAGAAGCGTGTGATGGAGCAGGCCGAGTGGAAGCTGCTGCCCAAGGCCGTGGCTATGGTGTGCAGCGGAGAGATCGAGTGAAAACTCCTTCCGTCACGCCTGACGGCGTGCCACCTCCCTCAAGGAGGGAGGCAAGGCTCCCTCTCCGAGGGGGCTGTCGCCGCAGGCGACTGGGGGAGTTCCGTAATAGGA
>OLVU01001655.1_pt1 | contig 13643 bp, 9 predicted proteins | sample 1673321 | NCBI WGS metagenome assembly OLVU01 (sample SAMEA3178942, study PRJEB25190) | human gut metagenome | biome: human gut; feature: human-associated habitat; material: faeces | place: Austria | collected 2013 | reverse complement strand
GCATCTGTCGGAATATTTGCCTATTCCGCCTCTGCCGCAAGCGATGTAGTATCTGTCTTTTCAGTCCATCAGCTTCAGCAGATCATGTCTCTTGTATCCGTTATCGGCGCCGGCTCTCTGGCCAACGTTTTTGCGAACGTTCTTCATGAATTTTTGCCTGAGTTCAAACTCCATTCCGTTTTAGGAAGAAGCCAAGAGAAAGCCGAAATCTTCGCTTCTAAGTACAGTTGTCAGGCAGTATTTAACATTGACGATTTTCTGAAAGAAGCCGCGCCGGTTGTCGTTGAACTTGCCGGCGGAGCAGCGCTCAAGGACTACGCTCTACCGATTCTCAAGTCCGGAAGAACTTTGATTTGCCTCTCCAGCGGCGCATTTGCCGACGAGGATTTCAAACAGCAAGCGATTCTCACCGCATCTGAAAACAACGGCAGGATCTGTATCGTTAACGGGGCCATCGGCGGTCTGGATTTCCTGCAAACCTGCGCACTGCAACACGGATCAGCCGAAGTCATTATTGAGACAACCAAATCGCCAAAATCTTTGCTCGGCGCCCCTGGCTTAGACGGTAGAACTTTGGACTTAACCAAGAGGACTGTGGTTTTTGAAGGCGGAGTTCAGGAAGCAATCAAAGGATTTCCCAAGAACATCAATGTCGGCGTTATTGCTTCACTGGCTTCCCAAAAACCTCAGACAAAAGTCCGAATCGTTGCAGATCCCGCTGCCAATAGCAATACGCACCAGATTACTTATCGCTCAGCGCTGGCGGATGCCGTGATGGAGTTTTCTGGCAAGCCCGATCCGGCAAATCCGAAGTCCAGTACGACAGCGGCGCTCAGCGCAGCAGCTTGCCTAAAGAACCTCTACAGCCCCGTTACCTTCTGGTAACCACAGTTAAGAAAACGGAGGCTGTCTCTCTTGACGCCTCCGTTTCCAAACTAACTTTTTCAGGACCGTACTTAGCCTCTCGGCTCCTGGCATCTTTCCAGGAAATTCATTGCCGTATCAAAAACCTTGGTACGGGCGAAGTCCGGCAGACTCTTCCAAATCTTCGTCCCGTATCCCTTGGATAACAAACGGTTATCGCAGAGAATCAACAGCCCTTCATCTTTCTCATCACGAATCAGTCGGCCGGCGCCCTGCTTGAGCAGCATGATCGCTTCGGGAATCGAAATCTCGTTAAACGAACTCTTGCCTTCGGCCTCAAGTTCTTTTGAACGTCCTTCAAATACCGGATCATCGGGCGGCGGGAAAGGAATCTTATCGATCACGACGAGAGACAAAGCATCGCCTTTGATATCCACGCCTTCCCAGAAACTCATAGAACCGACCAGAACGGAGTTTTCTTCGCTTCTGAAACGGCGCAGCAGCTCTTGTTTGGACTGTTCGTTCTGAACAAGGATGTTCATTGAAACGCCTTCCGTCTCGGCAAAGTAACGCAGCGCCTCGGAAATCACTTCCATTGCGCGAAGCGTAGTACACAGCACAAAAGCTCGGCCTTTATTCTTCTTGATGAAGGGCCAAATCCGTTTGGCGACTTCGTCAGAAAAATTCGGCGCACTCGGAATCGGTAAGTCCTCGGTAATGTAAAGCATGCCTTGGGCCTTAAAGTCAAAGGGACTCTCCCATGACTTGGTTTCAGCATCCTCCAAGCCGACTTGGTCAACAAAATGCTTGAAGTCGCCGTTGGCAGCCAATGTCGCAGAGGTCAAAACCCACGGCTTACCCTGAACCTCGCGAGCGCTTTTGAGCATCTCTGCGTATGAGAGCGGCGTGGTATTAAAGAAGATATTCTTAGGTTTGACCGTAAACCAATCTAGGAGCGGTCCTTTCATGGAGCGCGAAACGGCTTTCCCGTTGAATACATCACGCCAGTACTCGATCAAATCAAGCGCCTCGGTGCACCGCTCATCGAGCTTCGTCATCTCCGGAGATGCCTCTTTGTGCACATGAACCGCGTTGCTGAGTTTCTCAACCGCATTTAACAGCTTCTTGAACGGCTCAACCAACAGATGTTTATCCTTGAACTTGGCGACCGCAAGCTGTTTGTCTTTGCTGTTCAGGATATTGTGTGTTGTGCTGATTAAATCGTCACAGGCGTTTGAAATGGTTTTGTAGATGCCGTTCCAATCAATCTGTTTATTGACACCGTATCCCTGAGAGACTGCATCCGCAGCCAAATTTCTGACATCGTAAAGATTCAGCGTCTGAGAAAAGAAGTTCGTCGCGATATTGGTCAGCTGGTGTGCCTCGTCTAGCACCACCAAGTCAAATTCCGGCAAAAAGTCCGTGATTTGATTGTCTTTGAGCGAAATATCCGCCAAAAACAGATGATGGTTGATCACCAAAAGCTGAGCTTCTTTTGCCTTTTCGCGAGCCTGCATCACAAAGCAGTCGTTGTAATGATCGCAGTTGGCACCGAGACAGTTTTCTCCCGTGCTCGTCACTTCAGGCCAAATGCCGGAATTCTCAGGAACATCAGTAATATCACCGCGCTCGCCGGTCACAGACTGTCCCGCAAACTTTTTGATGCGATGAAGATGAACCACTTCTTCACGAGATTTAGCGACGTAGGAATCCTCTTGCAAGGCATGCTCGAGGCGCTGCTTGCAGATATAGTTGGAGCGGCCTTTAAGGAGCGCCACGCGACAGCCCATTCCCAGCGCTTTTAAAAGCGCCGGAATGTCTTTCGTAAATAGCTGATCTTGAAGCGTCTTGCCAGCGGTTGAAATCAGTACTTTCTGATCTTTCAGAAGCGCAGGAACAAGATAAGCAAACGTCTTTCCGGTGCCGGTTCCAGCCTCGGCAACCAGTGATTTGCCCTGCTCCAATGCTTCCGCTACCGAGGTCGCAAATTCAATCTGCGAGGGTCTCGGCGTATAGTTCGCGGTAACTTTGGAGAGAGGTCCGTCCTTGGCAAAAACGTCGGCAACTTCTTTTACGAATTCTGATGGCATTTCGGTTCCTTATTTAGGAACACAATCCTATCAGATCAATGAGTTCCGATCCTTTTTGGATTGTTACAGGCGCGGTACTAAATCACCCGTGACGCTGTTCTTTTTCTGTTCTTCGCGAAGCTTGACCTGACGCTCGTACTCAGCCGCTTTTTCTGCGCGCTTCTTGATGTTTTCAGCGCGTTTCTTCTCTGCAGCAGCTCTGCGTTCGGCACGGGCTTGAATACGCTCTTCCGGCGTCATGGAAGGAGCTTCGGGAACCTTACGCTCCTGCTCGGCTACGCGTTCTTCACGTTCTTGCTGTTTTTTCGCATAAGCTTCGGCATTCGCCTTTTCTTCTTCCGGTGTCAGAACACGGTCAGCGGCATGGCCTTCGCCCGGTTTACGAGGCGTGACATCTCGTGTCTTGGGAGGAGCTTTAGCAACGCGAGCGGGCTGAGCATCCATCTTGGCGTTTTTGGCGGCTTGCTTGGCCTCTGCAGCTTTGCGGTCTTTCACCGCCTGCTCGGAGCGCTCCTTCCTCAGGAAGTCTCTGGCTACGAGCCAAACGCGGCGAGCTTCATTGATGTGCTCGGTGCGTTCTGACTTGGCTTTGTCCAAGCAATAGGTCACAAAGAAGTTGCGGTAGCATTGAGCTGTTTCTTCTTTGTACCAGTTCTCCCAGGCTCTCTTTTCATTGTCGTAAGCCGCAATCACTTCTCTGGCGCGAGCCGCGGTCGTAATGGAGTGCGGATCGTACCTCTTGGCAAAAGGTTCGGTCGACGGCGGCTCCACGGCACATGCGTTAAAGCTGAGCAAGCCTAGAGTGAGAAGAATAAGCGGGATTCGCATCCGATAAGCTCCTGAATGGTGTGCGGCCAAAGCGAAAAAATAAGACCTGAGATTTGTTATTCCCAGGTCTTATTATTCTAACTAAAAGTTAATCCCTTCTTTATTTACCGCCAAGGCTGCCTCTTTGATAGCCTCGCTAAAAGTGGGATGAGGATCGCAGATCAGTGCCATGTCCTCTGCCGTTGCGCCGAAAGACAAAGCGTCACAGCCCTGCGCGATCAGCTCGCCGGCCTGCGGACCGATGATGTGCATACCTAAAACCATATCGGTCTCCGCATCTGCCAGCATCTTCACAAAGCCCTGCGTTTCACCGACGGCTCGCGCCCGACCGTTTGCCATGAACGGGAAGACGCCGACCTTATAGGCCCTTCCGGCGTTCTTCAATTCCTCTTCGGTCTTGCCGACCCAGGCAATTTCCGGTTCGGTGTAAATCACGGAAGGCACACGTTCAATGTGCGTTATCGCTTTGCGTCCTGCAATTCTTTCTGCAACCGCCACACCTTCTTCTTCAGCCTTATGCGCAAGCATCGGCCCTTTGACGAGGTCACCGATCGCCCACACCCGAGGAAGGTTCGTGCGGTTTTCTGCATCAACTTCAACAAAACCTCTTTCGTCGAGCTTAAGACCGACGACTGGCGCATCCAAGGCTGCTGTGAACGGAACACGGCCGATAGAAATGATCAGGCGGTCAACCCACATTTCACTGTTTTTTCCGTCCTTATCTTTATATTGGACAATGACACGGTCACCGTCATTTTTGATGCTGTCGATGTGAACGCCGAATTCCATATCGACGCCCTGCTGCTTGAAGGCCTTCAGGGCTTCTCTGCTCACTGCAGAATCTGCAAAAGGCAGAAGCGTAGGCATGGCTTCAAGAATTCGGACATCGGCACCGAGGCGTTTCCAGACACTGCCGAGTTCGAGGCCGATCACGCCGGCGCCGATAATGCCTAAGGTGGAAGGAACGCTCTTTAAATTCAGTGCGCCTTCGTTGGAGAGAATACGTTCTTCGTCAAAGGGAACGCCCGGGAACTGTCTGGGTTTGCTGCCCGTGGCAAGCACCACATTCTTAGCAAACACGCGTGTTTCGTCTTTGCCTTCCACGCCGATCAAATAGCCGTCTTCGTCGGAAGTCACAAAGAATCCGCGACCGCTTAAGAATGTGATTTTGTTCTTGCGGAAAAGATAAAGAATTCCGTCATTGGTCTGTCGAACGATCTTAGCCTTGCGGGCAATCATCGTCGGGACATCAATTGAAGGTCCTTCGACGTGAATGCCATGCTCGGAAGCTTTGTCTCTGATCTCTTCGAACAGGCAGCTGCTCGCAAGAAGAGCCTTAGAGGGAATGCAGCCGACATTAGTGCAGGTACCTCCGGGTGCAGGTTTGCCGTCGGTGACCCAATCATCAATGCAGCATACCGACAGGCCGAGCTGTGCAGCTCTGATCGCAGAAACATATCCTCCGGGACCGGCGCCGATGACGACGACGTCAAAAGTCTGAATATCATCTTTCATGACCGCTCCTTAAAGATCTAAGAGTAAACGAGCCGGATCTTCGAGGGCTTCTTTCATCGCCACGAGCGCCAGTACAGCTTCACGTCCGTCAATGATTCGATGGTCATAGCTCATTGCAAAATAGTTCATCGGACGGACAACGACTTCGCCGTTTTCAGCCACGGGACGAGGTTTCGTAGCATGGATGCCGAGAATTGCAGACTGAGGCGGGTTGATGATCGGCGTAGAGAACAAGGATCCGAACACACCGCCGTTGGAAATCGTGAATGTGCCGCCGATCAGCTCTTCAAGCGTCAATTTGCCGTCTTTGGCGCGCTTCGCAAAGTCAGCAATCTTGAGTTCGATCTCTGCAAAGGTCATTTGGTCCGCATCTCTTAAGACCGGCACGACCAAACCGCGGGGAGAGCCGACTGCAATACCGATGTCCATATAGCCGTGATAAATGATGTCATGGCCGTCGACAGAGGCGTTGATGATCGGATACTGCTTCAAAGCGTGAACAGCAGCTTTCACGAAGAAGCTCATAAAACCGAGTTTTACGCCGTACTTCTTCTCGAAGCTCTCTTTGTACTTCGCTCTCAAAGCCATTACCGGCGCTAAGTTCACCTCATTGAAAGTGGTCAGGATGGCACAGTTGGACTGAGACTCAACGAGGCGTTCGGCAACTCTGGCGCGGAGGCGAGACATCGGCACTCTCTGTTCGGGTCTTCCGTCAAGTGATGCTGCCGGAGCGGCTGGTTTGGCGGGAGCGGCCTTCGGCGCGGCCTGCTGAGCCGGAGCTGAAGCGACTGCTGAGGGTGCCACAGGCTGAGCGCTCTTCAAAGCGGCGATGACATCAGGTTTCGTGATACGGCCGCCGACGCCGGTTCCGGCCACTTGAGACGCAGACAATCCGCTGTTGGCCATAAGCTTTTCTGCGGCAGGCATCATAAAGGGAGCGGCAGCAGAAACCGCCGGAGCTGCAGGTGCGGCGGGCGTCGAAATAATGACTTCTTCAGCAACGGCAGCTTTCGGTGCTTCCGGCTGAGCCGCTGCCATCCCTTCGGTATCGATCGTTGCGATCAGCTGATCACTCAGAACGGCAGCTCCGTCCGGCTGCTCAATGCTTGCCAGCACACCGTCAGCCGGCGCCGGGATTTCCAACACAATCTTGTCGGTCTCAATTTCAATAAGGATTTCATCGGTTTTAACCGGCTCGCCGACTTTCTTTTTCCATTCAATCAAACTGGCTTCCGAAACAGACTCGGACAGCTCGGGTACTTTGACTTCAACAATAGACATTTCTTTTTTCTCCGAATTCTTTACAAAGCAACGCTTGAACTATTTCGTCTGGATAAAGCCCTTGAGGCGTCCGAAAGCGTTTTCCACCAATTCTTTGAGCTGCTCGGCATGTTTGCTGGCATAACCGACGGCAGGCGAAGAGGAAGCCGGACGTCCTGCGTAACTCAGTCTTGCGCCGGAAGGCATTTCTTCAAGCAAATGGTGCTGCACATAGAACCAGGCGCCCTGATTCTGAGGTTCATCCTGAACCCAAACCACTTCGGAAGCGAAGGAGTAACCGGAAGTCTCTTCACGGAAGCTCTTATGCGGGAACGGATAGAGCTGTTCAAGGCGAACAATGACAACGTCATCGATTTCATGCTCTTTGCGGTATTTCACGAGGTCGTAATAGACCTTGCCGGTGCAGACCAGAATTCTTCTGACCTTATCGGCATCGAGCTCTTCAATTTCACCGATGACGGTTTCAAATTTACCTTCGGAGAGTTCTTCCAAATCAGAACTTGCCATCTTGTTGCGCAGCAGGCTCTTCGGAGAGAAGACGATTAAAGGTTTGCGGATATTGCCAACCATCTGACGGCGTAGCAGATGGAAAATCTGAGCAGCAGTTGTCGGCTGGCAAATCAGCATATTGGTATCTGCTGCAAGCTGCAGATAGCGTTCGACGCGAGCCGAAGAATGTTCAGGCCCCTGACCTTCGTAGCCGTGCGGCAGCAGCATCGTCAAGCCGCTCTTGCGGCCCCACTTAGCTTCACCGGAGCTGATGAACTGGTCAATCACGACCTGAGCGCCGTTAGCAAAATCGCCGAACTGAGCTTCCCAAATCGTCAGACACTTCGGAGAAGAGCTGGCGTAGCCGTATTCAAATGCCAAAACAGACTCTTCAGACAGGACGGAGTCAATTACTGTGAACTGAGCCTGATGCTCACCCAAATGCTCCAAAGGAATCCAAATGCCGGAATCCCAGCGGTCACGGTTTTGGTCATGCCAAACCGCATGACGATGACTGAAGGTTCCGCGGCCGGAGTCTTCACCGGAAATTCGAACGGAGTATCCGCCCGTCAGCAGTGTGGCAAAAGCCAGATGCTCGGCCAGCCCCCAATCCACACGGATTTCTTCCTGCATCATCAGACGACGGTCGGCAATGACCTTCTGAAGGAGCGGATGGAGTTTGAAGTTTTCCGGAACGGTCGTAATGACGCCGGTAAGACGCTTCAATTCGTCCAAAGGAACAGAGGTCTTGACATCGTCTGTCCAGCTTCCGTTGTAGCGGGACCAATCAACGGCGTAAGGATTCTTGCCCTCAATCAAAGCCGTCTGTCTGGGCGGAATGCCGCTTTCGAGACTGCGGCGATAGGCGGCAACCATTTCCTTGGCTTCTTCGGGGCTTACAACGCCCTGGAGTGCCAGCTTGTCGGCATAAACCTGACGAGTACCCGGATGAACATTGATCTTCTTGTACATCAGCGGCTGCGTCAGTCCCGGAGTGTCCTGTTCGTTGTGGCCTAAACGGCGGAAGCAGACGATATCGACAACTACATCGCGGCTGAAGCTCTTGCGGAACTCCATGGCTAAACGAGTGGCAAACACGACGGCTTCTGGGTCATCGCCGTTGACGTGCAAAACCGGCGCTTCAATGAGTTTGGCGGGGTCCGTACAATAAGTCATCGAGCCCTTATCGCGTGGGTCGGAAGTCGTAAAGCCGATCTGATTGTTGATCACGATGTGCATCGTGCCGCCGGTACCGTAACCGCGGGTATCAGCCAGGTTTAGGGTCTCCATGACGACACCTTGTCCGGCGAACGCTGCGTCGCCGTGAACAAGAACGCCCATGACGCGACGGCCCTTCGGATCGTGACGACGGTCCTGACGGGCGCGAACGCTCCCGACCGCAACCGGGTCAACGATTTCAAGATGAGAAGGATTAAAGGCTAAGGCCAGATGAATCGGTCCCGAGGCTGTGACGACGTCGCTAGAGAAACCGTTGTGGTATTTCACGTCGCCGGCCGGCAGGTCTTTACTCTTGTAGTGGCCTTCAAACTCAGCAAACAATTCGCTCGGAGCTTTACCAAGTGTATTGACGAGCACATTGAGACGTCCGCGGTGCGCCATACCGATGACCATTTCTTCCAGGCCTTGAGCGGCACCCGTTTCTACGATCTCGTCCATGGCGACAATGAAGCTTTCTCCGCCTTCGAGCGAGAAGCGTTTCTGACCGACATATTTAGTATGGAGATAACGCTCCAAACCTTCTGCAGCCGTCAATTCTTCAAGAATGCGTTTCTTTGACTTCGCATCCATGCTCGGGGTTGAGCGGCAAGGTTCAAGTTTTTGCTGCCACCAGCGTTTGATCACCGGATCGCTGATGTACATGAATTCGATACCGATATCGCTGCAATAAGTTTGTTTCAAGGCAGCGATCAAGTCGCGAAGCGTCATCTTATCGGCGCCAAAGTACGTATTGGCGGTCGAGAAAGTGCTGTCCATATCTGTTTCGGACAAGCCGTAGAAAGACGGTTCAAGCTCGGGGATCTTCGGGCGCTCTCTTCTGTGCAGCGGGTCAAGATTAGCCCAGCGACTTCCCAGGAATCGGTAAGCGCCGATGATGGACTGAACCGCAACCTGCTTTTTAGCCAAGTCGAGATCTCGCTCGCTCACCGAGCAAACGGTTGAACGAGGTTCGGACGCTCTCTGTGCGAAAGCTTCAACAATAGGTGCATGAGGAACGTCGACGGTTTCGACGCGGCCGTCGGAAGCCGGCGCCTGCTGCAGGCGGTCAAAGTACTGACGCCATTTCTCATCTACGGAACTTGGGTCTTCGAGGTACTGCTCGTATAAATCTTCTACGTAAGGAGCATTCCCGCCGAAGAGATATGAATTCTCTATTAAGTCTTTAATCACTTTTTCACCTTGGACAAATTTCTTGCCGCTCAGGGGGCCGCAAATTATCGGAATATTTTGCGGCTGCTTCACAGGTTTCCTGTTGAGCGTGTTTCAGTAAAAACCAGCCGCTGAAACAAACTGATTATAGATTTGAAGCCGTCACTCAGGAACAATTTTGTGAGCGGTAAACAGCTCTGTCGAAGTCTTGATTTTTCGGGTTTGCTGCTTCGATCGTTACCTTCAAAAAACAGATTTTCTTCTAACTGCTTTCCTTCACTGCCTCATTTAAGCAGACCTAACCCATTGCCGTTGTAGTTCTTTTCTAAAATTTCCTTCGAAAATTAAGGAATTGAAATGATAACCACCATATTGCATTGGACCTGCGATCCAACTTCTGCCAGCATGGCTTCTTTACTGTTTAGATGGGCAATTGCGTTAGCGATGCTGCCATACGGAGTGCAGAAACTTTTCCATCCGGAAAACGCTACGAAGTTTCCGAAGGTCTTATTCTTTTCTCCACGGGTCGGGTATTACTCAGCCGCCATCATTGAAACCTTCGTTCCGCTATTTCTCATGGCTGGTTTCCTCACGAGGCTGGCAGTCATTCCTGCGATCGTTAGCTTCACAATCGCAACCAAAGTCACCATCGGCAAGGATCTGACCTCTCCGGCCCTTCCTTATTTATTCGGGCTCATTGCGATATTTATTGTCGGCTCAGGACTTTACTCCGCAGACTACTGGCTCCTGTACATTCTTGCCGGTCATTGATTCTTGAGTCGTAAATCGGGGCAAAGTCTCGAATGGCTGAGCGTGTCGCCGTTGTATAGTTCTGTGAACTCAAACAACAAAACTCAGAACAAAATGGATAATTTTCACAAACTTATAGAAGGCTTCCACAACTTCAAACAGACTTACTTCTTAAAGGAAAGACAGTATTTCGAATCACTGGAAAAGGCCCAGAATCCTAAAACGCTGGTTGTCGCCTGCTGCGATTCGAGAGTCGATCCGGCAATTCTTTTGCACTGCAAGCCCGGTGATTTGTTTGTGATCAGAAACGTGGCTGCGTTAGTTCCCGCTGTTACACAGGCCTCAAATCCTTGTTCTGTGATGAGCGCCATTGAATACGGAGTTAAACACCTCAACGTCGAGCACATCGTTGTCATGGGCCACTCTCATTGCGGCGGCATCCACGGACTCATGGCTCCTGAAACCATTGCCGGAGAAACTTATATTCAAGACTGGGTTGGCATTGCCTCTCCGGCTTTGGAACGCCTCCAAGCTATTACGGGCGATGAAGATGAAAAGACTCGAAGCCGCCACTGTGAAGAAGGCGCCGTGCTGATTTCCCTTGATAACCTGCTCTCATATCCTTGGATCGCAGAGCGTGTTAAAAACGGACAGCTCAAGCTTCACGCACTTTACTACGATTTATCGGAAGGCAACCTTTATCGTTTCAGCCCCGACTCAGAAGATTTCGAGCTGCTCTTCCACACTATCGAAAATCCGTGACAGACTTCGGAAAAATTCTATAGCCGACTATGGAAAAATTCTATAGTGGACTATAGAAAAATTCCGTACCTAGCTAAGAATTAGTGATGATTTTTAGAACGTCAGCAGTTTCCATTTCACGAATTGGCGAGATGGAATTGAATAGACCAACACGACGCGCTTGAGTTCCTTGAAATCTCCTTGCTCCTCGTAGTGTCTGGCTTTCATCTGAGAAATACCTTCTGAAAGAGTTTCTTCTTCCTTCTTCCCGTCATAGGAAACTTTGAACTCGAAAACCCAATGTCTTTCTCCAACGCTTACTTCTAGATCACTCCTTCCGTGAGCATTGTGCTGTTCAACTTTTGGCTCTAACCCTGCTCCTGAGAAATAGACCTGAACATAAGCACGCAAGGAAGCTTCGTCCTTCACCGGGTGGTTCTGGTAATCAATTGCCATGAAAAGTCGGTTCAGAATATGGAATACCGACTCGGCAGATTCTTCAGCTAGTACCTTTACTATTGGCCCCGCGCCCACTTGACCGGCGACTTTGCCATCGAGCAAGCGCTCCATATATAACTGAGCCATAGCACACTTCACTTCTAAGTTAGGATAATCAAGAAATACCGTATCTCCGTACCTTACCGCCTTGATCGTCAGGTAGCCTGCTTGTGTCAGAAGACCCAAATCCGACAAATTTTCCAAATCAGAAGATCCTGAAAGAGTAGAAAGTGAAATCGATTTTTCACGCCCATACTCTTCAGGATGTCTAAGAGCGTGAGATTTCAAGTATTCAACTAAGACAGACGGCTTTCCGCCGCTCTCAAACCAATAGTCCACAAAACCGTTTCGAGGTGATGAGAGAAAGTTCAGCATTGACCATGGTGCAAAAACATGCTCTTTCGCCGTTCTTTCAAAGCAAAAACCGTCGTAATGTTTGATGAGCTCCTCGGTGAGCTTTTCTCTCGAGATGCTTAACAACGAGGCGGCATTGTCTAGGTATCCGGAAAAGTATTTCTGCGTTTCGGAGTATGTATAGCCTAACAAGGTGCCATATTCCACATCTAAAGAGAGGTCCGAAAGATTATTCAGCTCTGAAAATATGCTTGTCTTATTAAACTTTGTGATCCCCGTGATGAACGCAAATCTCAACGCACCTTCATTTGACTTCAAAACAGAATAAAAAGCAGACAAGGCCCTGCGAACCTCTACGAAAAGACTTTTGTTGTTCAGACAGGAAGTAAGAGGCGCGTCGTACTCATCGATTAAAAGAACTAAAGAATTTTTTTCCTGAGCACTCAACCAATCAGAAAGCTGATCCGAAACTGTTTGAAAGGGGCGAAGTTCGTAGCGGAAACCATAGGGCGCAAATTTCCGCGAGATAAGAGATATCAGTCGTTCTGAAAAGGATTCAGCATCCGCGAAATCCTTAATTTCCGAAAAATCCAGCCGCACTACGTTATAGGCTGCATTTTCCTTCCAAAGGTTCTCAATAGCCAAACCTTTAAAGTCACGTAAGCCGAACTTAAATAAGGACTCAAAAGTCGATATCAGAAGAGATTTACCAAACCTTCTCGGTCTAGCAAGAAAATATTTACCACGATTAACAGCCAAGCTAAAAACCATCTCTGTTTTATCAACGTAGATTTCATTAGCCATTCTCAAAGCAATAAAGTCCGATGTTCCGAGTGGTAAAGCTCTCAGCTGATTGATCGCCATTTGTCTTCCTTTTGTCTCTCCTTAGTCAATTTTAAGATAACAACTCTCCTCAATCCGAGCAAAGGCATTTCTTACCGTCCGCCATTGTTCCAATTTCGATCGGAATCGACTTTTTACTGTGAGGTAAGACTGGAATTCACCATTAATCTATCTTAAAATAAAGATTAATTAAATTAATATATATTATTTGATCGATTAGATATGCCTAAAACCACTATGGGAACAAAGCTTCCTCGAAAATTAGAACAAAAAATGGCAATCGTCGGAGAACAAATCAAACTCGCTCGGTTAAGGCGCGACCTCTCAATTGCTCAAGTAGCTGAGCGAGCCACTTGTTCCCCGTTGACGATCAATCGAATTGAAAAAGGTCTGCCTACCGTCTCCATCGGAATCTATCTTCGGGTTCTCTACGCTTTGCAATTAGATGACGACATTCTCCTATTGGCGAAAGAAGATGTTCTGGGGCGAACTTTGCAGGATCTTAGTCTGAAACATCGTAAGCGGGCATCTAAAAAGGCTAATCGCTAAATATCTAGAAACCACCAGCGTGAAGGCTGAGTACTGGACTAATTAATTCTTCTAAGTTAAGAATCTGCCCCATTTAATGGACTCCTGGCGCAGACTTTTTACCATCTTTTTCTCTCACACCACAGCTGAAAACGGCCAGGTGATAGGAGGCGCTCTCAGCTCACACAAACTTAAATCACAATACCTGGAAGAAGCCTCACCGCTTCAAGTATTCACTTCTTGTTCCAGTGCTGCTGATTAAGAGTTTATCTCGAGCTCGAGAACATGCAACGTAGAACAGAGATCTTTCCGTCATCTCCTTTATCGCCTTCTCTTGTTTGTCACTTGATTTAAGTGCTTTCTCTAATGGAACGATACCTTGATTGCAATCCGCAATGAAAAGCAGCTTGAATTCAAGACCTGTTCCAATACAGACATGCTGCCGGAACGGTTCTTGAGATACAGCCGGAAAAC
>OLVU01001654.1_pt1 | contig 13646 bp, 13 predicted proteins | sample 1673321 | NCBI WGS metagenome assembly OLVU01 (sample SAMEA3178942, study PRJEB25190) | human gut metagenome | biome: human gut; feature: human-associated habitat; material: faeces | place: Austria | collected 2013 | reverse complement strand
CATGCTCACCAGCTCCTGCGGGCTTGCCACGACGACGATGCCGTCCACGGGCAGGCTCTGGAAGACGGTCAGGGGGACGTCACCGGTTCCCGGAGGCATGTCCACGAACAGGAAATCGACGTCCTTCCAGACCACATCGGTCCAGAACTGCTTGACCGCACCGGCGATCACGGGGCCGCGCCACACAACGGGGTCCTCCTCGTTCTCGACCAGCAGGTTGATGCTCATCACATCAATGCCCATCCGGCTCTGGATAGGCCAGCAGCCTTTTTCATCGGCCATGGCACGGCCATGGATGCCGAACAGCTTGGGGATGGACGGGCCGGTGATGTCGGCATCCAGGATGCCGCAGTGGTAGCCACGGCGGGCCATGGCGCAGGCCAGCAGGGCACTGGTCATGCTCTTGCCGACACCGCCTTTGCCCGAAACAACGCCGATGACCTTTTTCACGCTGCTGTTGGGGTTGGGGGCATCGTGTTCAGGTGCGGCGGTGCGGGAAGAACATGCTGCCCCGCAGGTGGAACAGTCATGGGTACATTCTTCGCTCATACTCTAACCTTTTCTCCTTTATCTTAATTAGACAGATCGTCTTGACCAACCCATATCATACCATAAAACCGGGTGGGAAACAACCCACAGGGGCGCTCATCTTCACAAGAGTGCATATTGCTCGGGAAAGACCGCATACACTGAACCGAACGCCTGTGCGGGGGAAGGAGGAATACCATGGGGCAGAGCTACCTGAAAAACGCCGCCCTCCTGACCGGGGCGGATGTCCTGCTGCGGCTGGCCGGGATGGGCCTGCGCATCTATCTGGCCAACGCCCTGGGCGGCGAGGGGATGGGGCTGTACCAGCTGGTGCTGGCGGTCTACGCGCTCTTTGTCACGCTGGCAACGGCGGGGGTCTCGGTGGCGGCCACCCGGCTGATGGCTGAGGAACTGGCCCGGGGCCGGGCACAGGCGCGGGGGATGCTGGTGCGTCTGGCGGGCACGGGGCTGCTGCTGGGCGCGGCGGCCATGGCGGCGCAGTACGGGCTGGCCGGGGCCGCTGCCCGGTGGTGGCTGGGAGATGTGCGGGCGGCGGGCGCACTGCGGGTATCGGCCTTCGGGATGCCATGGATGGCCCTCTCGGCTGTGCTGCGGGGGTTCTTTATCGCCCGGCGGCGGGTGGAGCCCAACGTGCTGAGCCAGCTGGTGGAGCAGAGCGTGCGCATCGGGATCATCTGGTACGCGCTGGAATGGGGGAACGCGCCGGACGTGAGCGCCCGCTGCACGGCGGTGCTGGCCGCTACGGCGGTGAGCGAAGCGGTGTCGGCCTGCATCCTGCTGCTGTTTTACCGTGGGGAGGCGGTGCGTGCGTTCGGCGCAGAAAAGGCCCGACGGCCTGCCGACCCTGCCCGGCGGCTCTGGGAGATCCTGTGGCCGGTGGAGGGCGGGCGGTGCCTTGCCAGCGCCCTGCACACGGCGGAGAACATGCTGGTGCCCGCCTGCCTGACGGTCTGCCTGCTGGATGCCGGGGGCCGCAGTGCCGCGGTGGCCCAGTACGGCAGCCTGAAGGGGATGGCCCTGCCTCTGCTCACCTTTCCCTTCGGGCTGCTGGGGAGCCTTTCAGTGCTGCTGATGCCTGAGATCACCCAGGCCCACATCCGGGGCGAGCGCGCCCGGCTGGACTGCCTGCTGGACCGGATGCTCCGGCTGACGGGTTGCTTCTCGGCGCTGGCGGGGGCGCTGTTCTGGGTGTGGGGCGAGCCGCTGGCCCTGCTGCTCTACCACAGCCAGGAGGCCGGGTTCTATCTGCGGGTGCTGGGCCCGGCCATGCCGCTGATGTATCTGGAAAGCATGGTGGACGGTGCTATGAAGGGGATGGGGGAGCAGAAGGCCGTGTTCCGGTACAGCCTGTGGGACGCGGTGCTCCGCATTGCGGGGGTGCTGCTCCTCCTGCCCAGATGGGGGATGAAGGGCTTTTTGTGGGTGATCCTGCTGTCCAGCGCCTATACCTGCCAGATGAATACAGCCCGTCTGCTGCACGTCAGCGGGCTGAAGCCCAGGCTCTGGCGGTGGCTGGGGGCTCCGGCGCTGGCGGCACTGGTCTCAGCGGGGGCGGGCGAGGGCCTGCGCACTCTGCTGGCGGGGTGGCTGGGCAGCGGGAGCACGCCCACCCGGCTGGCGGCGCTCTGCGTTGGCGGCTTTGGCATGGCGGCAGTCTGCCTTGCCGTGCAGTGGCCGCTGGGGCTGGGCGAAGAGGTGCAGGCTATCCTGCGGACAGAAAAATCCCGCAGGGAGCGGCAGAAAAGCCCGGAGAATCGGAATTGTTCTGGACACAGGGGGGAGAATTGAGTATAATACAATGGATATTATGGCGGAACAGGCGCATGGGGCTTTGGTCCCTGCGGCCGGCAACGCCGGGAAAAACGGGTGCGGACAGATCCCACCCCGATGCAAAAGAGGATTTTTGTGAAGAAAACAGAGAAGCTTGTGCCGCAGGTGCTGCTGCGCCGGATGATCCTGGTGCTGCTGGACGCGGCCATCGTGATATTCAGCTTTTACTTTGCCCTGCTGCTCCGGGCCGACGGCGCGGTGGAGGCCAGCTGGTGGCCCCACAACCGTGCCCTGCTCTACCAGAACCTGCCCTGGATCGTGGCGCTCTACCTGCTCAGCTTTCTGGCGGGCGGGCTGTACCATGTGCTCTGGAAGTATGCCGGGGAGCGTGACCTCATCCGTCTGGGCGGCATGATCGCCGTGCCCACGGGGGTGGTCTATTTCGTGAACCACTTCTGCGTCCACGGCGTGCTGTTCGATTCCGCCAACGCCATGGCCGCTGTCCTCATCTTCCTGCTGGTGGGAGGTAGCCGTCTGGCATGGCGGCTCTTCCTGAACCATCCCATCGGCGAGCGGCTGCGGGGCGTGCCCAACAAGGACCCCAACCGCCCCGTGATGATCGTGGGCGCGGGCGAGGCCGGTGCCTGGGCCATCAATGTCTGCAAATCCAACAGCAGCTACGGCCACCCCGTTGTGGCGGTGGACGATGACCTGGTCAAGCAGGGACAGACCATCCACGGCGTGCCGGTCAAGGGCACGCTGGAGCAGATCCCCCAGCTCTGCACCCAGTACAACATCCACAACATCATCATTGCCATCCCCACCCTGCGGGGCAGCAGGCTGAACCATGTCATCGACCTCTGCGTTTCCACCCACTGCCCGGTGCAGATCCTGAGCGACCCCCAGCTGGTGGGCAGCAACGGCCCCCAGCAGGGTGCGTTCCGTGAGCTGAACACCGCCGATTTCCTCTCCCGTGATGAGGTCACGCTGGACAACGAGAAGATCTCCGGCTACCTCACCGGCAAGACCGTGCTGGTGACGGGCGGCGGCGGCTCCATTGGCAGCGAGCTCTGCCGCCAGGTGATGCGCTTCCGGCCCGGCAAGCTGCTGATCTTTGATATCTACGAGAACTGCGCCTACGAGCTGCTGATGGAACTGCAGCAGAAGTACGGCCGCGATATCCCTGTGACCGTGCTGATCGGCTCCATCCGGGATAAAAAGCGGCTGGACGAGGTATTTGAGACCTACCACCCCACCGTGGTGTTCCATGCAGCGGCCCACAAGCATGTGCCGCTGATGGAGATCAGCCCCGCCGAGGCTGTGAAGAACAATGTGCTGGGCACCAAGAACCTGCTCACCAGCGCCAGCGAGCACGACGTGGAGCGGTTCGTCCAGCTTTCCACCGACAAGGCGGTCAATCCCACCAGCGTGATGGGCTGCACCAAGCGGATCTGTGAGATGCTCATCCAGACCTTTGCGGGCAACACCGACATGAAGTGCGTGGCGGTCCGCTTTGGCAACGTGCTGGGCAGCCACGGCAGCGTGATCCCGCTGTTCGAGGCCCAGATCAAGAAGGGCGGCCCCGTCACCCTGACCGACCCCAACATCGAGCGCTACTTTATGACCATTCCCGAGGCGGCCCAGCTGGTGCTGCAGGCGGGCGCGCTGGCCGAGGGCGGCAGCATCTATGTGCTGGACATGGGCGAGCCGGTCAAGATCATGGATCTGGCCAAGCAGCTCATCCGCTTTTACGGCTACGAGCCGGGCGTGAATATGGAGATCAAGATCGTGGGCCTGCGCCCGGGCGAGAAGCTCTACGAGGAGCTGATGATGGACGAGGAGCAGGGCAAGATGCGCCGCACCGAGCACAACAAGATCTTTGTGGCATCGCCCCGGGACATCGACCTGGCCGTGTTCTACCAGCAGCTGCAGGATCTTGCCGCTGCCGCCCAGCACAACGACGAGGGCGTGGTGGATCAGCTGGAAAAGATGATCCCCACCTTTACCCCCACCCGGAAAAATCTAAAGGTGTAAACTCCTTCCGTCATCGCTGGCGCGATGCCACCTCCCTCAGGGAGGGAGGCTTTGCCGTGCGGTCAGGCTCCCTCTCCGAGGGAGCTGTCTGCGAAGCAGACTGAGGGAGTAAACTACGTTCGCAACTGCGGCTCCAAAGCCGTATGCGCTATAAAAACGAGAGGGAAGTATATTATGGAAAAGAGACCGTTTCTGACCGAAGAGCAGGCCCAGGAGATCATCCAGGACGTGCCCACCCCGTTCCACGTCTACGACGAAAAGGGCATCCGTGAGAACGCCCGCCGCATCAACAAGGCCTTCAGCTGGAACAAGGGCTTCCGGGAGTATTTTGCCGTCAAGGCGCTGCCCAACCCCATCATCCTGCAGATCCTGAAGGAAGAGGGCTGCGGCGTGGACTGCTCCTCCCTGACCGAGCTGATGCTGAGCGAGGCCTGCGGCTTTACCGGCAGCGATATCATGTTCTCCTCCAACCAGACCCCTGTGGAGGACATGAAGAAGGCATACGAGCTGGGCGCATACATCAACCTGGACGATGCCACCATGGTGGACTTCCTGGACCGTGTGGCCGGGATCCCCGAGAACATCTTCTGCCGCTACAACCCGGGCGGGACCTTCCAGCTGGGCGAGAGCGAGGAGGGCTTCCAGGTCATGGACAAGCCCGGTGATGCCAAGTACGGCATGACCGAGGAGCAGATGATCGACAGCTACAAGAAGCTGATGGCTAAGGGTGCAAAGAACTTTGGCATCCATGCCTTCCTGGCCTCCAACACCATCTCCGATGCCTATTATCCCGAGCTGGCAGGCATCCTGTTCCAGCTGGCAGTCCGTGTGCAGAAGGCCACCGGTGCCCACATCGGCTACATCAACCTGTCCGGCGGCGTGGGCATCCCCTACCGCCCCGACCAGACCGAGAACGATATCATGGCCATCGGTGAGGGCGTGCGCCGGAAGTTTGAGGAGATCCTTGTGCCCGCAGGGATGGGCGATGTGGCCATCTTCACCGAGATGGGCCGCTTTACCACCGGCCCCTACGGTGCGCTGGTGGCAACTGCCATCCACGAAAAGCACATCTACAAGGAGTACATCGGTCTGGATGCCTGCGCTGCCAACCTGATGCGCCCCGCTATGTACGGCGCTTACCACCACATCACCGTGCTGGGCAAGGAGAACGCCCCCTGCGACCACAAGTACGATGTGGTCGGCGGCCTGTGCGAGAACAACGACAAGTTCGCCATTGACCGGATGCTGCCCAAGATCGACATCGGCGACCTGATCTACATCCACGACACCGGTGCGCACGGCTCCGCCATGGGCTACAACTACAACGGCAAGCTCCGCAGCGCCGAGGTCCTGCTCTGCGAGGACGGCTCTCACCGCCTCATCCGCCGCGCCGAGACCCCCCGCGACTACTTTGCAACGCTGGACTTCCTGCCCGCCATGAAGCCCCTGTTCGAGGGCTACGACGATTGAGTCCCCCTGAAAACCTGCGAGGTGTGATATGTTTTTTGGATTCCAGCTTACCTGCGGCCTGATGATGGTCTTTTACGGCTACTCGGTGATGAAGAATCCCCGTGTGTGGGGAGATCAGGGCCGTCAGGCAGTCAAGGCGGAGAATTTCCCGGAATACTGCCGCCAGAACGGCCTGTTCTTCCTGAAGGCGGGCCTGATCATGGCGCTCATCGGCGCGCTGGACGCGCTGGTGAGCCTTTCCGGCGCGCTCTACGTCCTGCTGTATCTGTTCGGGCTGGCGTTCTCGTTCTATCCGCTGGTCAAATGGTGCCGCGAGAACGAGGGCTTCTCCTGGCCCTGGCCCCATGTGGAAAGCGAGAAGAAGCGGATCAAAAAGCTGCGCAGGGAGCAGGAACAGGAACAGCAGAGCGGCTCTGAGAAAAAATAAGAGAGAACCGGAACACGGCGCTCTCCCTGAAGAAGGGAGGGCGCTGCTTTTGTCTGCTGAAGTTTCGACCCTTGACAGCCGGAGCCGCAGAACCTATAATGAAACCACGATGACCCCTCTTGAAACACATTTGGAGGTACAAAACCATGATCAACTATCCCAAGAATTATGCTCCTCTGGCTGAAGAGGAAATGGAGTACACCAGCGGCGGCCTGTCCATCAACTGGATGGCACTGGGCTCCACCGTTATGGGCCTGGCCACCAGCATGCTGGCCTACCTGAATGTCTCCAACATTGCCGGTGTGGCGGTCCAGCTGCAGAAGAAGGACCCCGAGAAGTACCCTGAGCCGGAAGGCACCATCAACGGCAACCTCATCATCGATTCCACCCTGACCTATTTCTCCAGCGTGGCAGGCATCGGCATGGGCCTGCTGAACATCGCTGCGGGCGTGGGCACCGTCTATCTGGGCATGAAGTCCGGTTCTTAAAAATTAGCACTGGACATTTGAGCCAAAACGTGGTATAATTCATCCTGCATTCGCGGGCATCGTACATCGGCTAGTATATCAGCCTTCCAAGCTGAGGAGGTGGGTTCGATTCCCATTGCCCGCTCCATGCAGAAAAGGCGCTGATTCGTTCAGAATCGGCGCTTTTTGTTTTGCCTGTAACCCACTTTGTAACCCACTTGACAATGGCAGACTGATCCGCTATACTGAATATAGGATAAAACCACTATTTAATGGAGGCGGCGGCGTGCAGGAATACGAGATCGAATTTTATGACAAAGCCGATGGCTCCGAACCGGCGAAAGAGTTTATTCTGGCTCTGGATGCGAAAATGCGGGCCAAGGTCGTGCGCACGGTCGGGCTTCTCCGGGAGGAAGGGCCTTCACTGCGGGAGCCGTACTCCAAGCATCTGGAGGATGGCATTTTTGAGATCCGCACCAAGTTCGGCTCCGACATTACCCGTGTGCTGTACTTTTTTGTGATCGGCAGAAGGATCATCCTTACGAACGGCTTTGTCAAAAAGACGCAGAAGACACCTGCTTCCGAGATCGCGCTTGCAAAGCAGTACCGTGCCGATTATCTCAGCCGAAAGGAGTGCTCCAAATGACCAATTTCAATGATTTTCTCAACGAACAGATGAAAGACCCTGAGTTTAAGGCAGAGTGGGATGCCCTTGACCCCGAATTTGCTGTGATCGAGGCGATCCTTGCCGCCCGGAAGGAAAGCGGACTGACCCAGCAGCAACTTTCCGAGCGCACCGGCATTGCTCAGACAGACATCAGCAAGCTGGAGCGCGGCAACGGAAATCCTTCGCTTCGCACCCTGCAGCGGCTGGCTGCCGGTATGGGGATGCGGGTCAAGATCGAATTTGTTCCGGCAAAGTGAACCTCCAAGCAGATGGCCTGTGGGCTGTCTGCTTTTTTGATGGGGAGAGGTCATTCACACTTTACCTGTTTACTTTGAAGCGATTTTATAGTAAAATAAGATGAATAAATCAGGGGCAGGGGAAACTCCGGCCTGATGAGAGAAATGATTTAGGTGGTGTATTGATATGGCATTGAAATATCAGCGGATCCTTCTGAAGATCAGCGGCGAGGCCCTGGGCGGCGAAAAGGGCACCGGCTTTGACGAGCCGACCATGGACGCGATCTGCGGCGGCGTGAAAAAAGCCCACGACCTGGGCGTGCAGATCGGCATCGTGGTGGGCGGCGGCAACTTCTGGCGCGGCCGTTCCAGCGGTAAGATGGAGCGCACCCTGGCCGACAAGATCGGAATGCTGGCGACCGTGATGAACGCGCTGGCCGTCTCCGACAAGCTGGAGCAGCTGGGCGTGGAGACCGAGGTGTTCACCTCCATCACCATGCCGCAGGTGGCCCCCGCCTTTACCCGCAAGGATGCCCTGAAGGCCATGGCAGACGGCAAGATCGCCATCTTCGGCGGCGGCACCGGCAACCCCTTCTTCTCTACCGATACCACCACGGCTCTGCGTGCTGTTGAGGTGAGTGCGGACATCATGTTCAAGGCTACCATGGTGGACGGCGTGTACGACAAGGACCCCCACAAGTACCCCGATGCCAAAAAGTACGACACCCTGACCTTTACCAAGGTGCTGGAGGATCGCCTGGCTGTGATGGACGGCACTGCCGCCACCCTCTGCCGCGACAACAAGCTCCCCATCCTGGTCTTTGACCTGGCCGACCCGGACAACATTGCAAAGGCCGTGCAGGGCGAGAACGTGGGCACCCTGGTCTACGAGGGCTGAGCATAGCCCGCATCCCCGTACCATAGAATGGAACAGGCAGCAATCACAGCGCCTGTGCAGAACAATATATAACAGGAGAAAAGGACAATGAGCAGCAACACCAAGGCATTTGAAGAAAAGATGAAGAGCTCCGTGGAGCATCTGGACCGCGAGCTGGCCGCTGTGCGTGCAGGCCGCGCCAACCCCGCCGTTCTGGACAAGGTGAGCGTGGACTACTACGGTGCCCCCACTCCCATCCAGCAGGTGGCCTCTGTGGCCGTGAGCGAGGCCCGCACTCTGACCATCACCCCCTGGGACCGCACCCTGCTGCGCGCCATCACCAAGGCCATCATGGCCAGCGACGTGGGCATCACCCCCATTGATGACGGCTCCACCATCCGCCTGAACTTCCCGGCCCCCACCGAGGAGCGCCGCAAGCAGCTGGCAAAGGAAGTTGCCAAGCTGGGCGAGGAGGCCAAGGTGGCCGTGCGCAATGTCCGCCGCGACGCTATGGACAAGGCCAAGGCCATGAAGAAGGCCGGTGAGCTGACCGAGGATACCCAGAAGACCATGGAAGAAGAGGTCCAGAAGCTGACCGATAAGTATATCAAGAACATCGACGCAGCCGTTGAGGAAAAGCAGAAGGAGATCATGTCCGTCTGATCGCCGCGGCGAAACGAAACGTGTGAGGTGCCGTGCGCTGGAACGAGTGCGCGGCACTTTTTGCCGAAACCGGGGCAGGGAACCCCCGCCCCGCAAACGCAGGAGAATGATTATGAACCATCCCAAAGAATTTGCCGAGGGCCTTTCCATCGGCATCATCATGGACGGCAATGGCCGCTGGGCCAAACAGCGGGGCCTGCCCCGCACCGCGGGCCACAAAAAGGGTGCCGCCGTGTTTCAGGATATCGCCAACTACTGCGAGGAGCTGGGCGTTTCGTCCGTGACCTTCTACGCCTTCTCCACCGAGAACTGGAAGCGCCCGCAGGACGAGGTCATCGGCCTCATGAACCTGTTCGCCACCACGATGCTCGCCGAGGTGGATGGCCTGCACGAGGAGCACGTGCGCGTGATGACCATCGGGCGCACCGACGAGCTGCCCAAGAAGACGCGCGACGCCTTCGCGAAGGCGTGGGAGAAGACGAAGGACAACGACGGGATGACGCTGGTCGTGGCCGTGAACTACGGCGGCCGCCCCGAGATCGTGCGGGCCGCCCGGCAGCTGGCCCAGCAGGTGGCAGAGGGCACCCTCAAGCCCGAGGACATCACCGAAGAGATGATGAGCGACCACATGTATACCGCCGGCCAGAAGGACCCGGATTTCATCCTGCGTCCCTCGGGCGAGAAGCGCCTTTCCAACTTCATGCTCTGGCAGGCCGCTTACGCCGAACTGGTGGAGATGGATGTGCTCTGGCCTGATTTCACCCGTGATGACCTGGATGCCGCCATCACGGAGTTCAACAAGCGCTCCCGTCGGTTTGGCGGCATCTGACCCTTGCAATTCCCAAAAGGAGAAATTTGAATGAAAACTCGTATCATAACCGCAATTGTGGGCATCCTCGTCCTGATCGGGGTGCTGTTCACCTTTGACACGCTGGTGTTCAATTTTGTCATTGCCGCCATCACCCTGATCGCCATCCACGAGGTCTTCAAGGCCCTGGGCTTTGGCAGAAAGGAATGGCCCATGTACGCCGTGTTCGTGCCCTACACCCTGCTGATCATGCTGTCCAGCTATCAGGTGTGGCGGCGGCTGGTCATGCCGGCCTCCTTTTTGATGGTGCTGTTCTTCGGCATCTATCTGGTGGTGCGCAACGCACAGGTGGATTTTGCAAAAGCCAGCGGTCTGGTGATGTTTTCCGGCATCGTGATCTTCTGCTTCTACTCCTTTATCCGTTTGAAGGAGCTGCTGCCGGTGGAGACCTACGGCTATGACGCGATGTTCTTTATTCTGCTCATCCTCTGCTTTGCCTGGGGCGGCGATACCTGCGCCTACTTTGCAGGCAGAGCCTTTGGCAAGCACAAACTCTGCCCCGTGGTCAGCCCCAAAAAGACCGTGGAGGGAGCCATTGGCGGCGTGCTGGGCACCATGGTGTTCGGCGTGATCGCCACTGTCATCTACTCCATTGCGGCCAACCGGATGGAGGCGTTCACCCGCACCAACATCGGCGTTTCGATGTACGTGATCATTGCCCTGCTGGCCTGCGTGGCCGCTGTGCTGGGCATCTACGGCGACCTGTTCGCCAGCGTGGTCAAGCGCCAGTGCGGCATCAAGGATTATGGCACCATCTTCCCGGGCCACGGCGGCATTCTGGACCGCTTCGACAGCGTCATGTTCATTGCGCCGTTCGTCACCATGGTGGTCATCGCTGTTTTCTATCACTGAATGCAGGAGGTAGCTTATGTCTAAAAAAATCACGCTGCTGGGTTCTACCGGTTCCATCGGCACCCAGAGCCTGGATGTCATCCGTGCCCAGGGGTATGAGGTGTTCGGCCTTTCCGCCCACAGCCATGTGGAGAAGATCCTGGAGCAGATCGAGGAGTTCCACCCCCGGTATGTCTGCATGACCGACCCCGATGCCGCCGCCCGGCTGGACGCGGCTCTGGCGGGCCGTGCCAACGCCCCCCGGCTGCTGACCGGCCCCGAGGGCCTGAAGGAGCTGGCCGCCATGGACGGCCCCGATGTGGTGCTGAACAGTGTGGTTGGCATCGCCGGTCTGGGTGCCAGCCTGACCGCCATTGAGAGCGGCCATGATCTGGCCCTTGCCAACAAGGAGAGCCTTGTCACGGGCGGTCACCTGGTGACCCAGGCCGTGGCAAAGCACGGCGTGAAGCTGCTGCCTGTGGACAGCGAGCACTCCGCCATCTTCCAGTGCCTGCAGGACAAGGAGAGCGCCAAGAGCCTGACCAAGATCCTGCTCACGGCCTCCGGCGGCCCCTTCTTCGGCATGAAGACCGAGGAGCTGCGGGGCAAGACCAAGGCCGATGCCCTCAAGCACCCCAACTGGAACATGGGTGCCAAGATCACCATCGACTCCGCCACCCTGATGAACAAGGGCCTGGAGCTGATCGAGGCGGTCTGGCTGTTCGGCCTGCCCCCCGAGAAGATCCAGATCGTGGTGCAGCGCCAGAGCATTGTCCACTCTGCCGTGCAGTACAGCGATAACTCCATTATCGCCCAGCTGGGCGTGCCCGATATGCGCATCCCCATCCAGTACGCCCTGACCTACCCGGCCCGTGTGCCCGGTGTGGTGCCCGAGCTGGACTTTACCACCCTGAAGCTGCTGACCTTCGATGTGGCCGACGAGGAGACCTTCCGTTGCCTGGCTGCCTGCAAAAAGGCCATCAAGAAGGGCGGTCTGGGCCCCTGCGCCGCCAACGGTGCCAACGAGGAGGCAGTCAAGCTCTTCCTCGAGGATAAGATCGGCTTCCTCGATATCGGTCGTCTGGTGGAGGCTGTTGTGGACAGCGACAGCTTTGGCGGCGATTACACCCTGGCCGATGTGTATGAGTGCGACAAGATGGCCCGCGCCTTTGTGAGAGCGCACCTGTAAGGAGAACTGATGTCTTTTATTGTCACCTTTATTGCTGCGGTGTTCGTGTTCAGCGCCGTGATCGCCATCCATGAGTTCGGCCACTTCATAGTGGCAAAGCTCTGCGGTGTGCAGGTCAACGAGTTCTCCATCGGCATGGGGCCGGTGCTGTGCAAGCGGGTGCGCAAGGGCACCCAGTACAGCATCCGCGCCCTGCCCGTGGGCGGCTTTGTGGCGCTGGAAGGGGAGGAAAGCCCCGAGAGCAATCAGGCGGAGGAACGGTCAAACCCCTCAGCCGCCGATGGCGGCAGCTCCCCTGATAGGGGAGCCCTTGGCATAGCGGAGACTTCCCCCGAGGAGGAAAAGCCTGTTGGTATTCCTCTGAATGAGGCCCCTGTCTGGCAGCGGGCCCTCATCATGCTGGCGGGTGCCGGGATGAACTTTGTGCTGGGCTTTGTGGTCATGGCCATCCTCATCACGGCCCAGAATGAGCCTATCACCAGCAAGGTCCTCTATCAGGTAGAGGAAAACGCCCTCTGCGGCCAGACCGGCCTGCAGGCAGGGGATAAGATCCTTGCGGTGAACGGCCGCCGCTGCTTTGTGGCAAACGATATCCTCTATGAGCTGATGCGCACCGAGGACTACACCGCCGATTTCACCGTTCTGCGGGACGGCAAAAAGGTGGAGCTGCCCGGTGTGCAGTTCGACACCTGGCAGGATGACAAGGGCGAGACCCACATGAGCCTGGGCTTTACGGTCTACGGCATCAAAAAAACACCGCTGAACGTGCTGAAAGAGGCGGGCAACAGCGTGCTCTACTACGGGCGCATCATCTTTGCCTCCCTCTCCGACCTGCTGCGGGGGCGGGAGAGCATCAACGACCTCTCCGGCCCGGTGGGCATTGTAACGGCCATCGGGCAGGCCGCCAGCTACGGCTGGCAGGACCTGCTGGAGATGCTGGCGCTCATCACCGTGAATGTGGGCATCTTCAACCTGCTGCCCTTCCCGGCGCTGGACGGCGGCAAAGTGGTGTTCCTGCTCATTGAGGGCGTGACCGGCCATGCCGTGCCCGAAAAGATCCAGAGCGGCCTGATCGTGGCAGCCTTTACGCTGCTGTTCGGGCTGATGATTTTTGCAACTTACAATGATATCCTCCGGCTCATTACCGGGGCAATGTGATACGGAAAGGAAAACGACCATGCGGCAGCTGAAACGAGAAGTGAAGATCGGCAATGTGACCATTGGCGGCAACAACCCCATTGCGGTGCAGACCATGCTGAATGTCCCTGTGGAGGACATTGAGGGCAACGTTGCCCAGGCAAAGCGCTGTGAGGCGGCGGGCTGCCAGATCCTGCGTGTGACCTGCCCCAGCGCGGCGGATGCCAAGTGCATCGAGGCCGTGAAGAACGCGGTGAACATCCCCATCGTGGCGGATATCCACTTTGACTATAAGGCAGCGCTGGCCTGCGCCGATGTTGGTGTGGACAAGATCCGCATCAACCCCGGCAACATCGGCGACGACGACCGGGTCAAGGCCGTGGTGCAGGCCTGCCAGCAGAAGAACATCCCCATCCGCATCGGTGTGAACGGCGGCAGCCTGGAAAAGCATATCCTGGCAA
>OLVU01001635.1_pt1 | contig 13823 bp, 6 predicted proteins | sample 1673321 | NCBI WGS metagenome assembly OLVU01 (sample SAMEA3178942, study PRJEB25190) | human gut metagenome | biome: human gut; feature: human-associated habitat; material: faeces | place: Austria | collected 2013 | reverse complement strand
GTGTTGCCGTCATTAAGGTCGGCGCTGCTACTGAGGTCGAGATGAAGGACAAGAAGCTGCGCATCGAGGATGCCCTGAACGCGACCAAGGCCGCTGTTGAGGAAGGCATCGTTGCTGGCGGCGGTACGGCCACCATCAACGCCATCCCCGCTGTCGACAAGCTGGTCGGCGAGTTGGAAGGCGACGAGCGCACCGGCGCCAAGATCGTCCGCAAGGCGCTGGAAGCTCCTCTGCGCCAGATCGTTGCCAATGCCGGTTTGGAAGGCAGCGTTGTTATCGACAACATCCTGAAGGCCAACAAGCCCAACTACGGCTTCGACGCCCAGAATGAGGTCTATGTGGAGGATATGATCGCCGCAGGCATCGTTGACCCCACCAAGGTCACCCGCTCCGCTCTGGAGAACGCAGCATCCGTCGCTGAGATGGTGCTGACCACCGAGAGCCTGGTCGCTGACCTGCCCGAACCCCCCGCTGCTCCCGCAGCCGGTGGTGACATGGGCGGCATGGGCGGCATGTACTAATAGCTGCCAAAAAACCGCATGAATCCTTGATTTTTGGAGTGCGCAAAAGCGGATTTACGCCAAACTTACGCCACTTACGCCAAAAATCAAAGCGCACTATAGGGTAACAAAATCGGCACTCGCTGAAAAGCGGGTGCCGATTTTTGTGTCACGAAAAGCTGATGGATGCTGCACGCTACACACCGTCAGCTTTTTCGTTTACAGGGGAAAAAGTGGGTGGTATAATAGAAATAGAGTTTTGTAAGAGTGCTTTCATAGTCAAGGCTATAAAAAATACGGATAAGCATAAAGCCGGTGGATGATATGAAAATTCTGGATAACATCACCAATACCGTTCGAGATGATTTGCGGGTCGAAATCAAAAAAGGCAGCAGGGTGTCTATTGCGGCAGCCTGCTTTTCGATGTATGCCTACAAAGAGCTAAAGAAGCAGCTGGAAACCATAGACGAGTTTGAATTTATCTTTACATCCCCCACGTTTGTGAAAGAAAAGGTTGAAAAACAGAAGCGGGAGTTCTACATTCCCCGCATTTCTCGTGAAACGAGCCTTTACGGTACAGAGTTTGAAATCAAACTGCGCAATGAGATGACCCAGAGAGCCATCGCAAAGGAGTGTGCAGACTGGATCAGAAGGAAGGCTACGTTCAAATCGAACACCACCGGTGAAAATATGGCTGGCTTTATGACTGTGGATTCCGGCGCAGCACAGACCGCCTATATGCCGATTGGCGGATTTACGACAGTTGATATTGGCTGTGAGCGCGGAAATAACAGCTACAACATGGTCAACTGCATGGAGGCTCCGTTCGCACAGCAGTACATGAAGTTGTTCGATACCCTGTGGAACGACCGGGACAAAATGCAGGATGTCACAGATGTAGTACTGGAGAATATCAGCACGGCTTATGCTGAAAATTCCCCGGAGTTCATCTACTTTATGACGCTGTATCATGTGTTCAGCGAGTTTTTGGACGACATCTCGGAAGACGAACTGCCGAATGAGGCAACCGGATTCAAGCAGAGCAAAATCTGGAGTCTGCTGTACGACTTCCAGAAGGATGCGGTGCTTGCTATCATCAATAAGCTGGAAAAGTACAACGGCTGCATCCTTGCGGACAGTGTTGGCCTTGGCAAGACCTTTACCGCACTGGCAGTCGTAAAGTATTATGAGAATCGAAACAAGTCGGTTCTGGTGCTGTGTCCCAAAAAGCTGGCGGAAAACTGGAATACCTATAAGGACAACTATGTGAACAACCCGATTGCATCGGATCGGCTGAATTATGATGTCCTGTTCCATACAGACCTGTCCAGAAGCGGCGGAAAGTCGAATGGCCTCGACCTGGATCGCCTGAACTGGGGCAACTATGATCTGGTCGTCATTGATGAATCGCACAATTTCCGTAATGGAATCGGAACTCATAGCAAGACGCAGGACAATCGTTACCAGCGGCTGATGGATAAGGTGATCCATGCCGGAGTCAAGACCAAGGTGCTGATGCTTTCGGCAACGCCTGTCAACAACCGCTTTGTTGACTTGAAAAATCAGTTGGCCCTTGCCTATGAGGGGAACTCCGAATATCTGGATGAAAGGCTGAACACCTCAAAGAGCATTGAAGACATCTTTAAGCAGGCGCAGAAAGCCTTTAACGCATGGAGCAAACTGAAACCAGAAGAGAGAACCACGGATGCGCTGCTGCGGACATTGGATTTCGACTTCTTCGAGCTGCTGGACAGTGTTACCATCGCACGTTCTCGGAAGCATATCGAGAAGTACTACAACACCAATGCTATCGGAAAGTTCCCAGAGCGGTTGAAGCCGATCTCTGTTCGGCCATGTCTGACAGACCTGAATAATGCCATCAACTACAACGAAATTTATGAGCAGCTGATTCAGCTGAGCTTGTGCGTCTATATGCCCTCCAACTACATCTTCGCAAGTAAGATCCAGAAATATCAGGAGCTGACGCACAATAAGGGAGAGAATCTGACCCAGAGAGGCCGTGAGCAGGGTATTTGTCGGTTGATGAGTATCAACCTGCTGAAACGGCTGGAAAGCTCTGTACATTCGTTCCAGCTGACCCTGATGCGCATCAAGAAACTGATTGATGGTACGATTCAGTCCATTGACCAGTTTGAACGCTCCGGACACGCTGATCTGGATATGTACGACATGGCCGGAGACGATTTTGACATGGACGATGAAAACACCGACTTTTTCACCGTCGGCAAAAAAGTCAAAATCGATCTTGCGGATATGGATTGGAAGAGTTGGCGTGATGAACTTCGGAAAGATGCAGAAATTCTGGAACTGTTGACCTTTATGGTGGCAGATATCACGCCGCAGCATGACACAAAGCTGCAAGAACTGTTCCAGCTGCTGTCTGAAAAAATTGAGCACCCGATCAATGCCGGCAACAGAAAAGTGCTGATTTTCTCTGCATTTTCGGATACGGCAGAGTACCTCTTTGACAATGTGAGTGCGTTTGTAAAGCAGAAATATGGGCTGAATACCGCTGTAATTACCGGCTCGATTGACGGACGTACCACGATCAAAGGCTTCAAGGCAACACTCAACAACGTGCTGACCTGCTTCTCTCCCATTTCCAAAGACCGGGATGTTCTGATGCCCGGTAGTGCCACGGAAATTGATGTGTTGATTGCGACAGACTGCATTTCTGAAGGTCAGAACTTGCAGGACTGCGATTATCTGATCAACTATGACATTCACTGGAACCCGGTACGCATTATCCAGCGTTTTGGACGAATCGACCGTATCGGCAGCAGAAACCAGTACATCCAGCTTGTGAATTTCTGGCCTGATCTGACGCTGGACGATTATATCAACCTGAAATCCCGTGTGGAGACCCGCATGAAAATCACCGTTATGACCTCCACCGGCGATGATGACCTTATCAACCCCGAAGAAAAGGGCGATTTGGAGTACCGCAAGGCACAGCTGAAACGCTTGCAGGAAGAGGTCGTTGACATCGAAGATATGTCGGACGGCATCTCCATTATGGATCTGGGCCTGAACGAGTTCCGGCTCGACCTGCTGGATTACATCAAACACAATGGTGATCTGGACAAGAAGCCCCGTGGACTCCATGCGGTGGTTCCGGCTACGGATGAACTGCCGGAGGGTGTGATCTTCGTGCTGAAAAATATCAATAACAGCGTCAATGTGGACAATCGGAACCGGATCCATCCGTTCTACATGGTTTACATCGGCATGGATGGGCAAATCATCTGTGACTACCTGAACCCCAAAAAGATGTTGGACGATATTCGGCTGCTGTGCCGTGGAAAGACTGAGCCGATCAAAGAGGTATACGAACGCTTCAATCGGGAAACAGACGATGGAAAGGACATGGCAGAAATGTCCGAATTGCTGAGTGAAGCCATTGACTCGATCATTGATGTCAAAGAAGAAAGCGACATCGACAGCCTGTTCTCTGCGGGCGGAACAACGGCATTGCTCAGTCAGGTGTCCGGACTGGATGATTTTGAGCTGATTTGCTTCCTTGTTGTAAAATGAACGAACAGAGGTGAAAAATGTGCTTGGTTTGCCTATGACTACCGAGTTCAATAAACGCATCCCAAAGCAGAAGTTCTATGAGAACATCGCCGTTACTCCGGCTATGAAGAAAGCCTTTGTCGAGCAGATCAGGATCATCTACTGGCGCAATAAGATTGCGACCACTACCCTGAATCTGGCGACTGGGGAGCAGGTGACGGAGATCGAGGTGTTCGAGGTACGGCTGTCTGCCCCGGAGCTGGACGAGAGTGTGCTGCGCCAGATCGACCGGGAAATTCCGTATCACATCCTCTTTTTGCTGGAATACGAGGACAAGTATCGTGCTGTCATCGGCTACAAGGAGGCTGCGGCGGGCAAGACAGCCTTTAAGGTTGATCGCTATTATTCTACGGACTGGCTGGACGAGGAGGACCTGCCGGTGCATCTGGAAGGGCTTACACTGGATGCTGTGTACGAGAACTTTGTCCGTCAAATCGCAGGCGATGCGCTTGGCACAGGGGAAAGTACATCCCTGAAAGACAGCGTTGAGCAGCAGAAGCAGCGTGAGCAGCTGGAAAAGCAGATTGCAGCACTGGAAGCCAAAATCCGCAAGGAAAAGCAACCGAAAAAGAAATTTGAGATGGTTCAAAAAATTAAAATGTTAAAGGAAAGGCTGAAAGATGTCTAATTCAATGATTTCAAAGCATAGTAAATCAGCTTTTGACGAGTCTGAATCAATCAGAATTCTAGAGGAACTTTTGGAATCAACACGTGAAATTAAAACTTTTTTTAGCGAAAATGATCGAACTCCAAATTATGATGGAACATTTGAGCTTGTAAACAATGAATGTGAACCTGTCAAACAATTTATCGTCCAAATAAAAAAAGTTGACAAATTGATACAGAATACAAAAGGAAAAAACATTGGAAAATATGATTATTCACTCAAAACAAATTTCTTGCAGTATGTTAAAGACAAGGTGACGGAATGTCCGGCAATTTACTTTGTCGTAGATCTTTCGACCAAAAAGGTATTCTGGATATATCTTTCAGATGAAACGCTTATGCGATTGAATTTTGAAGGAAAAAAGACAGTGACATATCATTTTCAGGAGACAGAGTTTATTTCTGATATAAATTCTTTCATTTTGGAAATGAGGCATATCGCTCAAGAACGTAATCGACTTTTTGTATATAAAACACCTCAGCAGATTTCAGAACTTCAAGATGCCGTGGATTACCTTAACCAGCACTTGAATGGTGACTTGAAGAAGATAAAGGAATGTGTTTTTCCGGATTTGTGGAGGATTGGCATTAAGTATAGCTCGAATCGTGATATTCAAGTTAATGATAGAACGATTCAAGTTGCTGGGTGTGTTGCGTTGTATCCTCAAATGCGTGGAAATCTTGACACAGGAGTGCACGAATATGACTGGAATATAAAAGAAAATATGTTTACACATTTTTCTTTTATATCTGAAACCGATTTGAAGAAATATAGTAAAAACACACTACATGAAATTATTCAAAACTATTTTAGAATCGGCATACAACACGACTGCTTACCAACACTTGTGCTGTTAGAACGGGTGGAGGACTTCATTGAAAAAAGCAACTGTTTCTTTGAAAAATCAAAATCGAATATATACTTGCCGTCTGATATTCATCGTAGATTCGTATTGTTGCACAATTACATGTGCTTTGTTCTCTCAGGATATGCGTCTTCAGATAAGGAAATTGCATATGTAAAACGGACAAATGAAATTCTCTCTCGTGGAAGAAAAAATTTCTACGATATCTTTGAGTGCGCACGTTCATGTCCGGAAGATTTCAAAAAATATTGTGCTTCTGGAAGAGATGATGAAAATCGTTTTCGAGGAAGTGTGCTTGGGCTTTTGACAGATGAAAGTGTACGGTGGCTTTTGGCAATTCTTGAACTTGAAAAACGGAAGGTGCAAGAGATTACTCCTGTTTGGGGATATCATTGGTACGATTTGGTTCAATTCAATAATCCAGAGTATATTTCCAGATGCAATGATATATGCGGAAAACTGTTTTCTAATTTGCCTGAATTATACGAAGAAACATATTATAATATTTTTGATACTAGCAAATATCTTATTCGAAATAAATATGACTATAAACTTATCTGCAATAATATTGGTGATATGAGATTTCTGTGTATAGATTCACAGTGCTATTCATCGAAAAAACTTGGCATACAAATGAATCCATCCTGTACAGCGGACTTTCCAGACGGCAATGTGCCGGATGGTCTTATATCGACTACGGGGAGTGCAACGATTCAGAGATTTATTCAACACAGAAATCTATACTATGATTCAATTTGTTGTCTTCTTTATCGTGGCATCTGCAAAGGATTAGAATTTGAAGAAAAAGATTTGCCACTATATGAACATGAAGACGTTAAATTCTATTTATAAAAAGTGAGAGGTTATCTGATGGACACCCTTAAAATGCACAGCCTTGACGGAGTACAGCGCAACATTGAGCTGATTGGCAAGCTATTCCCCAACGCCATTACCGAGGTGAAACGCAACGGCAAAGTAGAACACGCCATTGATTTTGACGTTCTGCGGCAGGAACTTTCTGACTCCATTGTAGAGGGCAGGGAGGAACGTTATCAGTTCACATGGCCGGATAAGAAAAAGGCGATGCTGGCGGCAAATGCGCCCATCACGGCAACCCTGCGTCCCGTTGTGGCAGATAGCGTGGGTAAGGACGGCACGCCCGGCGGCTTTGACAGCGAAAACCTTTACATTGAGGGCGATAACCTTGAAGTGCTGAAGCTGTTGCAGGAAACCTATCTAGGCAAGGTCAAGATGATCTACATTGATCCGCCGTATAATACGGGGAATGACTTTGTTTATAATGATGAATTTGGAATGAGGAGTGAGGAATGGAACGCCACCAGCGGAAACTACGATGATGAGGGCAACCAGATTGTCGGAGCATTGGAAAAGAATACCGAATCCAACGGCCGTTTCCATACGGACTGGCTAAATATGATCTATCCACGCCTGAAAATTGCAAAAAATTTGCTGACAGATGATGGCTTAATCTTTTTGAGTATAGATGACAATGAAATGGTGAATCTCAGCAAAATCTGTGACGAAATCTTTGGAGAGTCTAATTTCATAGCACAGATGATATGGAAATCGAAACCACAGGGAGGAAACGATAACAAATACATCATAGCAGAGCACGAATATATTCTCGTTTATGCGAAAAATATCAATTTCGTTATGGTTAACGGAAAACCTCATACATCGGAAAAATACACAAAACAAGACGAATATTTTGCGGAACGTGGACTTTATGCTACTGCTAAACTGGACCTATCCACACTTGGATACAGAGTTAATTTAGATTACCCGATTGAATGTCCGGATGGTTCTGTTGTTTATCCTGGTAATGTTACCGAAGAACAATGGAAAAAGAGAAAGAATAACACAAACGCCAATAACGATTGGCAATGGAGATGGTCAAAAGACCGCTTTGCTCGTGGCTTGCAGATGGGCTTGATTGAATTTAGAAAGAACGGTGACCAGTGGAATGTTTACACAAAGGAGTACGAAAAGATGGATTATGATGGAAACATCATTTCAAGAACCGTCAAGTATCGTACCGTTATCGACAATGTGACAACAATAAATGGTACTACAGAGATTAGTTCCTTACTCGCCAACAGAGTGTTTGCTTACCCGAAACCCGTAGAACTAATTAAGTCTTTCTGTTCTATTGCTACCGAACCCGAATCTATCGTTTTAGACTTTTTCTCTGGTTCTGCAACCACTGCCCATGCTGTGATGAAACTGAATGCCGAAGATGGCGGACACCGAAAGTTTATCATGGTGCAGTTGCCGGAAAAGACGGACGAGAAGAGCGAAGCCTACAAGGCAGGCTACAAGAACATCTGCGAAATCGGCAAGGAGCGTATCCGCCGTGCTGGGCGAAAAATTAAGGAAGATGCTGGGCTAACCGCTCCGGTTGATTTGGATATTGGTTTCCGCTGCTTGCGTCTGGATGAAAGCAACATGAAGCCTGTGTACTACACGCCGGAAGAAATCAGCCAGCAGGATATGTTCTCGCTGGTGGACAACGTGAAGGAAGACCGCACCCCGGAGGATTTGCTGTTCCAGGTGATGCTGGATCTGGGTGTGCTGCTGTCCAGCCCCATTGAGGTGAAAGAGATTGCGGGCAAAAAGGTGTTCAACGTGGCAGAGGGCTTCTTACTGGCCTGCTTTGACCATGATGTGACGGAGGAGACCGTCAAAGCTATTGCCCAGATGAAGCCCTACTATGCTGTGTTCCGTGACAGCTCCATGGCAAACGACAGCGTTGCGACAAACTTTGACCAGATTTTTGAAACGTATAGCCCGGAAACGGTAAGGAAGGTGCTGTAATGACGGCGAAAATTCAATATCCCAAAATCGATCTCTACCACTATACATCCATCGGTTCGCTTTTTTCCATCCTGCAAAATGAAACCATTCGCCTGACGGATTATCGTTTCCTGAATGACACACAGGAACTGTCTTATGCGCTGAACTGGTTGAAAGATTATCTTGCACCTAAAGCCGAAGAAGAGTTTGGCAAAAAAGTTCTGACAGCGATTGATAATGTTGAGCATGGGAAAATTGAACGCATAAAGAGCATAAGTGATGGGTCGCCGTATATGCAGCGATATTTATGCGATATTCACTATTATATTTTGTCATTGTCTCGGCGATATGATGACCTTGCAATGTGGCGAATGTATGCAAAAGATGGATGCTGTATAAAGTTTAATAGCCAAAAATTGAAAGAATTCTTCTATGGATTTCGGGATGCAAATCTCGAAAAAGGTTTGATGAATCTGATAGATGGAGAGGTTGAGTACGAAATCAAAGAATCAACTAGACACGCAATAAACTATTTCTACTCTATAAAAAATGAACTGATGATTTATGACGAAATTTTAATGTTTTGCCTGCTTTTTAAATCGCCATCATTCTCTTTTGAACATGAATATCGAATGGGAATTCCGTTTGAAGATCAATACTTAGGCGAAAATTGTTCAAAAGAATTTTTACTATCAGGAACAACGATTCGTCCGCAGCTGGAATTGAAAAATTTCCCGATACGAGATATTATCGAAGAAATCACAATCAGTCCGTTTGTTACCTCCGAGTTGACGAAAATTGGAATACAGGAACTTTTGATTTCAAAAGGAATTTCTCCTGATGTGGTAAGACTATCGCAGATTTCCATAAGATGAGAAAGGCAGATTGCTGTGATAGAGAAAAAAGAAGAAAAAAAGATTCGCAGCTCAGCGGCAGAGTATTTGACCTTTGTGGCTTCTACGGGTGAGAGCAATGCAAGCTATGAAATGCGCTATGAGGATGAAAACATCTGGCTGACACAGAAGATGATGGCGGCACTGTATGATGTGGATGTGCGCACGGTCAACGAGCATATCAAAAAAATCTATGCGGACGGCGAACTGACCGAGCAGGCAACTATCCGGAAATTCCGGATAGTTCAGACCGAGGGCACTCGGCAGGTCAATCGGGAACTGACGCATTATAATTTGCAGCTGATTATTGCCGTGGGCTTCAAGGTGAACAATCAGCGCGCCGTGCAGTTCCGCAAATGGGCGGGTCAGATCGTGAAAGACCATACGATTCAGGGCTGGACAATGGATGTTGAACGCCTGAAAAAAGGTCACATGTTTACGGATGAATATTTTGAGCGGCAGTTGCAGCAGATTCGGGAAATTCGTCTGTCGGAGCGCAAATTCTATCAGAAAGTGACGGATCTATACGCAACAGCGTTTGATTATGACAGGGATGCAAAAACGACCCGGCGGTTCTTCCAGACGGTTCAGAATAAGATGCACTATGCTGTGCATCGCCACACGGCGGCAGAACTGATCGTGGAGCGTGCCGATGCCAACAAGGAGCACATGGGGCTTACCACATGGGAAAATGCGCCGGATGGGAAAATCCTGAAAGCGGATGTGACAGTAGCCAAAAACTACCTGAGCAAAGAGGAAATGAACTATCTGGAGCGAATCGTGTCGCTCTATCTGGATTATGCCGAGCTGCAGGCCGAGCGCAAGATCCCCATGAGCATGGAGGACTGGGCAAAGCGGCTGGACGGTTTTCTGGAGTTCAACGGCAACGAGCTGCTGACAGGTCCCGGTAAAATCAGCGCAGAGCAGGCAAAACTTCATGCGGAAACCGAATACGAAAAGTATCGTGTCATTCAGGATCGCCTGTATGAAAGCGATTTTGACCGGTTCCTGATGCTGGAGCAGGAGGTAAACCACAAAGATGAAGTTTAGTTTTAAGATTCAGCAGTACCAGACCGATGCTGTGGAGGCGGTGGCACGGGTCTTTCAGGGTCAGCCCTACAATGCAGGCGTGTCGTACCTGCGGGATATGGGAAACCTGTCTGCACAGCCGCAGCAGTTGAGCCTTGTTTCCAGTGGGGACGATGCAACACAGGTGGAATTGCAGGATTTAATCAACGATTCCGGCTTTAAGAACGAAGCACTCCAATTGACCGATCAGGAGTTGCTTCAGAACATCCGCACATTGCAGGCAGAAGCAAACATCCATCAGTCGGACAAGCTGGTAGCACCGCTGGGCAGGTGTTCTCTGGATATTGAGATGGAAACCGGCACAGGCAAGACCTACGTTTACATCAAGACCATGTTCGAGCTGAACAAGCGGTATGGTTGGAGCAAATTTATCGTTGTTGTGCCGAGTATCGCCATCCGTGAAGGCGTAAAGAAGTCCTTTGAGATCACTGCCGATCACTTTATGGAGTGCTACGGCAAAAAGGCACGGTTCTTTATCTACAACAGCAGCAACCTGAATCAGCTGGACTCCTTTTCCAGCAATTCCGGCATCAATGTCATGATCATCAACACGCAGGCGTTTGCGGCATCCATGAACGAGGATAAGAACGTGGAAGGCCGCAAGGGTGATGCTGCTGCGAGAATTATCTACACCAAGCGGGATGAGTTCGGCTCCCGCCGCCCGATTGATGTGATTGCCGCCAACCGCCCGATCCTGATTCTGGACGAACCGCAGAAGATGGGCAAAGAGGACTCTGCCACTCAGAAAGCCCTGAAAAAGTTCAATCCACTTTTCACACTGAATTACTCTGCTACCCACGCCAAGCAGCATAATCTGATTTACGTTCTGGATGCGCTGGACGCTTACAATAAGCGACTGGTCAAGAAAATCGAAGTCAAAGGCTTTGAGGTCAAAAATCTGCGTGGTACGGACAAGTATCTGTATCTGGAAAGCATCATCATCTCCCCGAAGAATCCGCCACGGGCAAAAGTGGAGATGGAGGTCAGCCACCAGAACGGCACGAAGCGAGAGTTCCATACGTTGGATGTGGGCGATAATCTTTATTACATCTCCGAGAAAATGGAGCAGTACAAGGGCTTCGTAGTGTCAGAAATCGACCCGATCACGGGCGTTGTGACCTTTACGAACGGAGACACCATCCGCAAAGGTGATGTTACCGGCGACGTTTCCGAAAACGATATGCGCCGGGTGCAGATCCATGAAACGATCCTTTCGCATTTTGAAAAAGAGCAGGAACTTTTCAAACTGGGCATCAAGACACTTTCGCTGTTCTTCATCGACGAAGTGGCAAAATATCGCCAGTACGATGAAGACGGAAACGAGCTGCTGGGCGAGTACGGCAAGATTTTTGAGCAGGAGTATCTTTCGGTTCTGAATGAGCATCGCACCCTGTTCGACCCTGCTTATACAGCCTATCTGGATTCAACCGATGTGCATGATGTCCACAAGGGATATTTCAGCATCGACAAGAAAGGTCACAGCGTCAACAGTTCGGTCAAGCGTGGCTCAGATATGTCGGATGACATTTCTGCCTATGACCTGATCCTGAAAAATAAGGAACGTCTGCTGTCCTTTGAAGAGCCGACCCGGTTCATCTTCTCCCACTCTGCCCTGCGGGAAGGCTGGGATAACCCGAATGTGTTCCAAATCTGCACCCTGAAGCACAGCGACAGCACCACGCAGAAGCGGCAGGAAGTAGGCCGTGGTCTGCGTCTGTGCGTGAATAAGGACGGAAACCGCATGGATGCGGAAGTGCTGGGAGATAAGGTGCAGGATATCAACGTCCTGACCGTTATTGCCAGCGAGAGCTATGCAGGATTTGTAGACGGACTGCAAAAGCAGACCGAAGCAGTGCTGTATGATCGCCCCCGCAAGGCAGACATTGCATATTTCACCGGCAAGACCATCAGGTTGGATGGCAAAATTGTCAAAGTGGATGACCGTCAGGCACGGGCAATTTATCAGTATCTTGTCCGCAATAACTATGTGGATGAGCAGGATAACGTCACGCAGGACTACCGGGACGATGTGCAGACCGGAACACTTGCACCGGTGCCGGAAACGCTGAAGCCCATTGAAGAGGGCGTGCACACGCTTGTGCAGGCAATTTATGATGACAGTATGCTCAAGTCTATGTTTGAGGATGGCAACAAGCCGAAAGTGCTGGAAAATCCGCTGAACGACCGGTTTGAAAAGGCAGAGTTCCAGAAGCTCTGGCAGACGATCAACCACAAATACGCCTATACGGTGGATTTTGATTCTGAGGAACTGATCCGGAAAGCAATCGAATACATCGACAGGGAACTGTACGTCAGTCGCCTGCAATATACCGTTACCTATGCCGGGCAGAAAGATGTCCTGAGTGCCGATATGGTGCGAGAAGGCAGCAGCTTCAGCGATGCCAAGAGCAGAACAAAAAAATTAGAACATGACTACGCAGGTCAGGTTGCGTATGACCTGATCGGCAAAATTGCAGAGGGCACAACGCTGACCCGGCATACCGTTGCACGGATTTTGCAGGGCATCAAGCCGACAACCTTTGCGATGTACCAGAACAACCCGGAAGAATTTATCGCAAAGGTGATCCGGCTGGTCAAGGAGCAGAAAGCTACCATGATCGTGGAGCATATCACCTATGATACCATTGAGGGCAGCTACGACAGCAGCATCTTTACGGCAGAGAAACACGCTCTGACGATGGATAAGGCTTACAAGGCACAAAAGGCGATTCAGGATTACGTTTTCACCGATGGCACAGCGGAAAAGAGCGTGGAACGGAAGTTTGCGGAAAATCTGGACGGTGCAGAGGAAGTCTTTATCTATGCAAAACTGCCGAAAGGCTTCTATATTCCGACCCCGGTTGGACACTACTCCCCGGACTGGGCAATCGTGTTCCATGAGGGCAAGGTGAAACACATCTATTTTGTAGCAGAAACCAAAGGCACGATGGAAAGCCTGAACTTGCGCCCAATCGAGAAGTCCAAGATCGACTGCGCCAAGAAGCTCTTCGCAAAATTGTCAGATGGTCTTGTGACATACGACCATGTGGACAGCTATCAAGAGCTGATGAATAAGGTACTGCAGTGACCAGTACAAAATGAATCATGAAGCGGCTGTTTGCGTAGATGCAGATGGCCGCTTCTGCATTTGACATCCTGATCGGGAGTGTGAGCGATAATATAGGGCTGCGATGAGTTTGAACGAATCAGCGATGCAATCGCACAGTCTGCATCGAAAACGTGTTACAGATGCTGCAAGTACTCAAAATGAGCACATCGTTTTTCGTACCGTCTCAAGGTCTGTTGAAAATCAGGTGCCGCCACCCGGCACTTGATTTTACCCGTAACAGAATCAGTTGGTCATTTTGGCCAACTGAAAAAGCCGGACGAGCTGTCCGTTC
>OLVU01001628.1_pt1 | contig 13860 bp, 18 predicted proteins | sample 1673321 | NCBI WGS metagenome assembly OLVU01 (sample SAMEA3178942, study PRJEB25190) | human gut metagenome | biome: human gut; feature: human-associated habitat; material: faeces | place: Austria | collected 2013 | reverse complement strand
ACATACTGTCGTTATTAGTGTTGTTCCAGTCGTTCATATAGGGAACATCAAGAGCAACTACTCTTACACCGATAGACTTTAGCTTTTTTAATTCGCTTATAACATCATCTGCGGAACGTCCTATTCTGTCTATATCAGTGATTATTAATATATCACCGCTTTTAAAGTGCTTGAACATATTACCGTATAAAGGACGGTTTTCCGCCGCCACTGTGCCGCTTATGGTTTCGCTTATCCATTCATTTACAATAAAGTTGCTTTCGTCTGCGTAAGTCTGTATTGTAAGTTGTTGTCGGTCGTGCTTTTGCGTTTTCTTTGTTGTGGATATTCTTGTATATGCAAATATCATATTAATTAACTCCCTTTAGTTGTAATGTGTCTATGAAAACATATATTTTATATTTGTGGATAAAATACACGTTTTCAAGCGGTGGTTTGTATGTAATTTTGATGTATCGGAAAACATTTGATTTTGTAGACAGTGTTTAAAGACGTTTTCGGTGGAAGAAAACTTCCGCCCTTGAAAACCCCTTACCGCCGCTGGCTTTGCAATAGTGGTATTAAAAGCGTGTTTAGTAGTCTAAACGGTTGCCGCTGATTTCAAGATAACGAAATTGCAAAATGCTTTCTTCTGAAAAAAGATTAATATTGCCGTCTGATTTAACATTGTTGAAAAAGGCAATTATCATATTTTCCCAGAGTTTTAAGTTACGGTCAAAATCATCACACCAATCGTATTCATCAATAAAAGCACTTAGCTTTGTTTGTACCTTTAGTTTATTTTCAGCGGTCAACGCTGGGTGTCGGTTGAGTTTGTATTCTTCGTAAATGTCAAAATACAAGTCTATGATTTTTTCGATGATGTCGTAAATTTTAATTTTTTCATCAAAAGAACACACCGTTTTGACGTTGGCAAAACCATTATTATTATTTATGTTATTCTTTATATTATTATGGGTTTCTTTTTGTTTAGTCTGAAAGAACAAATTGTTTATTCCCCCTATGACATTTTTTTCACTGTAAGCGGAAGTTTTCTTCCGCTTATCTAAGTTGTTAATATATATCTTTCGACTATTGCTTGTACGTTCAACTTTTATATGATTATTATTTTCAAGTGATTTTATTAATTTGATGATATATTGTATTGTGCATTTATATTGCTCCGCAAAATCTTTATTAGTTGCCCAGCAATACCCTTTTTTATCACAATATGCGGTTATAGTGCCGTATAATATCTTTGCTTTGTCTGTCAGCGTGTTATCATATCTCACTGGTGCTGGAATAATTGCATAATATGCTGGTGTTGGTTTTGAATTTTTCATTTTAAATCACTCCAATCTTAAATATAGAGCGGCGGAATATTCAACCTTTCCGCCGCCGCAAGTCCTTTTTGTTATAGTGTTGTTTGTGTTTGGTTATGTAACCAGTTAAAGAAAGCGTCTTTCGGTATTACTATGCGTCTACCTAATTTTATGCGAGGGAAACCCTCTGACTTTACAAGGTTATATGCAGTGACAGGACTGATACTCATAGCCGCTGCAACGTCTGAAACTTTCAAACAGAGTGGTAAATCATTCGCACTGGTGTAATTTGTTTTGGCTTTAATAACTTGTTCTTGCATTGTTTTCACTTCCTTTGTATTGATTTTACTGACAGTTATATTTTAATATAATTAACTATCAGTTATTTTTAAATTTATTATACCATACATTTATTTTTTGTCAATAGTTGTGCTATTTTTATACTAAAATTGTTATATTAGTTTTATTATCTATTGACTATTTTTAATTTTTTTTGTAGTATATAATTATATTATTTTTAGAGGTGTTTAAACAATGATAGGTGAACGGTTGAAACAATTAAGAATAAAAAACGGATTGAAACAGCAAGAGTTGGCGAATATGTTCGGTTTATCAAGTGGCACTATTTCATTTTATGAAAGCGAGCAGAGGAAACCAGATATAGATTTTATTGTTGCGGTAGCTAAATATTTTGATGTTTCAACCGATTATTTGCTTGGCTTAACAAACGCAACAGACAAGGAAAATATAGATATAAGCAAGGTTACAGGTTTGAATGATTTTTCATTAACAATATTAGAACAATCCTTAAAAGAAACCAATAATGCGGCGGCGGAAGTTATAGATACTGTTATATGTGGCGGTGATTTTCTTAGATTTGTAAATTTAATAAATGACAAGAAAGAAAAGAAACCGACTATTGATATTGATTGGTCTGATATATGCGATAAGAAATTATCAGATATTTTTGATATGGATATAGAGCAACGTACAACTATACTCAATATGTTATTTCCGATGAATAGATTTAATGCTTGTGAGTTGAGAGAGTTGGAAATAGAAAAGTATATCGACAGTATAGCGAAAAGGTTAAAAGAAAAATATTTGAATTTGGTAAAGTCTGCTGATGAATTAATGGGGTGATTAATATGCCGAGAAAAGGCTTAAATATATCGAAATGCCATAAGGGTAAGTATGAATACTGGCGAGGACGTTATGAAAAGGGAATAGACAAAAACGGATGTATGACATACGGTGAAATTTATGCAAAGACATATGAAGAAGTAGAGGAACGACTTGTAAAAGTTCAAAATGAAATTAATGCAAATACATTTATTGAGCCTACAAAGATAACAGTTGCACAATGGCTTGACAGGTGGCTTAAAACGTATAAAGACACCAGCTTAACACAATCAACATACATCAGTTACAAAGGGATAATAGAAAACCATATAACACCAGCAATAGGCGGACTTCGTTTGCAAATATTAAGCCTTGATATGTTGCAAGACTTTTTTAATAAAAAGGCGGCGGAAATTAACCCAAGAACAAAAAAGCCTTTAAGTGTGAAAACTTTAAAGAATATGAAAACAATGTTAGTAACGGCATTTAAGCAAGCTATTATAAGTGATATAATACACCGCAATCCAGCGGAATATATTGCACTTCCAAAGGCTGAAAAAAAGGAAATGCGTGTATTGACAAGAGAGGAACAACGGCGATTACTGGAGTATGTCAAAACTTCTGACAGTCGCTTTAAAGTTATTGTATTTATTGCCTTATGTACTGGTATGAGAGAGGGTGAAATCTCTGCTTTAACGTGGAATGACATTGATTTTGAAAGAGGAGTTATAACGGTAAATAAAACCCTTATGAGAGTACAAAAGAAAGACGGAAAAGGTACAGAAATAAAAATTACACCGCCAAAAAGCCGTAAATCTGATAGGGTGATACCTATGCAAATGGCTTTAATTTCGGAATTGAAGAAACATTATAAAAATATTACGGCTGAAAAGTTGCTTGCTGGCAGTGCGTATGATAAAAAGTGTTATGTTGTATGTAATGAGCTTGGCGGATATGTTGAGCCAAGACAGATACAGAAGATATTTAAAGGCTTTACGGCGGCGGTAAAGCTTGACGGTGTGAATTTTCACGCATTGCGGCATACATTCGCTACAAGAGCGGTTGAAAGCGGTATGGATATAAAGACTTTAAGCACCTTGTTAGGACACGCAGACATTCAAACCACCCTTAACAGGTACGCACATACAACAGATGAACACGCAAGAAATGAGATTGAGAAAATGAGCGTTTTATTTTAACTTTTTTATTGTTATATGCGTATAATATGACGGCTCATATATGATTTATGTGATAATTCACGCATAATTACGTATAAAAGATATTTTTATTAAAAAAGCAAGTAACTATATTACTTGACACTTAAATGATTTTTAAATGTGTTTTTGCGTGTTTTAAATATATGTGAAATAAAAAACCGCTTATGGCGGCGGAAAGGTTGAGTATTCCGCCGCACAAGGCGGCTTTTGTATTTGACTTTGTTTTTGATATGTGATATAGAGTAGATATAAGGGAAATGGTGAACAGCCGTTTCTGATACAGTAGTTTATTAAAAATAACCGTCCTATTGCGTTTGGGCGGTTATTTTTATGCTATAATTCGATATTATTGCCAGTATCAGCCGCATATCTTGATTGTATAGCTTTTTTTATATATGTGTTTACACTTTCATTTTGTTCTTTTGCGGCGGTCTCAATAACGTTTTTTTTTCCTTTGCTCACTTTTATTTCTATGCGGTCATAGTTATTCTTTACATATTTTGCGGTTGCTTTTTGTTGAGCCTTTGAAACTGTCATAATTTCACCTATTTTCTACTTGACTTTGTTGTTTATATGTGGTATAGTTTAGATATAAAAGGAGCGGTAAACAGTCCGTTTCTGCATTAATAAGATTTTATTATTTTTTTGTAGAAATTCAATTTCTACCAAAATAACCGCCTTATGTCAGTAGGGCGGTTATTTCTTTAATATCCATACAATAAGCAAAATCAATACGAGTTGTATCGTTGTTTCACTCATAATATTTCCCTTCCGAAACAGAGCCGCCGCCGCTCCAATATATCAAGGTCACATAAATTTCTTTATCACCTACAATTAATCGCTTAATTGCAATTTTATTATAACTCAATATTACATTGTCGTCAATATACAATTTGTATAATATATTGTCGACAACATTGTATATTTTGTATATTGATATATTGTCGATATTATAGTATAATATAACCATAGTCAAGGTTGACTACACAAAAAAAACGAAAGGAGTGAAACACAATGAAGAACATTCACGCAATCCGCCGCATAGTTGCAACTATGGCAAACCGATTGAAGAAAATGGGCTTAACACTTTCCGCCGCATTTAAAAAGGCTTGGGAACTGATAAAAGGCAACACCATTGAAAGCAAGATTGCCGGAGTAACCAAAGGGAACAGACAAAAGGCACTTGCACGCATTGCGGCGGCATACCGTCCTAATCAAGTAAGAGTATGGCTTGAACGTGACAAGGCAAATTTACACGATAACAACGCCATAGCCGTTATGATAAGTGTAAATAGGTCTGTCGCTTACAAAATAGGTTATATTCCCCGTAATCTTGCTTATGTCATATCAGCAGGTATCAGCCTTAAAACCGTCTTTAAAGAGGTCAGAGGGCATTACACCCGTTTTATGAATTACGGGGCAGTAATAACCTTGCAATTATCATAAAAGAAAAAAGCCTTGTATAAGCTACCAACTCATACAAGGCAAGCACCACCACAAGGGGCGGTAACTATATCACACACTTAAATTATATATTACCGCCTCGAATATGTCAAGCACGGAGGTATATTAAAATGTCAGATAAAATTCAAATAAAAGATAATTTAAGTCTTACAGTCGGTAAAATAGCTGATATTAAATTTTTAATTGAAATTATAAGAGAAAATTATTTTAACCAATATAACGTTGATACTCCAAATGACCGTCAAGCCATTGTATGGGAACACAAGCAAGCCAAAGCTTTATTTAATATTTTAGCCGACAACCTCGAAAACATTTTTAAAACTATTGAAAATACAAATAACGATTTAAAAGAATTTTAACAAAAAAGTTCAGAAAATATGCTATAATTGCATATTCTCTGAACTTTTTTAACAGAGTAATAATTTAAAATATACCTGCTCTATGCATCCAAGTAAGAACTTTTAAATCTTCATATGTAAGTCCCCAACCGTTTTCCTTGTCACCCTTTAAAATGCCTTTGTCTACCGCCGCTTGAACAGGCTTTCTTGCCCATTCCGGCATATTTTCATCTATATAATCATATATATCCGGTTTTGCAAGTTCTTTAATTAATTTTGTCAAATGTTCAACTTGTTCTTGAAGTGCTTTTAATTGTTCCATTTCTTTGTCCTCCTGTTAAATCTACCTGTAACTTTATAAATTTTAAGAATTATATATCATCAAATCAAATATATTATTATCTCTACAATATTTTTTTGCCGAAGTAATAAATCCCATAGACAACGCAAACAATTCAGAAATGCGGCGAAATATTTTATTCAGCTTATCTTCTTGTAAATCATTAAACATATATTCAAAATCGGTTTTAATAACTATATTACAATATTCTTGTAATGAACTATACAATTTTTCAGATATTTTTCTATATAGTTTCATTTCCTCTATGCTTGTACACTCCGGAAATGAATTAGATTTAAAATGTATGTTACATAATTCATCAGTAATATTTTCTATATGATTTATAATATCTTCTACTGTCTTTTTATCCAAACCTTTTATAGTTGTATATGCTCTTAATTCTTGCAAAAGTACAGATATTTCATCTAATCCATTTTTATAATCGTTTATTAAATTTTTCATTCTACACCTTCTTTATACCTTAGTTTCGTTTAAAAGGTTTTCCATTGGGTCTATATCTTTTACAGCGGCGGAAAGTGGTGATTTGAGCCTTATTATTTCAACAATAGCATTATAAGCTATATCAGCTTGTTTTAAATAATTCATACTGATTTCAGTATAAAATGACTTTGTCGGTTTCTTAGTTGTAGGGTGTTCAGCCGTTAAGCCACTCCGTTGTATTTCCAATTCACACTCAAGCCACCTTGCTTTACATAAAGCATATTCTTCTATAAGGTGATTAGGAACATCTTCATAACAATTTAAACCCTTTAGCCATTCGATTGTATTATTATATATTGATAATGCTGTTTTATTATCTACTAAACAGATTGTATTTAATTCAGCTTTATCACCTTTCATAAGAGCCGCCTTATTGCTGAATTTTTTATCTATCGTCTGTTTAGGTCTTCCACCCGTTCCGGGCTTAGGTCCTCTTTTCCCCATTTTTTCACTTCCTTTTTTTAAGTTTTTTCTTAAAACCCTTATTTTAAGCCATTTATGAGGCTTAATAGGTAGGCAAAACTTCGGTGTTTTTTCTCACAAAAGGGGGCGGCGGTCTACAAAAAATAATATATTTAAGATTAACATGGGCCCTATGTCAAGGACAATTTTAACACCCTTCATAATTTATTAGATAACAAATACACCTATGCAGTGTTTAACAAATAATTTCTATATTGTATAGGTGTCATTTTATTTAAGTTCCATTGATAACGATCATTATTGTAATAATCAATGTAATCTGATATAAGCGTATGTAATTCATCAAATGTATTGCAGTGCTTTATATCTACTTCATCCTTTAAATGACCAAAGAAAGACTCCTGTGGTGCATTATCCCAACAATTGCCCCTACGTGACATTGATTGCTGCAATCCCATTTCTGCGGCTCTGATACGAAATTGAGGATTTGTATAATGCCATCCTTGGTCTGAATGTATCATTCCATCATCAAAATGTACAAATTGATTATCCTTTAATTCATTCAACGTACTTATAACTAAATCCAATTTCATATTTTCTCTCACCTTGAATGATAATATCTCATTTGTACTTGCATCTAGAATTGTTGACAGATATGCTGTTTTTGCGTTACCATACTGTAAATAAGATATATCTGTCAACATCACCTTTCCAGGTACATTTTGTTTAAATTCTCTTTGAAGATAATTTTTACAGACTTTATGTTCCTTTGTAACTTTATATTTATACTTTTTTCTGCGAATTGGACATACAATATTATATTTACGCATTATCCGCATAATTCTCTTTCGATTGTAACAAATTCCAAACTTATCCTCTAACAGCATTTTTATACTCCGTGAACCCTTTTTGTATCCTCTAAAGCTTATTGCCATCAGTATATCATCACGCACTTTTATATCTATTTCCTCACGCCTTTCACGTTTACTTTCATTTGATAAATAATTATAGTAACCACTTCTTGATACGCCTGCACTCGCACATAAATAAGACACAACATTTTTTAGATTATTATCACGTATTGTAATCCTTATCAACTCAAAAATATCACTACTTTTCAGTCTTTGACTTCCTATCAGCCCCCTTTCTTTCAAGTCGATTTTTTTTAATAGTTCTACCTCTAGTTCCAAAAGCTTGATTTTTGCTTCTTGCCTTCTTATCAACTCTTTATCTGTAATATTTTTTGCTTTTAATACCGGATGACGATTAGGCAATGTTGCAGAAACATCTAATGTACCATTCTCATAAGCCTTCATCCATCTGCTTGTTGCTTTTTCTATACGCTTAGCACCCAATATTCGCTTATATAATCCAACACTTTCAAAAATCAAAGTAGGACCTTTCCCGTTCATATATTCTCGCACAAAAAATTGCTTAAACTCAATTGTGTATGTTATCTGTTTTTCATTAACAGATTCAACATATATATTTGATGACAAATATTCTATCTCTTCCTCTGTAAAATACTTAATTCCCATCATGATACCTCCATAACAAATTGCACTGTAATATTATTATAATACCCCCCTGTGTTATTTGTCCATTTCTTAGGTACCACTATAATTTTGCCAAGCCTTCCGCGAATTTTTGATTTTTTATCGGTGGTATTTTTGGTAAGCATAAATTTCATAAGCATACCGATTGCGTAAATATCCGTTCGATTGTCGGATTGAGTTCCGACACCGCCTTGTTCGGGGGGCCATAAAAATCGGTGTGCCGGCAAAAACAGTATCTTTTGGTGTGTTGATTTTGTTCAATCTCGAATTGCCGAAGTCAATAAGATAAAATTTGTCCTCTATTTGCGAATACATTACATTATTCGGAGAAATATCTCTGTGAATTAAGTTATCGTTGTGAATCGGTTTTAAGATGTTGCATAGTGCGGTTGCCATTTTGATAACAAACTTTTTGCCGAAACAGGTACCTTTACTAAGCATTGATTCTATTGTGTAGCCCTGTATACATTCTTCATATAATATGTATTTATCGTTTTCGGGACTGTAAAACAATTCTTTGATTTTAGGTACACCGTCATAATCCTTTTCTTGAATTATTTTGTATATTTCAAATTGTGGTCTGTCAAGTATTTTCTTAATGTATAGTTTGTCATCTTCTGTACATTTTACTCTGAATGTAGTAAGATTGTCGTTTAACGGACATATAATTCTGTATTTTATCATAAATATTCCCCCTATATACTAAGTATACCATTAATTTCTTCATATATCAACAAGATATTTGTACAAAACACACAAACAAATTAACCCTGCCGGGAACTGCAAAAGCGATTGCAAGAGATTATAATGAAATTATCAAATTGATACGGGGAGTGTCAGACTTTAAGATTAACACTGGCAGTCCGATACATTTGTGTCGCATTTTGATAAAATATAGAATAATATAATCTGGTAGGAGTGTGAAAAGTGTGGCAAAAAAAATGTCAAAATTGAAAACAGAGGAGCTGACTGAAATATTAAAACAAACAACAGATATAGATGTTTTTTTAGATGACAATGAGTTACTTCCGAATGTATCTTTAGCAGAATATATTAATGAACTTGTGGAAGAAAAAAAGACTAAAATTGCGGATGTTGCAAGAAAGGCACATATGAGTTCGTCATATTTGTATAAATTGGGTGAGGGAAAACGTAAGTCACCGACGCGAAATAAAGCCTTGCAGATTTGTTTCGGACTTGGACTGGATATAGATGAAAGCAATGAGCTTTTGAAGCTGGCGGGCGTAGGTGTGCTTTATTCAAAAATTGCACGCGACAGCATTATTATGTTTTGTCTGGAAAAAAAACACAGCATTTTAAAGTGTGAAGAATTGCTTGAAAAATACAAGGAACTGTCAATTATTAATGAGAAGTAATTATATGGGGTGAAATTATATGGACATTTTTAAAGTAATTAAATGTGACGGTAAAGATTGCGGAAACGACGTGTTTGTGTGGAAATTTCCGGGTGAGGATTTTAATACACTATCACAACTGATTGTACATGAGTCACAAGAGGCAATATTTTTTAAAGACGGACAAGCGCTTGATACGTTCGGACCGGGAAGATATACATTGCATTCGCAGAATATACCGCTCATTCGCAGATTGGTTAATTTACCGTTTAACGGTGAATCGCCGTTCCATTGTGAAGTATATTTTATAAATAAAACCGTATCAATGAATATTCGTTGGGGTACACCGACGCCGCTTCAGATTGAGGACGCAAAATATAAGATTATGATACCTGTAAGAATGTTCGGACAATTTGCAATACAGGTTGCGGAGAGTAAAAAGCTGTTGATTAAATTAGTAGGAACAACTCGAGAATTTAATCAGAAAACTTTATCCGATTGTTTTAAGGGGATTTTGCTTACAAACATAAGAGATTATGTTGCCAAAATGTTTGTGCAGAAAGAAATTTCAATTCTTGAAATACAATCATATTTGAAAGAAATATCAAACACAATAGCCGATGATTTGAGAGCGGAATTTACGGAATACGGATTGGAACTTGTCAATTTCAACGTAAATGAAATATCCGTTCCCGAAAACGACCCCGCGTATTTGGAACTTCGTAAGGCGAAGTCCGAAAGAGCAAAAATGGATATACTCGGATATAATTATCAGCAGGAAAGAATGTTCAACGTTCTTGACAGAGCTGCGTCAAACGAGGGTACTTCGTCAGCTGTTATGGGTGCCGGAATGGGACTCGGAATGGGTTTGAACGTCGGAAATGCAGTAGGCGGAGCAATGAATGAGGCAATCAACGACAATATAAAACCTCAAAATAATGAGCAGGAAAAACCGGAACAACCGCATGAGGATAACGGTATTGTTTGTGAAAACTGCGGTGCAAAGTTGCCGGAGGGAGCAAAATTCTGTTTGGGTTGCGGTCAGAAGATAGTTCTGAAAGGTAAAAAAATCTGCCCATCGTGCAATGCCGAATTACCCGAAGAGGCAAAGTTCTGTTTTGTGTGCGGTGAAAAACTTGAAAAGACTTGTTCAAAATGTGGCGCTGTAATTCAACCGGGAGCAAAATTCTGCCTTGAATGCGGTGAAAAGGTACAGTAGGAGATGAAATGATATAATGGAAAATGTAATTTGTCCAAATTGCGGTTTTCAGTTTCCGCTTGATAAATCAAGAGATTTTTGCTTTTGTTTAAAATGCGGTACTAAAATAGAAGTGCCGAAATATGAAGAAATTAAACCGGAAGTACAAAAGGTAAAACCGACAGAACAACCGGAAGTAAAAAATAAAACACCGAAGAATGAACCAAAAAGTAAGGTTGACAGTGCTTTGGAAGAGGTTGAATTTTATTACGATACAAGTTTTAATAAAAAAGAATATGTAGATACGGAAAATCAACCTACATATTATTTGAAAGCTCAGGATTTACTTATTGATCTGTCTACGGAATTTGAAACAGATTGGCGTATATGGTGGGAAGTATCAAAGCCGATTGATTACAAGTGTACGGAATTTACGGAGGAGTGCCGTCCGTATACGGTAAATGATATGTATTTTCAAAGGGCGGTTGACTATGCGCCGATTGAGCAGAAGAAAGAGCTTATAAAACTCGGTGATGAATATAAAGAGAGAAAAGAAAAGTTTTTCAAAAAGTTTGATGAGCAGGCTGAAAAAAGAAAAGCGGAAGAAAAGGAACGGCTTGAAAAAGAGAAAGCCGAAAAAGAAAAGGCAGAGAAAGAACGATTAGAGAAAGAGAAAGCCGAAAAAGAAAAGGCGGAGAAAGAGCGATTAGAGAAAGAGAAAGTAGAAAAAGCCGAGGCGGAAAAGAAAAAGGCGGAGGAAGAAAAGCAAAAGAAAGAGCAAGAAGAAAAACAAAAAGAAGAGGGGACAAAGCAAATCGCTGTGTTAAATCCTCAATTATATGTTGAACTTGCAGGTAAAAATTATGATAAAGTTGACGGCGGATATTTTACAACCAACAATGCAAACGGTGAAAAAATTATTGTTGCATTGCGTGTTGTTTCAAAAATGATGTATCTAATCGGTTTTCGTGAGGCTGCGAGTAATAATGCATTATATTGTGATCAATCAATGACTGTGAAATTTAATGCACAAGGCGATATTGTTGATTTCGGAAACAGACCGATTATGTTTTTGCCGGATAACGGTAAGCTAAATATTTCTTATGTTTATACGGGTGACTTGAGCATTAATGATTATAAGCTGGACATAAATGCGGACTACGTTGACCAACTTATGAAAAATTCAAAAAAAGCATTTATAAAAAGTAAGATTTTCAAATAGGGGTGATTTTAAATGAGTGAAAGAGTTTGCCCGCATTGCGGAGCACCGTTAGAGGGCGTGTCAATTTATGAAGATACAATTTGTGATTACTGCGGAAGTGAAGTAAAGGGAGAGAAAAGAGAAGAAACTCAAACACAAACTCAAAATCAAACAGTTAAATTAAAAACTAAATATAAAATTAATTGGGTAGATACTTATGTAACAGACAGTAATTTTGCAAACCGACAGAGATGTGTTGCAATTCCGAAAGGTGAAAAAAGAGTATTGCGTTTAAAAGTGTATTTTGAACCTGCAACGGAAGATATAGTTGAAAATGCTATTTTGACTTTTGTTTCATATAAAACTCTCAAAGCTGTAAGTTGTGATGTTATTAAGACAGAATTAAAAAGAGGAGATACTGCCATTACATATAAAAAGTCGCTGAGTTCTTTTGAAGAAGGAGAATATTTAGGTGGATTAACTCTTGATGGAAGAAAGGAATTGTTTTTTTTCAAAGTAATAGTCGGAAATGCACCTATTATTAAAGAAAAGATTAATACGGCAGAAAACAGAAAAAATTGTGCACAAATGGCATTAAATATGTGCAGAACAAGAAAGTTATCTGCAGCAGGAATGATTCCTGTTCAGTCAAATATTATGAGTATACCATACGGAGCAAAATATAAAGAATTGCTTGGAATACCTGAGGGTGTGGAAACGTATATGATTTTTGAAACATCTTTAAGAAAAGCAAAAAAAGGATTGGCAATTTGCAGTGACGGAATTTATTTAAAAGCCGATTCCAAAAGAGTACATTTAAGCTGGTATGACTTTTTATTGATGCAAATCAGCACTACGGATGGTGGTTTTAAATTATCAGAGTACTGGTTTGTGAATTGGTCGGGAGGATCAGAGTTAATGGCAGAAATGCTTTCCGATATACAAAGAAGAATTATAGATGATATATATTTTAAATAATATAAAAATCGAATAAGAAAGGAATTAATAATATGAAGAAAAATTTGATTATATCTTCCGGTATAGTATCTATAATGCTTATTTTATCTACATTGACATTGTTTACGCATACTATAAAAACACCGGCGTTTGTTATAGGATACATATTTTTAGACATTGCGATTGTATTGCAGATAATTCCTTGGGGAGTTTTGAAATTTAAAAACAATTTGAAATTTTTAAGAGTGCCTTATATCATTGTTTACGGAGTATATCTAATTATTCAGTTTATATTGTTTAAGACGGTTATCAGAATGACGCCAATGCTTACAATGAGTGTTGTTCTTTTGTGCTTGATGGGTATTGCTCAGCTTATATTGTACGGTGCGTTTGGCAGTATAGAAAAAAATCAGACAAGCGGAGAATATAGTTTCTATACCGAAAGTCAACGCCATATAAATTTGATTTTGGTAAGCGTCAATGACGACGGTTTAAAAACTGAATTAAAAAAGGCAGTTGACAATATTAAATACGGTAATCGAAAAAGCAGTGTAAACAGCATGGAGCTTGAGGACAAGATTGAGGGTACTATTGAGGAAATCGGCAGATATGTTGAATCCAATGAAGTTGTCGAGGCGAAAAAACTTGTTTCTAAATTGAATTTATTTATTGAAAAAAGAAATGTAATGTGTTAGCGGAAGGGGAGAAAAAATAATGAATTTTGATATCAGTGCAATGAAATTGCGCGCAAAGAGTTTGGTAAAACAATGCGGTAACACACCGGCACTTATAGAGGCACTGTTATGGTTGTTGAGAGTGATTGCTGTTATGTGTGGATCTTTGAGTACGCAGAATGGGTCAATAGGAGGCTATATCATATCGGGTGT
>OLVU01001626.1_pt1 | contig 13911 bp, 12 predicted proteins | sample 1673321 | NCBI WGS metagenome assembly OLVU01 (sample SAMEA3178942, study PRJEB25190) | human gut metagenome | biome: human gut; feature: human-associated habitat; material: faeces | place: Austria | collected 2013 | reverse complement strand
AAGGAACTGGTAGAGAAGAGTCAGGGACGTATCACAATCCAGGCAGGAAGCGGCGTGGGAGCAGAAGTGATCCGCCAGCTTTATCCGCTTACAGGAGTCAGGGCTTATCATATGACCGGAAAGAGAGTCATTGACAGTGAGATGCAGTTTCGCAAGGATGGAGTCAATATGGGACTTCCGATGCTGAGCGAATATGAGATATGGCGTACGGATGTAGATAATATCCGTGCCGCAAAGAAAGTTCTGGAGGAATTATAATGGCAGAACCGAGAGTTTTTTTAAAAGAGAACAGGGGCCGAATTGAAGAGAACTACCTGGAGCAGGCAAAAAACCTGCCCCGGGTTTTTGCGCCTGTAGACGAAAAATTACAGAAATGTACAGAGGAAGTGGCACTTGCATGTAAATATTTATATGCGTTTATGCCGTACAGTGACATTGGCAATTATCCGTTTGAAGTATTTCTGGACTATGCGGAGAATGGTGTGAGGCTCTGGAAAGAGAATCCGCAGGTCGCAGACCTTCCTGAAGAAATCTTCCTGAATTATGTGCTGTTTCACAGAGTAAATGAGGAGGAGATCGCACAGTGCAGAACTTATTTCCGCGCAGAAATCGGAAGCAGAATACAGGGAATGAACTTCAGAGAAGCAGCGTTAGAAGTGAATTACTGGTGTGCCGAAGAAGCTACTTATCATTGTACAGATGACCGTACTTTATCTGCGATTTCTGTATACCGCAGAGGAAATGGCAGATGTGGTGAAGAGTCTGTATTCACTGTAAATGCACTGCGAAGCGTAGGCGTACCTGCCCGTCAGGTATATGCGCCGAAGTGGTCTCACTGCGATGACAATCACGCCTGGGTAGAGATCTGGTGTGACGGCAAATGGTACTTCCTCGGAGCCTGTGAGCCCGAAGAAATCCTGAATAAAGGATGGTTTACAAACGCTTCTTCCAGAGCAATGATGATCCATTCACGTGTGTTTGACACCAAAATCCCGGAAGGTGAGGTGATCGGCACAGATGGTATGGTGACCATGCTGAATGAATTGAAGAGGTATGCAGTAACCAAAGAAATTACAGTAACAGTAAAGGATGCGCAGGGGTTACCCTCAGAGGGAGCTGAGGTTTCCTTTGAGGTGCTGAACTATTCAGAGTATGCACCGATCGCAGAGAAGAAAACAGACAGTAAGGGAACCGCCAGACTGACAACAGGACTTGGGAGTCTGCATATTTCCGCAAGAATGTGTTCTGACGGCGAGTGGTTCTATGCGGAAACAGTTATGAACACTGAGAAAGAAGATAACTGTGAACTTTGTCTGGTATCGCAGGATAAAAGAAATGACGGCGAATCAGAAAAGTGGACAGCAGCAGATATATTTGCTCCTCATGATGCACCTGTAAACACAGACATGCCGACTTTAGAACAGAAGGCGAAGGGAAATAAGCGTCTGACAGCAGCCAATGCACACAGAGAGCAGAAAGTAAGAAACTGGTCAAATCCGGAATGTGAACGTTTCCTGGAAAAAAAGGTAAACAGGATAGAAGAAGCCATTGCTGCCTCATACAGAGAAGATCTCCTGAGGGTTCTCACAGAGAAAGACAGAACTGACTGTATCAGTGACGTTCTGGAGGAACACCTGGAGCTGGCAATCCCATATCATGGTATGATGAAAAAGGATACCTTTGTATCTTATGTGTTAAATCCAAGAGTAGATGATGAAGTTCTTCAGAAATACAGAAGAGAGATTAAGAAGCATTTTTCTAGAACTGAGAAACAGGAGCTGAGAGATGATCCTTCCAGAATCTGGAATCTGATCGAGAAGGCAATTGTTTCCAGACCGGAGAAAGAGCGTTCCAGTGTGATCACAACACCGGCAGGATGCATAAGGACCTGTACAGGAAGCTTCCTGTCAAAGAAAATCCTGTTTGTTGCAATAGCGAGAACCCTTGGAGTAGCGGCAAGACTGAATCCACATGATCGTTCTATGGAATATATGAAAAACGGAAGATTTGTTCCTGTGCTTGCAAGAACAGAGAAGAACTGTACTCTGATCCTGAAAGCAGGAGAGACTGTACAGTGGAAATATTTCCAGAACTGGAGTATTGCAAAACTGGAGAATGGAAGATATACATCACTGAAACTGGGAGCAGAGAATTTCGAAGATCAGATCCTGAATCTGCCGTTGGAATCCGGAAACTACAGGATTCTTACTTCAAACAGACTTCCAAATGGAAATATGTTTGCAAATGAATATCATTTTGAAATTCAGCCCGGAGAGACAAAGGAGATCGAGCTGGTACTCAGGGAAGCAGATCTGGAGGATATGCTGGAGAATATTTCCATGCCGGAATTCATGCTGAAAACTGAGGATGGTACAGAAGTGAAAGCATCTGATCTTACAGCAGACGGAAAACATATCCTTATGTTTCTGGAAGAAGAAAAAGAGCCTACTGAGCATATTTTAAATGAAATGATGGAGCAGGAAGAGGCTTTCGCAGGATATGCAGAGCAGATTATTTTTGTAGTGAGAAGCAAAGAAGCACTGGAGACACCGACACTGTCCAAAGCACTTGCAAAGTTAAAAAATATTCAGATTTATTATGATGATTTCTCAGAGATTATCAATACTCTGGGAAGGCGTATGTACGTAGATCCGGACAAACTTCCGCTGATTATTGTGACGAATGGAACCCTGAATGGGATTTATGCGACCAGCGGTTACAATGTAGGAACCGGGGATATGCTGCTTAGACTAATGTAACAGAGCGATAAATAAGATGCCCGGAGATGACACCTGTGAGCATCTTCTGGTATTGCCGGATTACATTATTGTATAGATGTAAAGGATTGGATATTGAATTTGCATTTACATAAAGGAGATAAAAATCATGTATCAGTTTAACAGAAAAGAATATGAAGAACGTATGAAATGGTATCAGGATGCCCGTTTCGGAATGTTTATCCACTGGGGATTATATTCTATTCCTGCAAGAGGAGAATGGGTACGCAGTACAGAGGAGATGCCTGAGGAAGAATACCTTCCGTTTATGAAAGAATTTGATGCCAGAGACTATAATCCGAAACAGTGGGCAAAAGAGGCAAAGGCAGCAGGTATGAAATATGTGGTTCTGACTGCAAAACACCATGATGGTTTCTGTTTATTTGACAGTAAATACACAGATTATAAAGTTACCAATACACCTGCAGGAAGAGATCTGATCAAAGAATATGTGGAAGCTCTTCGCGAAGAAGGTCTGAAAGTCGGTCTGTATTTCACCTTACTTGACTGGCATCATCCGGACTATCCTCATTACGGAGACCGCATCCATCCTATGAGAAACCATCCGGAATGCAGTAATGAAAACAGAGATTTTTCTCGTTATATAGAGTATATGTACAATCAGGTGGAAGAGGTCTGCACAAATTATGGAAAAATCGATATTATGTGGTTTGACTTTTCCTATGACGATATGCGAGGCGAGAAATGGGGAGCAACCAGACTGATAGATATGGTCCGCAGATTACAGCCGGGAATCATCATTGATAACCGTCTGGAAGTCAGTGGTGAGGGAAGAGGATCTCTGTATGAATGCGATCCGACACCGTATCATGGCGATTTTATAAGCCCGGAACAGATCATCCCGCCGGAAGGAATCTGCGACAAAGAAGGGAATCCGATGGTATGGGAAGCATGCTTCACCATGAACAATAACTGGGGCTACTGTGCAAATGACCACTATTACAAACCTGCTTCCATGCTGATCAAGAAGCTGGTAGAGTGTGTTTCCAAAGGTGGAAATATGATCCTGAATGTAGGACCTGATGCGAAAGGTAAATTCCCGAAAGAATCCTCCGCGATCCTGGCGGAAATCGGACGCTGGATGGATAAGAACCATGACAGTATCTATGGATGCGCTCCGGCAGCAGATATCCCGAAACCGGATTACGGACGTATCACCAGAAATGGAAACAAGTATTATGTCCATATTTATGAGAATACATTAGGACCACTGCCGCTGATTGGATTTGATAAGAATAAGATTGTGAAAGTACGTGCCCTGGATGACGGACATGAAGTGCCAATCTCTACTTTATGGGTGCACAGCGATTATCCGGATATCGCATTTGTTGACCTTGGTCCGGATCCTGTACTGCCGGATCCTGTAGACTATGTGCTGGAAGTGGAGATGGCTGAATAAAGCTATAGAATACAAAAAAGCTGCCGTATGGCAGCTTTTTTGTATTTCTTAACCGAACTGAGATGCAGGTGTCTGCCTGGTTCAGCATCGGTTTCTCTTGTTTACGAAATAATTCAGAATCCCACCGCCTACGATAATAACAAGTGCAACAGCAACAACACGTTTCGCTGCTTCCTGCGGCATCTGGCTTTTGGAACCGATGGAATCGGAATAGAAAGTCAGGGTATAATTGATCTCATGAGGGGTACCCATGGCGGTAGTGTCTGCGATTACCGGCATGCTCTCATCCATAATGGTAACCGGGATCTGGAATTCAGAATTCGTTCCTTCCTCATTGACAGGGAGATATTTTTTACCGTCAACGATCATGTAGTCATAATTAGAACTGCTCCACTGGATATCGGCAGTTACTTCGCCGTTTTTCACAGTGATCAAAGTCGGTGAAGTGACACTGGCTTTGCCGCTTCCGCCTTCCAGCTCTACCTGGATGGAATACTCCCCATCTTCTTTATCAAGAGTGAAAGCCTGTGCAGCAGGAACAGAAGTCCATACTGACAGACAGCAGATCAAAGCTGCCAGAACTGCAAAAATCTTTCTCATATTTCTTTCCTCACTTAAATTCGATAATTTTCATCATCCCACAATTGAAATTAATTGTCAATACTTTGTTGAAAAAGTTATCCTGTTTTAGTATAATAAAAAGTACTGTCCGCACGCAACATCATTGAGAACGTAGTGAACAGTGAGCACAATAAATGAATATCTGTGAATTGCTTTGCTGCGAAGCAGCTCCTGCAATTCTGATATCATAAAAATGTATATGCAAATCACAGGAGGATATGGTAATGAGAGGAATTTTATACGGAGTAGGAGTTGGCCCCGGAGATCCGGAACTTATGACATTAAAGGCAGTGCGCCTGATCAAAGAGAATGATATTATTGCAGTACCGGGCGCAGAGGTGCGTGAAACAGTTGCATATAAGATCGCAGTGCAGGCAGTACCTGAGCTTGCAGACAAAGAACTTCTGCCAATCTATATGCCAATGACACACGATAAGGCAGAACTGGAACTGAACCATGAAAAAGGAGCCAAGGCGCTGGAAGCAGCACTTGATACAGGTAAGAATGTAGTATTTCTGACACTTGGAGATCCGACTATCTATTCAACATTTTCATATGTGCAGAAGAGAGTAGAAGCAGATGGATATGAGACAAGACTGGTAAGCGGCATCACTTCCTTCTGCGCAACAGCAGCACGCCTGAATATCCCGCTTACAGAGTGGAACCAGCCTCTTCATGTACAGCCTGCAGTTCACCGCCTTGACAGTGAACTTGATCAGCCGGGAACCTATGTACTGATGAAATCAGGCAGAAAAATGAATCAGGTAAAGGAAATCCTTGAAAGAAGCGGTCGCGAAGTCCGTATGGTAGAGAATTGTGGTATGCCGGATGAACATATTTACAACAGCGTAGAGGAAATTCCGGATGATGCAGGATATTATTCCCTGATCATTGCTAAAGAGAAAGCCGAAGAGAAATGATAGAGACAAAAGATCTGACGAAAACTTTTGACAATTTTACAGCAGTGGATTCCCTGAACCTGAAAATTGAAAAAGGTGAGTTTTTTGGTCTTCTCGGACCAAACGGAGCAGGCAAGACAACGACCATCAGCCTGCTCTCAACCCTTCTTCTTCCGACAAAGGGAGAAATCCTCATAGACGGTCAGCAGCTTACGAGACAACGTCCTGATCTGAAAAGAAAAATCAGTGTGATCACCCAGGAATATTCTATGCGTCAGGATATGAATATGGATGAGATTATGGAATACCAGGGACGGCTCTATTTTATGCCGCGAAAGCAGATAAAAGAAAGAACAGAAGAACTTCTGGAGTTCTGTGACCTGCTGAAGTTTCGCAAACGTACAGTCCGTAAGCTTTCCGGTGGAATGAAGCGTAAGCTGATGGTCTGTCGGGCATTACTGACAGATCCGGAGATATTGCTTTTGGATGAACCCACAGCAGGTATGGATGCTCTTTCCAGGAGACAGATGTGGAATCTTCTGCGTAAGCTTAATGAGAAAAATCTGACGATCCTTCTGACCACTCACTATATGGAAGAAGCCCAGAACCTCTGTAACCGGGTGGCACTGATGGACCATGGAAAGCTGGAGGAGGTAAGTACTCCGCAAGCATTGATCGAAAGTCTTGGTGCTTATGCAGTAGACGAGATGACAGCAGATGGAACACAGAATCACTATTTCCATACACGACAGGAAGCAATCCGGTATCTGGAAGAGCTTACAGGGCAGGCGTCTCTTCGCGAGACAACACTGGAAGATGTCTTTGTAGAAAGAGCCGGGAAGCATTTGATTTCAAAATAGCAGATATTAACTGAATCAGGGAAGTCCCCTGCGGAGGTTGCGAAAAAAGTTAGAATAATCTGGAGAAAAATGTATGGGAATTATAACAATATTATGGGAGAAGTGGGTAGAATTCCGCCGGGATTTCTATAAGATCACACTGGCGGCAATGATTGCACCGCTAATGTATCTGATCGTATTCGGAATGGGAATCCAGACCACTTCTCATGGACAGCCATACCTGAACTTTCTGATTCCGGGTGTGGTATCACTGACAACTATGAACGGAAGCTTCAACGCCATTGCGCAGAACCTAAACGTACAGAGACTGTATGAGAAGGCTTTTGATCAGGTGATGATCTCCCCCACACCATTATGGCAGTTTATTGCCGGACAGATCATCGGGGGAAGTCTGCGCGGTCTGTATGCAGGAGGAATCATACTGCTTCTTACAGCACCTATTGAGACAGGACTGATCTTCAACGGATGGTCCTTTCTGGTGATGTTCCTGAACGGAGCGGTATTCTCAGCCATCGGCGTGGTGGTCTCCTTTCTGGCAAAAAACCACGCAGACGTGCCGAGGTTTTCCAATTATATCATTATGCCTATGGCATATTTGTGTAACACCTTTTTCTCAACAGAGAAACTTCCGGGATTTGTAGGCAAGTTTGTATCAGCCTTGCCATTATCCCAGACCAGCCATCTGATGAGAAGCATTTCATCAGGTGAGGCAGTGAATTACACTGGTATTGGGATTCTGCTTCTTTATCTGCTGGTGTTTACTGTAGCAGCATCATGGTTTATTTATAAGAAGAAAAATCTGTAACTGACTGACAAGGAGGAGCCTGTGCTCCTCCTTGATCTGTTTATGTATTATGTGAACGGAGTGAACAGTAACGAAAACAGGGAACCATATATTGGCAGTATATCCAATTATTGACTTTTATCCTTTGGATGATATACTTAAATTATGTATAATCAACTTGTTAGCACACGAACAGTTAATTCTGGCATCTGTCCGGTTAAATTTTCACACAGCCATAATAACAGAAGAAAGGGCATACATTATATGAGTAAGCCAAAGATATTAATCGTTGATGATTCACAATTAAACAGAGAAATCCTTTCCTGTATGCTGGAAGATAAATATGATATCTGTGAAGCTGAAAATGGAAAGCAGGCAGTTGAAATCCTTGAAAGATGCCATAAGGATTTTAAGTTGGTGCTCCTTGACCTGATCATGCCGGTAATGGATGGTTATCAGGTACTTGCTGTTATGAAGGAAAAGCAATGGCTGGATATGCTGCCTGTTATCTGTATTTCATCAGAGACTTCCGAAGATAGCATCCGTCGGGTTTATGGGCTGGGAGCAAGTGATTACTTCACACGTCCCTTTGATGCAATGACGGTCTTTCATCGTGTTGAGAGTACGATTGCGCTGCATGATAAGATGACGGGAGACCTGCAGGATGCGATGAAAATGTTATCATCTATTTTTCACCGGATACTCAAGATTAATCTCTCGACAGATACTTATACAGTTATAAGAGGAAAAGACAGTACTGTTTCCATGCTTCCAAGTCTTTCTGAAAGCCTTAAAATGATGGCTGATTATAAGTATATTTATGAAGAGGATCAGGAAGAATATTTGAAATTCTGCAGTATAGATAATCTGAGAAGAGAACTTGCGAAAGGCAGAGAACGCATTTACCTGAACTACAGAACTCTGATAAAACAGGAGTACCGCTGGGTATGTATGGAAGTCATCAGAAGTGCAGAATATAAACCGGATGACCAGATTGCCATGATGTATATCCGGGATATCAATGATGAATATCTGAAACAGCTGGATAAGATCATACGTCATGCAAAAGATGCGTTTGCCTCAGTTACAGTAAATATTTCGGATGGAAGCTGTATTATGGCAAACAGCAGGATTGCTTCACTGGAGCTGAAAGATGTAAATGAACCACTGGATTCTTATATTGAGCGGATCAGTCAGTCTATTCCGCAGAGAGAAGTGAGAACTCAGTACAGAAAGGTATTTTGTGTAGATAATCTGAGGGAGTGTCTGACACAGGGAAAAGATATGATCCAATGGGAATGTCCTGTGTATGCCACAAAAGGAATCAGTCTGAGGATGATCAGAACCACAGTTGAGATGGTCCGGAACGTTTCTTATGACAGGCTGGAAGCACTGATCTATTTTTCTGATATTACAGAGAACTATTTTTCAGAGCAGATTCCGCATATGCTTTACAGAAAGAATTTTGACAGAATAGAGATTATTGACGGGCAGAGAGACTGTGTGAGACTGGATCATCCGGGTATCTGTGCCATGGAGATGGTTCTGGCAGAAGAGATCAGTTATTCCGGTTATGTTACTGAAGTTATGAAGAAATTTGTTCCGGATGATGAGAAATCCGTATATGAAAAATGTGTGCGTCTTGATACCATTCGGAAAGAACTGCAGGAGAAAGATAGATATTCTTTCTCTGTTCATCAGTTTAATAAAAAAGGGGAGAAATGTTTAAAGAACTATACATTTTTTTACCTCAATAAATTTTTTGACATTATTGTAGCTACAGTTGAGGATATTACGGAGAAATTTGAACAGGATATTCTGACGGGCGGATATAACAGACAGGGTTTTATCCGTCATGTGGAACGGATTCTGAAAGAAAGTGAAGACAGAACCGGATATGCGGTTGTATTTTTCGATATTAAGAATTTCAAGGCAGTCAATGAACTTTTTGGAACAGAAATCGGAGATATGATGCTGCGCAAAGTGTACGAAGATGTCCGGAAATCAGAGCTGAAGCCTCTGGTATCGGCACGTGAGGATGCAGATCATTTTATCTGTCTGGTAGAACGTAAGAATCTCAATCTGGATATGCTTACCGGAATGTGTCAGAAGAAACTTACCCGGGGAGGAAAAACACTTCATTTGTCTGTCAAATGTGGGATTTTTATGCTTGAAAAGAAAAAAATGTCTGTGAATGGAATGATCGACAGGGCAAAGATTGCCCAGAGATATATTACAGATGAGTTTGTCCAGTCATATAAGATTTATGATTCTTCCATGAAGAATACATATATAGATAAAGCAACATTAGCAGGTGAACTGGAGGAAGGGATTGAGCAGGGACAGTTCAAAGTATATTTTCAGCCTGTTGTGGATGCAATGACCGGAAAGATTGCATCAGCAGAATCTCTGATCCGGTGGTTCTACCCGGAAAAGGGATTTATTTCGCCGGGTGTATTTATTCCTGCACTGGAGGAAAGCGGACATATTTCCGAACTGGATCTGTATGTGCTGGATTCGGTTAATGAATTTCAGAAGAAACGTTATCAGTCCGATAAGATCACAGTTCCGGTATCAACTAATCTGTCATGGATGGATTTCTATGATGAGACGATCATGAACTGGCTGGAGAAGAAATGTGCAGATGCTTCCATGCCGTCCGGTCTGTGCAGAATGGAGATTACAGAAACTTCCTATGCTGCCATTGAGGCAGACAGAAATGCAACTCTGGAGGCATTAAGAGAAGCAGGGATTCTGCTGCTCCTGGATGATTTTGGAAGCGGATATTCTTCCTTTGGAATGCTCCAGAATTACAACTTTGATATTATGAAAATTGATATGAGTTTTGTGCGGCAGATAGAAACCAATACCAAAACACGCAGTATTATCCGCTTCATCATTGAAATGGCACATACTATGGATATAAAGATTATAGCGGAAGGTGCTGAAACTAAAGAGCAGGTCGAGTTCTTAAGAGACAACGGCTGTGATTATATCCAGGGTTATTATTTTTACAAACCGATGCCGGAGGAAGAGTTTGTGAAACTGCTGGATGCCGGCAGATAACAGTTACATATAATAGTCTCGCACAAACTGTACAAACTGCTTTACATGGGGTTTCAGAATCCTGTTTTTGCTGTAGACTATATAGAAACTGCGCTTATGGGCAGCTTCCTCCAGCGGAAAGACAAGAATCTGCTTTGTCCTCTGCAGGTCATTGACAGAGCGTGATGAAAGAATAGAGATTCCCAGACCATTAACAATGGACTTTTTGATGCTTTCCAGGTCATTCATGCGGGCGATCACATTCAGATTGCCTGTTGTGATGCCTGTGCGCTCCAGAAAAAGGTCCATTTCTTTTTTTGTGCCGGAGCCTTTTTCCCTGAAAATAATAGGATCTTTCAGGAAATCATGAAAAACAGTGGGTGTTTCTCTGTCCTTGAGTGCAAGATAGTGATCTGTTACAGGAGTTGCAATAACCAGCTCATCATGGCAGAAAGGAATAAACACGCAGCTCTCATCACGTGTATTCTGGCCTACCAGAGCCAGATCTACAGTTCCGTCCAGTACCCGGCTGATGGATTCAGAACTGTCTGACTGTATGGAGTGAAAATAAACATCAGGGTGCGTTTTTCCGAAAGCAGCAAGCAGTTCCGGCAAAAGATAAGAAGAAGGAATAGTAGATGCAGCCAGATCTATCATATGTTTGTGGGCACCTGTAAAATTTTCAAGCAGGTTATTTCTGATTTCCAGCATACGGACTGCACTGTCATAAAGCTGGTAGCCTTTGGCTGTGATCGTTGTTTTCTTTGTAGTACGGATGATCAGTTTCATATGCAGTTCATCTTCCAGGGAACGTATATGCGCACTGATCGTAGGCTGTGTCAGATAGAGGCGGCGGGCCGCCTCTGAGAAGCTGCCGTAGTCCACGACAGCGACGAATGCTTCTAATTGTTTAAATTCCATTGTGAAAATCTCCTTTTATGTACGAAAACGATGTACGAGTGTACCGACAAGTTGATTCTTGAAACAATCTTGCAGGATAAATTTTCTTATTTCAAGGCGGAGGAAGGAGGCGTAGCGGTGGCTACGGCGACCGACGACAACGCGGAAATAAGAAATTTAGACGCAAGATTGTTCGAGAAATCAACTTGTCGGTACGCTAGATTGTGGGAGTATATATGTACGGAGTAATCTGTTTTGTGTTATTTAAATCATAGCATGAAAAGTAAATTTTTTCCAGAATAGTATTGAGTTTTTGGTACATATTAAAAACATAATATAAAAACATGAAAAGACGGAGAGGTTTTGCTGCATGGACCGGCAGAATGCTTTCCGGGAACAGGAGATGAATATGGGAATAAAGGTAAAAAAGATTCTGACAGGTACAGCACTTATTATGTCATTGTGCATATTCACAGCATGTGGAAATGCAAATAAAGCAGCTGATGAGGCAGACACAAACGAAGAAAATATGACGGATAATAATGCTGCAAACGATGATAACATGGAAAATAACGCAGGAGAAAACAATACAAATGGAAATAGCACATCAGGAAACAATGCTGCAGATAAAAATGTAAATAATGGTGGAACCGTCACAGATAATGGAACTGCCGCAGAGGATGAAGCTGCAGAAAATGAGACAAAACAGAATAGCAATGCAACAGATAACACTGCAGATAATACCAGAATTGATGAAAACAACAACGGTGACGGCACAGTATCCGGTGAACTGGGAAACAGCGTCAAAGATCTGGGCGAAGGGGTAGGTAATGCTGTAGAAGATGTAGGCGATGCTGTAGGCAACGCAGCAGAAGGAAGATAGACATCAGGAATAATTTATGGTATTATCGTGTTAAATTGGTAAAATTTAAATAATGTACTCCCGAAGTTTTTATTGCATTTGTTTTTGCATCTAACTATAGCAATCATTGTAAATAATGCATATTGATTCAGCTCATCAGAGCGTGAAATCCGTTACTGTGAACGGAGTGAACAGTAACTGAAATCCTGCGTCAGCACGCCTGCAGATATCTTCCTTGTCTTTCGCACTCTGCTGAACTGTCTCAAATGCATTAATTTAAGAGGCTTGCTATAAGTACAAAAAGATTCTGAGAGTACATATAACGGATATGGAGGTACGGATTTCATGAAATTTCGCCCATGTATTGATATACATAATGGAAAAGTAAAGCAGATTGTAGGCGGGAGCCTTACGGACGTACAGGATCAGGCAAGTGAGAATTTTGTATCTGAGCAGGATGCATCTTTCTATGCAGAATTATATAAAAAGGCAGGGATAAAAGGAGGACATGTAATTCTGTTAAATGGTCATGACTCCCCATACTATGAATCAACAAAAGAACAGGCGATTCTTGCATTACATACTTATCCGGGAGGATTACAGATTGGCGGAGGAGTGAACCCGGAAAATGCAGGGGAATATCTTAGTGCAGGTGCCAGTCATGTAATCGTTACATCTTATGTATTTAAAGATGGAAGGATTTCCTGGGAAAATCTGAACAAAATGAAAGAGACTGTGGGAAAAGAGAAACTGGTTCTTGACCTGAGCTGTCGCAGAAAAGATGGAAAATATTATTATAATTTTCATTGGCAGGAGTGATCAGATGGGTGAATTCTGCCCGGTTCTCCATAAGCAGGGAGATTACTTTTTCCTGACAGAGATCCCCTGCAGGACCCGCCAGAAAGCTAAGGTCAAACACCACGCTTCTGTAATATAAAATATGTCTGGAATCTGACTTGATTCCATGCAGAACACCGCTGTTGACAATGAGAAGATCTCCCTCTTTCAGACGCAGTGTTTCCCGGTTAAGCCTTGCAAGCCCGTTTCCCTTGTCAATACAGATGATCTCCATTTCTTTATGCCAGTGGTTGTATAAGGAGCGGAAAATCTCACAATTATCTGTATAAGTTTCTACTGGCAGCTCAAAAGAACCATGGGTTTCAAGCTCCTTCATGGTTTCGTCTACGTTTGGTGAAATATCAGGTATTTTATCTGCCATGGCATCCTCCCTGAAAATGAGTATTATCCACAAGCTTCACGAAGCATGCAGAATTGTGTTATCTATGAACTTTGTTCACAAAAACGCCTCGCGGAACGTTACCAGTGAACCGTAACGAAATGTAAACAATAGCGAAATTTGTTTGCTTATAATTAATATATGTTATCATTGTCTTGTATTATACGTTATGCGTCAAACCTTCGCAAGTCTGTAGAAATTTTCGAAAATCTGACGCTTTTATTGGAAAAGAAAACCAGGTGGTTTATAATAAGGATTAAAAGAGCTGCTGTTCAGTATCTGCACATTGACAAAAGCGGTTACTTAATATTCGCTCTGGATGTGCAAAAGATACAGCGGAAAGGAATGCATTTTGAAGATAGATTTTAAACATGCAAGAGGCGTTTTCGAGGATTATTTAAATGGATATGACAGAGAAGATGAAAAGATAAAATTAAAAATCATTCACACATATGGGGTGGTAAAAAGTGCTCGTGAAATTGGTCACAGAATGCATTTGAATGAGG
>OLVU01001625.1_pt1 | contig 13920 bp, 8 predicted proteins | sample 1673321 | NCBI WGS metagenome assembly OLVU01 (sample SAMEA3178942, study PRJEB25190) | human gut metagenome | biome: human gut; feature: human-associated habitat; material: faeces | place: Austria | collected 2013 | reverse complement strand
AAAACAGAGCTTTATGTGTATGCAAGTTTTTATTATGGACATTTGTTTTACCAGAATGGAAATTTTGGAAAAGTGATAGAAATCATGGAACCAATTGTAATGGATTATCAGAGTTATCCGTATACACCAAAAATATTGTCATGTTTTAATTTGATAGGTGTAGCAGCACATTGTGAAGCAGAATACAGTATTTCACGCTTTTTTTATAAGATTGCATTAAAGATTGCAAAGGAAAATAGTGCTAAGTTTTATTATGCGTTTGAGTATAATAATATTGCACTGACGTACATTGCGGAACAGAACTATACGGAAGCAATCAGAAATCTTGAATTTGCAGAAGATGTTTTGAAAGATTGCGATGAAGAGATGGGTGCATATATCTATATAAATAAATCCATCTCACTTCAGAAGTTAAACCGATTGACAGAGGCACTGCAGGCATATGAAATTGGTATCAATCAATATCATGCGGATAAAATTGTCCCGGATGATGCGATTCGTTGTGCGGCAACTCTTTATTACAGATTGGGAAAAATGGACAAGTATAAAGAGTATAAGCAACAAATTCTTTTGAAAATAAGAGACATGCATGCTGCTGAATTTATGGATGCATGTAAAGAACTGTTTGAATGTGGAATGGATTCGGATGATGATGAACTCATGACCACTATTTTGCGTTCGATGGATTGGTATATAGAAAAATATACGAATGAAATTAAGGTAGGGCTTGTTTTTTCCGAATTGAAATATGAGTATGCTGTTAAAAAATCAGATAAAGATGCGGTGTTGGATGCTTTAGAGAAAAAGAATGATTATAAAGACCGTATAATTAAGCATTCTATAGAAAAAAGACTGAAATCCTTAGAGCAGCATATAGAAATCAATTCACAAATTTCTGACCTGGAGCTGGATGCATTAACCGGATTTAGAAATCGTAAGGCATATTATAAAGATATTAATATGATCGAACAGGATACAAAGATGAATATGCGTCCCGTAGGAATCGTATTTGCTGATGTGAATGGTTTGAAAAAAATAAATGACAGTTTAGGACATGAAGCGGGAGATAAGTTAATTGCATCTGTTGCAAATACAATAACCGAGATTTTTCCTGAAGCAAGGCGGTACCGCTTCGGAGGAGATGAATTTGTAATCTTATCTTTTGATAAAAATGAAGCTGCATTTAATGAAAAACGCAAAAGGCTTGAGGCGTCATGGAAAGACGGATATTCAGCTTCGATCGGAACGATTTGGAAAGAGCATGCAATAGATTTTGAAAAAAGTGTTGCTGCTGCAGATGAAATGATGTATATGGATAAGAGCAGCTATTACGAAAAGAAAAGGCATGATCGGAGGTCATATACCTATATAGATACGGAAGAGTCTTTGAAAAAGGTAGAAACGGTTGCAGAACTTTTGCCAGGAGGCTTTTTTGTATATCATGCAGATGAAGAGGAGCAAATCATTACTTTTAACCGGGAGCTATTACGGATTTTTAAGTGCCAAAATAAAGAGGAATTTATAGAACTTACAGGAAATTCCTTTAAAGGTATGGTCCATCCTGATGACCTGAAAATAGTAGAGTGTGATATTTCAAGTCAGATTACGCAGGAAAAAGACATAGACCGGGTGCAATATAGAATAGTGTGTAAGGATGGAACGGTGAAAACCGTTTTGGATTATGGTCGTTTTGTTCATACAGAAATGTATGGGGATGTATATTATGTATTTATAGATGATATATCTATTAAGTAAACCATTAACCAAAAGTTTAAACTGCGTAAACAAAGCGAAACTTCATAAGAGGTCTCATTTTGTTTATACAAGAATTGCAAAAGCAAATAATATGAGTAAAGAAAAAGTCGGAGCTATTATTGAAAAATGCACCGACAGTAGATTTTTAGGTGTTTTTGGAGAGAAAACAGTAAATGTTCTGAAAGTCAATTTTGATGTTGGACGGTATCCTGTAACTAGCACTCTCAAAAGATGAGCAAAAGATTTCAGACTTCTGCTCATCTTTATACAATCTTAATTTCAAAACAAACTTACTTACGCCCATTTAATACAAATAAAGATAGAATAAAGGAAATATAAAAATGAAATTAAGATTATGGGGATATAGTTATGCAACAGACAAACAGATCAAGACATCGACATATAACATCATTTCAAGTGATTAGTTTAGGGTTTTTATCCGTGATTCTCTTAGGCAGTCTGCTTTTGATGCTGCCGATTGCTACAAAAAGCGGTCAGTGTACCTCCTTTTTGGATGCTTTGTTTACCGCAACTTCTGCGGTTTGTGTGACGGGACTGGTTGTTAATGATACGGCAACCTACTGGTCTTTATTTGGCCAAGGAGTTATTTTACTGCTGATTCAAATCGGAGGTATGGGAATTATTACGATTGCTATTGCGATTTCTGTTGTTTCCGGACGCAAAATCGGGTTGATGCAGCGAAGTACCATGCAAGAGGCAATTTCGGCTCCAACGGTGGGTGGTATTGTGCGGAGAACGCAATTTATTATTCGGACTACTATTCTTATCGAAATCATTGGTGCGGTTCTTTTAGCCCCTGTTTTTTGCAGGGACTTTGGGTTTTGGAAAGGAATATGGTATTCATTGTTCCATTCTATTTCTGCTTTTTGCAATGCAGGATTTGATCTGATCGGTATAAGAAGCCCTTTTTCCTCGTTGACATCTTACTCTGTACAGCCGATTGTAAATCTTGTGATTATGGTGCTGATTGTTGCAGGAGGTATTGGATTCCTTACCTGGGAGGATATAAAGAATCATAAATGGCATTTCAAAAAATACCGAATGCAAAGCAAGGTAATTTTTATGGTAACAGGACTATTGATATTCTTACCGGCTCTTTACTTTTTTTGCTTTGAGTTTTCAAATTTGCCTCTTACAGAAAGAGTATGGGTTTCTTTGTTTCAATCCGTTACGCCGAGAACAGCAGGATTCAATACGGCAGATTTGACTTTACTCAGTGAAGTTGGGCAAATGCTTATCATTATGCTGATGCTCATCGGTGGCTCGCCCGGTTCCACTGCAGGTGGTATGAAAACGACAACTCTTGCAGTTCTCGTTTCATCGGCATTATCTGTATTTAGAAAAAAGGAACACACCCATTTTTTCGGCAGACAAATTCCGGATGGCACTATCAGAAATGCAGCTACGATTTTTTTGATGTATATCGTTTTATTCCTTGTCGGAGGAATGGTAATTAGCAGAACAGAAGATATTCCACTTATGACCGCTTTGTTTGAGACGGCGTCGGCAATCGGGACGGTAGGGTTATCGCTGGGAATAACTCCTGAGCTGGGGCTTGTTTCCCATATAATCTTGATTTGCCTGATGTTTTTTGGCAGAGTGGGAGGATTGACCTTGATTTTTGCCACCATTTCTGAAAAAAAGCCTAACGGTTCAAAATATCCTCAGGAAAATATCACAGTAGGTTAAAGGAGAATGAAAAATGAAATCAATATTACTTATCGGTCTGGGAAGATTCGGACGGCATATTGCTATAAAATTAGATGAATTGCACCATCAGGTGATGGCGATAGATAAAGAAGATAGTCGAGTTAATGCTGTACTTCCCTTTGTAACCAACGCTCAGATTGGAGATGCGACTAATGAGGATTTTTTAAGTTCGCTTGGTGTTGGGAATTTTGATGTTTGTATTGTGGCAATCGGAGATAACTTTCAGAATTCATTGGAAGTAACGTCCCTTTTGAAGGAACTCGGTGCAAAAATGGTGGTGTCTCGTGCCGCTCGTGATGTTCATGCAAAATTTCTTTTACGAAACGGCGCAGATGAAATTGTTTATCCCGAAAGGCAGCTTGCCGATTGGGTTGCGATTCGTTATAGTGCTGATCATATTTTCGATTACATAGAACTAGATGAAGAACATGCAATCTTTGAAATATCTATACCGGAAGAATGGATAGGAAAAACAATCGGTCAGTTGGATATACGAAAAAAATATAACATCAATATTATGGCGCTGAAAACAAATGATATTATGAATTTGAAAATAAGTTCCGATACGCAGTTGTTAAAGGACAGTACCATGCTTGTTCTTGGGGAGACGAAACATATTCAAAAATGTTTTCATATTTAATTTTTGAAAGAAGTTGGTGATATGAAAGACTTTGTTTTACTTATGGTGGTATTGGTACCATTTATTTATGGTTATTTTCTTATGGAAAAGCTGGATAAATTTCTCAAGGAAAATCAATCCCAAAAACTTATTTCAGATTCTAAGCTCAGGATTGGATTTGAAACACCTGCAATCATAGATTCTATTGCAGATCTATTAGAACAATTTTCAAGCGAATACCCAAACTATGAGCTGAACCTGTTCTACGGTTCTGTAAGTGAAATAATAAATGGGCTGGGAAATAATAAACTTGATTTTGGCTTTATCATAGAAAATTCCAACGATATTTTGAAAGATGAGTATTGTTCCTTATCCCTTCAAATAAAGCAAAGTGTCATTACTCCAGGCTCTATAGACATTGCGGTACATCCCATCAACACAATTGAGAAACCAGCGAGAGTGATATGGCAAAATGACATTAATTGTATGAAGGGTGTATTTGTAGAAAAATTGCATGATTTTTCGAAGCGTTTTCTGTTTTCGGCTACATGCCCGAATGGAAAAAAAGAAGAAAAGGTGGTATAATTTTTTATATATTGTTTTTGTACAGGGAGGTGACCGTATGGGCGAAAGCAGACAAAATCCGGAACAGTTGCTAAAGTCACTCCAAACCGATGAAGAAAACCGGAATAAAGGGCATTTGAAAATCTTTTTCGGATATGCGGCTGGTGTGGGTAAAACCTACGCCATGTTAGAAGCAGCTCATATGGCAAAACAGCAGGGAATTGACGTGGTAGCCGGTTATGTAGAACCCCACGCATGTCCCAAAACAGCAGCTCTTTTGAATGGCTTAGAAGTTCTTCCTACAAGAGAAGTTTTTTATAATGGTATGATACTGGACGAATTCGACATTGGCATGGCGTTGAAAAGAAAACCACAGCTTATCCTTGTAGATGAACTTGCGCATACGAATGCCGAAGGATGCCGTCATGCAAAACGGTATCAGGACATTAAGGAACTTTTGAATGCAGGGATTGATGTCTATACGACTGTCAATGTTCAGCATATTGAAAGCCTTTGTGATACAGTTGCATCCATTACGGAAATTGTTGTAAGGGAACGCATCCCGGATTCTATTTTTGATAATGCAGATCAGGTTGAATTAATAGATATTGAACCACAGGATTTGATCAACCGTTTGAATACAGGAAATGTATACAGACAGACACAGGCAAAACAGGCAGTAGAAAATTTTTTTACAATAGAAAATTTGACAGCTCTCCGGGAGATTTCACTGCGGCGATGTGCGGACCGGGTGAATATCCTCACAGAAAATACCCGCATAAAAAATCATGGAGATTATCACACAGGCGAACATATTCTTGTATGTCTATCTTCTTCTCCATCCAATGCGAAAATTATCCGTACCGCCGCAAAAATGGCTTCTGCTTTTAAAGGGGAGTTTACGGCTCTATTTGTAGAAACCCCAGATTTTTCGGTGATGAGCGAGGAAAATGTAAAACGCCTGCGTTCAAATATTCGTCTTGCTGAGCAGCTTGGGGCAAAAATAGAAACAGTTTACGGAGAAGATGTTCCGTTTCAGATTGCGGAATTTACTCGTTTGTCCGGTGTGTCAAAGATTGTGATCGGACGTAGTTCTGCTACAAAACGGCATTTGCTCAGCAAACCGACCCTGACAGAAAAATTGATTGATTATGCCCCTAACCTGGATGTGCATATTATTCCGGATACGGTTTCTAATGCGGCAGTGTATCAGTCAAGAGGGGGCAGGAAAAAGAACCATATCGTATTCTCTGTCACTGATACATTAAAATCTACTGCGATTCTGATTTTATCCAGTTTAGTCGGAATGATTTTCCAGAAATTTGGATTTGACGAAGCAAATATCATTACTGTTTTTGTTTTAGGTGTTCTTGTCACCGCTGTCATCACGAAACATCAGATATACAGCCTAATTTTTTCGATTGTAAGTGTTTTGGTCTTTAATTTCCTGTTTACGGAACCTCAATTTACCTTGCAGGCGTATGATCAGGGTTATCCTGTTACCTTTATTATCATGTTGTTGTTGGCATTTTTAACCGGTTCTCTTGCTATACGGATTAAAAACCAAGCAAAACAGGCGGCACAATCTGCTTACCGTACCAAAGTGTTATTTGATACAAACCAGCTATTGCGACAGGCAAAAGATAAAAATGAAATTGTATCTGCAACTTCAAATCAGCTCATTAAACTCTTGGGAAAAGATATCGTTTTTTATTTAGCTGATGGAGAAGTGTTGGATACGCCGCATATTTTTTCTGTAACTGAAGAAAATTTGGAATCGTGTATTTCCGAAAATGAAAAGGCCGTTGCCGGCTGGGTATTGAAAAACAATAAACGTGCCGGAGCTACAACAGGAACGCTTTCCAATGCAAAATGCCTGTACCTTGCTGTTCGCAGCAGCAGTATGGTATATGGAGTTATTGGAATCGTGATAGGGGAAATACCTCTTGATCCATTTGAAAACAGTATTCTACTATCCATTCTCGGAGAATGTGCCCTGGCTTTGGAAAATGAGAAAAATGCCCGTGAGAAACAGGAGGCGGCCATTCTTGCAAAAAATGAACAGTTGCGAGCGAACCTGCTACGTGCTATTTCACATGATTTGAGGACACCGCTGACATCCATTTCCGGTAATGCCAGCAATCTTTTGTCCAACGGCGATTTCTTTGATAATGATACAAAAAAGCAGCTGTACATGGATATTTATGATGATTCCATGTGGCTGATTAACCTTGTAGAAAACTTGCTGGCTGTAACCCGGATTGAAGAAGGACGGTTGAATCTCCGTATAACGGAAGATTTGATGGATGACGTGATCACAGAAGCGTTACATCATATTAACCGAAAGAGTGAAGAACATCATATTTCCGTTGAAAGCAAAGAAGAATTTCTTCTTGCAAAAATGGATGCAAAGCTTATTGTTCAGGTAATCATCAATATTGTTGATAATGCTATCAAATATACACCTAAAAACTCTCATATTGTTATTCGGACAGAAAAGCGGGGAAAACAAGCAATCGTATCTATATCGGATGACGGAAACGGAATTGCTGACGAAATAAAGCCACGGATATTCGACATGTTCTATAGCGGTGCAAATCAAATTGCAGACAGCCGCCGAAGTTTAGGACTCGGATTATCTTTGTGCAAGTCCATTATTAACGCCCACGGCGGAGAACTTACTGTTTCAGATAATCTACCGCACGGAACAGTATTTACATTTACATTACCGGCAGGGGAGGTCAAAGTATATGAATAAGTCACTAATATTAGTTGTAGAAGATGACAAATCTGTCAGAAATTTAATTACAACAACCTTAAAAACGCACGAATACCGATATCTGACGGCACCCGATGGTCAATCGGCAATTTTAGAAACATCTTCACACAATCCTGACATTGTTTTACTTGATTTAGGACTTCCTGATATAGACGGTGTTGAGATTATTAAAAAAATCCGTACTTGGTCAAACATGCCAATCATCGTAATCAGTGCTCGCAGTGAAGATACCGATAAAATTGATGCGTTGGATGCTGGCGCAGATGATTATTTAACAAAGCCATTTTCTGTTGAGGAACTGCTTGCCAGACTACGAGTCACGCAAAGAAGGTTATCGATGATGCAAAAAGTATCCCCTGCCGAAGCGGTTGTTTTTGTAAACGGAAAACTTCGTGTAGATTATGCTGCAGGTTGTGCTTATTTGAATGAAGAAGAATTGCATTTAACACCTATTGAATATAAGTTACTTTGCCTGTTGACAAGAAATATAGGAAAAGTTCTGACCCATACTTTCCTTACGCAAAGCATTTGGGGAAGTAGTTGGGATAATGATATTGCTTCCCTTCGTGTGTTTATGGCAACACTTCGTAAAAAAATCGAGAAAGAACCGAACTCTCCACAATATATCCAAACACACATTGGCGTGGGGTATCGGATGCTGAAAGTTGATTGAACTTCACAACACCATAGTTAATGCAACTGAAAAAATGTGTTCATCAGACGGTAACGTGGTTGGGGAAATGTGTTCCCCAGCCGATACCGATACATATCGAACGTATGGAGGAAAATTTTCACCGATCACCTACGACCCGGTCCACCATGGCTATTATCGACTTGGTGAACGTGTGGGAAATGCTTTTAAGCATGGAGAGAAGTTAAAGTAAAATAGGGAGAAATTGTTGCAGAAAACCATCGACATCCGATGTCATAAACGTTATAATATATTTAATAATGACGTTCTAAAAATGCTTTTGTCACCCAAAAGCGCTTTACTTAGATGACACGGAGGTATTTCACATGAGCAAAAGGAATTCAGGGGAACAGAAAAGAGAAAACAGCCAACTGAAAATCACATTTTCCGTATTAATTATGGTACTGTCATTTTTAGCAGAATTGTATACCATGATTATTTTAAAGGGAAATCCGATTTACTTAGCAGGATTTGGTCTGGTATTTTTAATTTTTTCTTATGTGCTGATGAACAGCGTAATGCAGCTACAGTATCAGAAGTTAAGAGAAGAAAAAGAAGAGCATGAAGGTCTTTTGAAGTCAGAAAAAGCAAGTTATCTGATCATCAAGAAATCATTTGATGAAGTCTTTCAGAGAATGGATTATATTGAAAAAAATCTCCAGCTTCCGACAGAAGAATTATTAACAGCACAGAAAGCATTTGCAAAGATCAATATTAACAGAAGTAAAGAAAATGCAGACGCACTTATGAATTCTAATGATAAATTGTTAGAAAAGATCGTGAGTTTTGAAAGAACACTGCAGAACAATAATGAAAAATTATTAGACGGTCAGAATCAGAATATGGAACAGCGTCTGCAGGAAGTGATTTTAAGACAGCAGGAGTTGAGTTCTTCCATAAAAGAATTAGAATTGAATATGAGAAATGAGATCCTCCAGGCAGTAAACTCCATTACATCTTCCCAGCCACAGGTAATCATGCAACAGCCGGTACAGCCGCCTGTTATGGAAAATGTGCAGCCAGAAGAACCGATGGAAGAAGAACCGGTCGTAGAAGAACCAATCGTAGAAGAGCCATTGATTGAGGAACCGGTCGTAGAAGAACCAATTATAGAAGAACCACTGATGGAAGAACCAATTATAGAGGAGCCATTGATTGAGGAGCCGGTCATAGAAGAGCCAATCATGGAAGAACCACTGATGGAAGAGCCAATAGTAGAAGAGTCAATCATAGAGGAACCACTGATGGAAGAACCAACCATAGAAGAACCACTGATGGAAGAACCACTGATGGAAGAACCAACCATAGAAGAACCACTGGTTGAGGAACCATTAATAGAGGAGCCGGTAGCAGAAGAACCGGTTATCCAGGTAGAAGAACCGGCAGAGGAAGCTGAAGAAGAGGAAGAAGAAGTGCTGATTCCGGATATGTCAGATCCAAACAAAATGATGACTCCGGATGAAATTGCAGCATTAATCGCAAATTTATAAAAAATCCTTTAAAAATCTATTGCATTTTTCTAAAAAATGAGATATAATCATTCTTGCGTTGAAAAAATGCATGGGTTTTTAGCTCAGCTGGCAGAGCACCTGACTCTTAATCAGGGTGTCCAGGGTTCGAACCCCTGAAGACCCATTTTGAAAGTACTGTTTTCGATGTTAGAAGAACATTGGGGATGGTGCTTTTTTTATGCAATAAGGGTTTGATATTGAAATTATATTTTTGTAAATGTTTCCGCAGGGCTGCACAAATGAAATATTCCACGTTTCCTTGTGCAGACCATTCCAATGAACCTCTGAAAGCAGAAATCGTGTGCGCCAATGGGCTTCACGATTTCCTGAAATTGCTACCTATATTCTAACAGCTTAAGTAGCAAGATGGATCATTCCTTATTGACGATTAATAATATTAATCATAAACATATTTTAACAGAAGGGAGCAAAAGCAAAACATGGCAGTAGAAAAACGATTTTTAAAATATGTATCTTATTGGACAACCTCTGAAGATGATCAGGAGAACATCCCAAGTACGAAGCGGCAGTTTGAGCTTGCAAAAGTATTAGAACAGGAATTGAAAGAACTCAACTTAGAAAAAGTAAGATTAGATGAGCATTGTTATGTCTATGGTCTGCTTCCGGCAACTGCGGGAATGGAAGGTAAGAAAGCAGTGGGATTTATTGCGCATATGGACACCGCACCGGATTTTTCAGGAGAAAATGTAAAGCCGCAGATCATCGAAAATTATAATGGTGAGGATGTTTTATTGCCGGGAAGTGGAACTTATATAAAAGTAGAGGATTTTCCACATTTAGCTTCTTTAAAAGGAAGAACATTGATCACAACCGATGGAACAACGCTGTTGGGTTCTGATGACAAGGCAGGAGTAGCAACGATTATGCAGGCAGTAGAGGAAATCCAGAAAGAAGGAATCCCTCACGGAGATATCTGGGTAGGATTTACGCCGGATGAAGAAGTCGGACGTGGGGCGGAATTGTTTGATCTGGATTATTTCAAAGCAGATTTTGCATATACGGTAGATGGCGGATATGAGGGCGAAATAGCTTATGAAAATTTCAACGCGGCAAGTGCTGAATTTGTGATCCATGGAGTGAACGTACATCCGGGAGAAGCAAAAGACATTATGGTCAATGCAGCAGCCATTGCCTGTGAGATAGAGTCCAAAATCCCGAAGAACGAGACACCGGAGCATACAGAGGGCAGAGAGGGATTTTATCATCTGACCGATATTTCCGGAAATGTGGAAAAAGCAGAACTTTCCTATATTGTGCGTGACCACGATATGCAGAAATTTTTGAATCGAATCGATTATTTGAAAAAAATAGAAAAAGAGATGCAGGATCTATATGGAAAAGAAACAGTTACCTTGAAAATACAGGAAAGCTATCGCAATATGAATGAGATTATCCGTGAGCATATGGAAATTGTTGAAATTGCAAAGGAAGCGATCCGTGAAAACGGAATAGAACCGACACCTGACCCGATCCGTGGCGGAACCGATGGAGCAACACTCAGCCACAAAGGACTGCCTTGCCCAAATCTTGGAACCGGTGGATATGCTTATCACGGACCAATGGAGCATGTAACGGTAGAAGGAATGGAAACGGTTGTCCGTATTATCAAGAAGATCAGTGAAAAAGTAACTGCATTGTAATCATTCCATATTTTGTGCAGCCCGCTAGTTTAAGAAACAAAATATTTTTTCAGAAAAATTATAGGATTACACAGACGAAATGATAGAGTTTTGTCTGTGTAATTTTTTTAATTACATTTTACCCCCATTTTACATAAGAGTGATTTTATATTTTACATAGAGTTCCTAGAATAAAAGCATACCTTCCAAAGAGAAGGAAATATAAAATTTCATAATATGAAAAAGATAATATGGAGGAAAAAAGATGAAAAAAACAGTGTGTTTATTACTTGCCGGATTAATGACGATCGGTGCATTAACAGGATGCGGCAGCAGTGCAGACAACAAAAAAGATGATTCTGCAAAGACAGAGACAACAAGTGAAAAGAAGTCAGACGGATTTGATACAAGTTCTGACATTACCGTAGTATCCCGTGAGGATGGTTCCGGAACAAGAGGAGCATTCATCGAACTGTTTGGAGTAGAACAGGAAAAAGATGGTGAAAAGATGGATATGACTACAGAGGAGGCTGTTATTGCAAACAGCACAGCAGTTATGATGACTACAGTAGCCGGAGATGATTACGCCATCGGTTATGCATCCTTAGGTTCTTTAGATGACACAACAAAAGCAGTAAAAGTTGACGGAGTAGAGCCAAGCGTAGATACCATTAAAGACGGTTCTTACAAAATTTCAAGACCTTTCAACATTGCAACAAAAGACAACGTAAGCGATGTTGCACAGGATTTCATCAACTACATCATGAGTGATGACGGACAAAAAGTAATCGAAGACAACGGATACATTTCCGTATCAGATGGAAAATTTGAGAGCAACGGTGCAAAAGGTAAAATCGTAGTTGCCGGTTCTTCTTCTGTAACGCCGGTTATGGAAAAATTAAAAGAAGCATACTTAGCAGTAAACAAAGATGCAGAGATTGAAGTTCAGGAAAGTGATTCCACAACAGGTATGACAGCAGCAATGGAAGGAACCTGTGACATCGGAATGGCATCCCGTGACTTAAAAGACAGCGAGAGCGAGTTAAAAGCAACAGCAATCGCAATGGACGGAATCGCAGTTATCGTAAATAAAAACAACACATTAGATGACATCACATCAGAGCAGGTAAAAGACATCTACTTAGGAGATGTAACAAGCTGGGATGAGCTGTAAAAAAGGTTAAGGAGCTATGGCTCCTTCCCTCATTTAAAACAAGGTAATTCAAATAAAGGAAACAATACCCGCTGACAAGCGGGTATCCGTAGTATCTGAAAATAAATAGAGAGAGAAATGATATGAACAAATATAAAGGAAAAGAAAAACTGATGGAGATCATATTCCTCATTGCAGCATGTATATCCATCATATCGGTTGTTTTAATCTGTATTTTTCTATTCATGAACGGAATACCGGCAATGAAGAAAATCGGATTTGGTGATTTTATCTTCGGACAGAGATGGAGACCGGGAAATAATATTTTCGGGATCTGGCCAATAATCCTTGGAAGTATCTATGTAACGGCAGGAGCGATCATCATTGGAGTACCAATCGGTGTATTGTCCGCAATCTATCTTGCGAAGTTCTGTCCAAAGGGAATTTACAAAATTATCAAACCGGGTGTTGAGCTGTTAGCGGGAATCCCATCGGTTGTATATGGATTTTTCGGACTGGTCGTACTTGTACCGTTTATCCGCAATACCTTTGAAGGGAACGGAAACAGTATTTTAACGGCATCCATTCTGCTTGGAATCATGATACTTCCAACGATTATCGGAGTATCGGAATCAGCCATCCGTGCCGTACCAAATAAATATTATGAAGGTGCATTAGCACTCGGCGCAACACACGAAAGAAGTGTATATTGTACGGTTGTCCCGGCAGCAAAATCGGGAATCATGGCAGGAATTGTCCTTGGAATCGGAAGAGCGATCGGAGAGACCATGGCTGTTATCATGGTTGCAGGAAACCAGGCAAGAATGCCAAAGGGCATATTGAAAGGGATCAGAACCCTGACCGGAAATATCGTGATCGAGATGGGATATGCTACAGACCTTCACAGAGAAGCATTGATCGCAACAGGTGTGGTACTGTTCGTATTTATTCTGATGATCAACCTGTTATTTTCCGTATTAAAAAGAAGGAGGGCTGATTAATGGATGTTGAAATGAAAATACAAGAACCGATCAACAGGGTTACAAGAAAACAAAAATTAAAAAATTACAGTAAGCATCCGGGTTCTTTCCTTCTTGCATTACTTACAAAACTGGCAATATTATTGACGGTCCTAGCACTGGGATTTATCCTGATCTATATTTTAGTAAAAGGAATCCCAAACCTAAGCACAGACCTTTTTGCACTCAAGTATACGACCGAAAATGTGTCCATGCTTCCTGCAATTATAAACACACTGATCATTACCTTACTTTCCTTATGTATAGCAGGACCGATCGGAATTTTTTCAGCGATATATTTAGTAGAGTATGCAAAACGTGGAAATAAATTAGTTGAGGTTGTTCGTTTAACAGCAGAAACATTATCAGGAATTCCATCAATCGTGTATGGATTATTCGGTATGTTATTTTTCGTAAAAGCTTTGGGATGGGGATTATGTCTGCTATCTGGAGCAGCA
>OLVU01001621.1_pt1 | contig 13956 bp, 15 predicted proteins | sample 1673321 | NCBI WGS metagenome assembly OLVU01 (sample SAMEA3178942, study PRJEB25190) | human gut metagenome | biome: human gut; feature: human-associated habitat; material: faeces | place: Austria | collected 2013 | reverse complement strand
ATTAGCTAGAATTAGTTCAAGATGTATCTCCATTCTCCACGGGGAGTTGAGTGGAGCGCAGCGGAACGTCCAACTACATTACTTTATTTATTACTATATCTAGTTTTATTACCATTATTATGTGCTCCACGTTCATACTTTTGTTGATTAACATTTCTAATATATTTAAATGGAGCATTAGGTTCTCGTTCAAGATAAACAAGAAGTTTACTTCTTAATCCTAATTTAAGATTAAAAATATCATCAACAGTTTTACATTCAGAATTAAGTTGTTTAGCATCTTTACCTCTAAGTTCTCTATTAATATAATTAGCATACTTAAATTTAATAGCACTATAACTATGAGTTCCATTATTAATAAGTTGTATTTCATAAAACTCTTTATTAGTTTTATAAACTACATAAGGAATACCATCATATTTAAGTCCACGAATTTTATATATCTCTGCTTCTTCTTTATCATAAGGTTTAAGACCAGCATCAATAATTTCTTGTTTTTTAAGTCTAGTAGCGTTCCAATCAACATAAGTATCTCTAGGTTTATCTCTATATCTCCAGAAATTAATAACTAAATCACCAATCTCATATTTAAAATGATAAGCATAACCTTCAAGAACACATTTATGAACACCATAACTATAATATCTATGAATATACTTCTTATAATCAGAAAGACTTAATTCAGAACGTCTTGTAGCAAGTTTAAGAGCAACAATATAATCATTTACTTTTTTAGCTAAGTTACAATAACGCAAAAGTTGGAGAAGAACAATACGTCTTTCTCCAACTGTATAACTAAGTCGATTATTAATTAATTGCTCTAATTTATTAATTAATTCAACATTATCATTAAGAAATTGAAACCCATATTCATTAAGATTAATTTTTAAATCATCTTTAATAACTTGATTTTTACTTTTAATATAAGCACGACAATCAGCTTTCATCTTATTTATAACTTCAAGTTCTTTATTATATTTTGCCATATCGTCATTAGAAGTTTCAATAAACTTTTTATAATAATGACTAATATCTATATCTTTAATCATAATTTATCTAGTTACAAAATTATCAATAGGAGTTTCATTTGTTTGACGAGGAACTTCAATAAGATTACGTTTAAATACAATCTCTTTAAGAGCTCCAATCATATCTTCAGGAATAAGAAATTCATCATCATCGTATTTAGCTTCATCATCAATAGGGTCATAATTTACATCTTTAGCTTTTTCAATAGTTTCGGTAGGAACAAGATAAGGAATTTCAAATGGAGATTCAATAATAATAGAACCTATATTTTGAAACCAATCTTTATTATTACTAAAGAAATAAATGTAACCATTAATATAATCATAAACAGGAAGATTACACATACCTGCAAGATAATGATAAAACTTAGCACTAGCTTCTTTTGCAAATGGTATTTCTATCCCAGTATGTCCAGTAGTTCTAATTGATTGGAAAGGTAAGTTATTAATAAGTCTAACTGGCTTTGGAACTTCTTGTTTAGTACGTTTAATTGCAGGAAGCCCAAGAGTTTGACTATTATATAAGTCACCATCAGGAACATTAATAATAGAAACACGAATACGTTGTTGCAAACCTTTATCAACATATTTATGATTTTCATAACTTTTACGAATTAGTTCATTACGACCATGAAGAATAGCATATCGAAGATTACGTCTAAGAGGAATACTATTAGGATTGCCAACAGCATGAGCAAATTCACTAACTAATTGATTAAGACTAGCCATATTAAGATTGACTTGCATTTTCTAATTGACGAACTCTTTGTTCAAGTTCATCAATCTTATTAGAATATGTTTCAACTTTAGTTTTAAGTTCATTAACTGTTTCAACTAATTCATTATGCTTTTGTGTTATAACTTTAACATCTTGTTCAAGTTCAGTATTATTAGTATAATCAACAATAGAATTTAATAATTCAATTAATAATTTTCTATCTTTATTAGATATATCACTATTTAAACAGCATATAGTTCTAATAATATCATCTTTAAGTTTATCTTTAGTCATAATATATTATGTTTTAAGTTTATTATATTTAATGCTATAATAAACTGTTGTAGGAGTAGTATCGAGAAATGCAAAAACAGAAAACAAATTAATTAACCAACTACTCCTAACAACAGTTCCACGTGGACTTATTTAATTAAGCTTAACTGTGGTAAAGAAGCCGATAAAAGCAACAGAATCCGACCGAACCCAATCAGAATGAAAGCCACCAGAGCCAGCCGCAAAACCGCTATCAGCGCGACCGCCAAGCAGAAGCACACGAACAGCTTTATCTGTATCTTGTCCATCATTACCTCTTTTCCAATTATAGTCAGCTTTTTTATTAGTTCCAACTTTATTAGGAACAAAATAAGGACCAAATCTAAAATCAAATTCAGTAATAAAATTATTAGTATTAGCTTGGTCACCTATAAAATAACATTTATCTTGAATATTATCTATTGTAATATCAGAATGATTAACACTTTTTTTAAGAAGATAAACACTATTATAATTTACATTACGATTTATAATAGCTACATCTCTAATAAACGTCCATATATCACCAAAGAAATTTAGAATACCACGATAAACAGCAGGATAAGTATTTAAATTACTTCCATCTACATTATAATTTCCTAGTTCATAATGGTCACCATTAGTACTACCATTACCAATATTATGTTCAGCAGTCCAATAAGTTTGTACAATAGGATTATTACCATTAAAAGCTGTCCATCTATCCCAAGCTAAATTTGTAACACTAGCACCAAGACCACCTTGTTTAAATCCATCACTAGTTAAATTAGTATTTAATGCAGCTTGATTATCAAAATTAGCATACTCAATATAACAAAGAGCTTGTAAAGCACAATATTCAAGATAATCAATCATTGTAATCCAATCTCCACGATTAGTACAAAATTCATTGGCTTCATCATAAGTAATACCAGTTCTAGGTCTACCTTGCAATTTAGTAGCAACAATAGAAGAACTTTTATTTCCTCCTAAATATCTAGTATCATCATGTTTAATACAAGCACTAAACACTTCTTCTTTACCATCTTCTCTAGTTCTAGTCATAGTTTTAGTATGACTTATAATAAAAGGATGAACTCTAGTAAATGTTCCATCAATATTAAAATCGCTTATCCAAAGTTGATATTTAGTACCAGTATCTTTAACACATATATAAAATTCTGGAACTCTTACCCCAACATCGCCATCACTTCCATCAAGAGGAGGAATAAGACCATTTCAAGAGGTTTAGCCCAACCCGTAGGATTAAGGAAATAATTGATTTTCTTTTCATTATAGACACAACCTTTAAGTCTATTTTGAATAGGAAGTTCTCTATGAAATTTAGCATTACCAATTCTGATTATATCATTATCATCTTTAGTCCATTCAATACCATACGCAGCATTTTCAAAAGTAGGAATAAATGCAGTAGAACCCCAAGCAGGATTACCTTGTTCATTAATAATTAAACTATCTCCTTTAGATACTCCATCTAAATTAGGTAGATGTTTAAGTCCTTCTGCAAGTTCATTTAGTATATGCTTGTTAAATCTTAACAAGCCATTATACATCTCTACTAAATTAAAATTCATGTTAATCTTGTTCTAGAGCATCAACTCGACCGTTAAGAGAATTAATATTATTAGTATTTTGATTAACTTTAGTTACAAGTCTTTGAAGAGCAATAATTATAGCATTGTTCTTAGTATCATTACTAGCTTTCATAGCATTAATCGCAGCAACTATATCTGTATTTGCTTTATTAATAGTAGAATTAACAGTATCAAGTTTATTACCAATAGTAGTTTTCATACTATCAACAGCAGCTTTAATACTATCTAATTTAGCATCAATTTTATCAAAACGATTATTAAGAAGAGTTTGAGTTTCATCTGATTCACTTTTATGTTGATTTTCAAACTCATCAAATTCAGCTTTAACCATTTCATGTAATTCAGTAATCTTTTGACTAATTTCATCAAGATTAACTATAACATTATTTTCTCCAAGCTCATCATGTTCTTTATTACCAGAAATACTAAGTTTAAGATTATTAATAAGTTTATTAATAGCATCTAACTTATAATTAACTCTTTTATCATCTTCCATATCTTTAGAATTTAGTTTGTTACAAATATAAATTATATTATTAATAACAAGTAGTTTAACAATATTATTAACATTTTTTAATTAAGCAGTTTTAGAACTATTAATACCTAGATATTTAGTCCAAGTATAATGTTTACGTTCACTAATATAATTAAGATTATCATCATTAACATGAGCTTCTTCTTCAAAACTTACATCTTTATAAGCATCATGTTGTTTAATATGAAATAGTCTTATAATAAGATATTCAACACCATACCATATATAGAAAAAGATATATAACATCTCTTTCATTTGTTCTGTATGAATAGCCTCATGATTAAGTTCTTTATTACTTAATTCTCCTTTAGTAAATATAATACCAAAAAGATTAATAGCTTTATAACCATTAAAAGGAAAATGTTTAGTCTTAATAACTCTCATAACTTTACTATTTTAAAATTTAATATTGTAAATATTTATGTACGTTCATAGAGCCACTTTTTAGGCTCATAGCAAGACTTTCATTAAATCATGTACAGTTAATCAGCTAGGCTTAAAACTAGCTAAATTTGGCAAGCTATACTCCCCGTAGAGGGTGGAGCAGGCTTGAATCAGTCAATCAAACCTAGCTAATCAATCTCATACAATCTTAACCAATAGTATTATCAATATCTTTATAACCAACTCCAAGTTTCTTTAGAATAGGACTAACAACCCAACTCCAAAACACAGGAGCAAGAATAGCACTATTAACAAGCATAATAGTATTATCATACCCAGATGCAATATAAATTATAGCCATAGTAAAAATACTTATAACTAATACACATCTTTTTTGCCAAGTAGGAACTTTATTATCACCATTAAAATAATCAATAGTTTTAATAATAATATAAGTTAGAACATTAACAATAAACATAAATCCAAAATCAAAATTACTAAGGATACCATCTACAATTACATCAATAAATTTGTCCATACTAAAATTTAGATAAATAAAAAAGGGAACTATCCGAAGATAATTCCCTTTTATAGTTTTACAATAATGATTAGTTATTCATGTGAAAATATTCCCACACTTTATCACCATCAAAATCTACATCTTTAAACCAAAATGTAATAGCACTTTCAAACACTTTATTATCTATATTACCACCAAACCATTCTTCAAATAATTTAGCATAATCATGATATTGAGCATTAATTGCAACATAAACATCACAAGGCTCAACATCATTAGGCAATACTTCTTTATAGCGTTCACACAATATCAATCATACCATCTTTATCTGCAATAGGTTTCAAGAACTTATCAAAACTATTAATATTATTAGTAATTGCTCTTTTAGCTAAAGGAATTAAAAGTCTTATAGCTGGAGAACTTTCACCCATAGATACTAATTGTTTAATAATATAATCTTTAATAACCTCTTTAACATTACCAATTTCAACCATAATATTACTTCTTTAAAAATTCTTCATAAGTTAAATTAGGATTAGTTTTACTAGCTTCTTTAAAAGCTTTAAACAATTCCATTTCTTTGTTAGTAACTTCAACAATTTTACTTTTAAGTAACTTAACAAGTTTAAGTTGTTCTTCAAGTAAATGTTTGCCATCAGCACTAGCTTCGATTTTTCCTCTAACTAAATTAAGAACTTCTGCTTGAACCATACTTTGTAAAGCACTATAATTATTTACATAGTCTTGATTACTAAGAAGCATATTTTGTTGTTCTTGTGTAAGTGGTGCAATTTCAGCATCAATAGCATCCCAAATTCCTTGAGTTGGAACTTGCTGATTTTGAGTTGTACCATTATTTGCATTAGGAATAGCATTACGACGATAAGCTTCATTAATTGCTTGTTTTTGACTTTGAAGAAAAGCAATTTGTTCATCAATGCTATTAGTCATTTTTTCACTAGGATATAGCAAAGGGTCACTACTACCTAGTATGAATTGATTAACAGGTATCATATCTCTTTCAATTTTATATTCTTAATCAAACTTAGTAATATTACTGAGCAGGAGTTCCGCTAGCAGGTTGAGTAAAACCACATGGTAAACATCCACAAGCATTACGTCCAACTAGACCAGTAACAGTAGGTTCATTTGGAAGAGTTACTACACCATAGATAACATTACAAGTCTTTCTATCAGTATAGTTGATACCAGCCGTAAACATCTTTTCCATTTCGCATTGGATAAGTTTATCTTGATAAGGACGAATAGCTTTAGTAACAGCCAATTCAGCTTTCAAATCAGATAACTCTTTACGGATATCATCATCAGCATCACGAGTATATTTGTAAAGATTAAAATGGTCAGTGTTATTTTTCTCAATAAGAGCATCAGTACGATTACGCCCATCAATGTAAACACCAAACAATTCACTATTCAATCGTTCTCTATCTTCAAAGCGTTGATTCTGTTGAGTCAAAGCCCACTGATAAAGACCACCTTGAAGAGCTAAAGTATCTTCACAAGATTTTTCCCATGCTTGAAAAGCAGTAGGAGCACCGCTTCCACTACCAGCAGTAGCACCAAGAACATTAATGTTAGTAGAGCCATCACCTAACATTCCACCATTAGCACCACTTAATACACTAGAACGACGATTACCAAACAAAGCCCAAGCACCAAGTGCAGTACCGATAATACCAAGAGTTAAACCTGCATTAGCCTTACCGTTTACATCACGACGATTACCACCGTCATAATTCATTCCAGCACCATTATAGCCCTCTGGAACAACTTTCACTTTTTCAATTACTTGCATAATAAATTAAGGTTTAAGTTAAAAAAATAGATTAATACTTGTAGTTTGAACTACATAATCTATAGCACTTAAACCGTTATCTTTATTTGGTCATTAACATTATTTTAACTTTCAATAGGACTATATATTGTCAATTCACCAATTTTGTTAAGTTTAGTATATTTTATTTCACCTATTGAAGTCTTACCATCATCAGCTTTACCACCTTGTGTACCAACATAACATTGAATAGTTTGTTGTCCTCTAAATTCAGAATTACCTGCAACAAAACCAAATCTAAATTTATAGTTATCAGTGTAATTATCGTTATAAACAGTGTTATCTTCATTTAACAAAACTGTATGATATTCATAACTATAATTATCATCACTAGTTATATTAAGAGTTGGTTCATTAAGAGTTATAGGATTATCATTTGTATTGGCTTGGTTATTCCAAACTTTATATTTATCATTAGGTTTATTTTCATACCAACAATAACCATTGCCATGAACAAGTCCACCACCATGACGAATTATTTTAATATCATCTAAACCAATAACTTTATCATTAACAGGATTAACTCTAAAATATTTTATTTCATTATTAGTTTTTGAAAGTCTTTTAACAACTTCACCATACCAACATTCTTTATAACCACCATGCCCATCAGGCATATTAATAGTTCCATCAGCCAAAGGAAAAATAAACATTCCTCTATTATCAACATCAATTTCATTATTCTTTAATTGCCAAGCATGAACAATAACTCCACCTTTATAAGCAGTACATTCAACAGTGACATGACCTCTACTTAAGCTTCCATACCAATTAGCACAAAGATTCATTTTCATTATATCAGGCATTTTATCTTCAAGCTCAATCATAGATTCAATATTAAACATAACACATTCAGCACCTGAGTCAGTATTATCACCACCCCAATATAGATAAGGAATTTGACTTAAATTCCAAGACCAACCAACAGCTATATAATTTAAACTATTAATAGGAGAATTAACATAATATGATTTAGTATCCAAATCTCGACCATCATCACTACCCCAAATGTATCTAAGTTGGACACTAGTAAAATCACTAAAATGAATAACAGAAGTAGGCCAAATATGATTAGTACCATCATAAACATGAGCAATATTAGTTTGACCTACTGTTCGTTTCTTAAGAGGTTGAGCAATTCCTCCTTGACGTCCAAGAGTTAAACTCATTATTCATCAATAATATTATAAGTCATTCCAGCAACTGGGGTAATAGTTGCATATTGGGTAGCAGTTCCTGTCCAAATTGGAAGACTAAGTTTATTACTATTCGCACTAGGCATAGTCATATTAACTCCACATCCATCATTAATAGCTTTTTGAATCTTATCAAGATTAACACTATTAGTAATAGTTTGATTTATTTCTTTTTTAAAGTTATTAAATGTATCATTAGTAACATATCCATTAAGTAAATTATTAACTTCTTCTTTATTATAAGTTTCAGACTTAGTATAATAATTTTTAAGCAAGTTATTAATTTCTTGTTTAGTATAACTATCAAATGAAGAAGTATCTCCCATTACTCTCCATTCAGTACCATTCCAATAACAAATCTTTCCATTACGATATTCAATTTGACCAACAGCCCAATTACTACAAGTTACATTAGGAAGATATTCAGACTCTTCACCAACCATACCTGTAAGTTTACATTTATTTAAATTAATAGTACCATTCTCAATAATACCACCTTCAAATACAAGTTCACAACCAGCAGGCATTGTAATAGTTTTACCACTTAAATCAAAAGCATAACGAATAATATAACGAGTATTTTCTTCGTTAACCATATCTTGAGTAAGAACAGCTTTATAATTAAGATAAATATTATTCTTAACTTGAACTAGATTTTCTTCATTAAAATAATATTTAATATTATCTACTGAATTAACATATATAATACCAAGTCTTGGACGTTCATCAGAAAGACAAGTATTATAAATATTATAATCTTCACTATTTCCATAAACAGGAGTGTTGACCCCCCGTAGAGGATGAACTCTATCAGTAGGTTCTACAATAGTCCATCTAGTATAATAATTATAAAATCCAACTCCATCATGAACAGTCTTAACTCTAAGAACAAATAATTTATGATAAGTATCATAATAAATACCAGCAGTATTACTTAAATCTGTTTTAATAACTTCATACTTATCAGTATTAAGAATTATTTGACCATATTGTTCACAATAAGTATCATCAAGAAAACCATCAAATAAAAGCTGTTCTGCATTACTAGCATCATCCTCCACGGGGAGTAAGACCTTGCGAACTATTTTATATCCTTTACCACTTTTATATTCAGGCTCATAAGGTCTATCTTTAAGACTAAGACGATTAACATTACAACAACCAGGACTTAATCTTATAGTAATATCTTCTTCATCGGGATAATTAATAATATTAACTTTACCATCTCCAACAATCATTTGCTTAAGAGCTTCATTAAGCATATCCCAATCAATAGTTCCATTAGCAATTGGAATTTTAGCTCCACTTTCTTCAAGATATTTCTCACTAAGAATTTTAGTCCAATTATCATCAGAAACCCAACTAGTTTCAACACCAGCTTGAAGATTACTACCTATATAACTTTCAGTTATAGATAAATTATGTTCAGCATCATAATAACTAATAGTAAGACTATTACGTCTAAAAATAGCAGGAACAGCTTTACGAGTATTAACTCTAGTTCCTTGATATGGAATCCATAAATGATTAAATCTAGAAAGAACAACAGTTAAATCATTGTTTGTATCTTTGTCAAGAATATTTTGAAGATAAGTAATAGGAAATACTTTATCATAACTATTCTGACCTAGTTTTTCATATAGTTGTTTATTGTTCATAATTATGTGATTAATTTAAATAACTTTAATGAGTAAATAAACAATATAAGTATTAGTAATATTGTTATATTAAATAGTATTCTTATCATATTAATTACCAGTGCCTTTAGCTATAAATACTCTAAAATTTAGTTTAGCATATTTAAATATAACTTCACATAGATTAATAGGCAATGTTTGAATGTAACTTGTTACAAATGTCCTTATAACAGTTTTATTTTCTTCAAGATCAACACTAGTTTTAAAACCTGTACTTGTATTATTAAAATTATTTAATTGACAAACATCATTTGTATTATTACCTCTTAATACTTTTACAGTTATACTTCTACTAGTCATCATATTTGATGTACTAAATAAATATAAAAATTGTTCACCAGTACCAGCACAACCTTCAGTTATAGTATTATTATTATATAATTTTGTTCTAGTAACATTATTAACATTAACAGTAAAAGGTTGGTCACTTTGTTCAAGAATTTCATTACACCATATTTGCCAATATAATCTAGGACGTCTAACATATAAAGTAATAATTATATTATTATTAGTTATATATTCTGCTGAATATTCTTCTTCATCAGCAGTATTTTTAGATACTATACTAAAACTACCATAATAAGAATTATCAGTATCTTTATCTAATAAAGTACTAGTATTGAATGAAATATCTTTATGACGGTCAATACTACCATAAGATTCAGAAGAAATAACATTACCTATATTATTCCATTTATAACTTTCAGTAATAATAACTTTAAATCGAATATTATACTTAACTGCTTCATTATAATTTTCATTATTATCTCTAGCATTATTAATATACACAGAATTATTAATTGCTTCAACATAATCACTTGCCCCGTCATACAAAAACAATACTTTTGTAGAAGAAGTTATATTTGTTTTAACACCAGCAGATTGTGTAATATTAATTGATTTACTAACTCCACTATAAGTTGCAGTAACAGTTGTACTTCTACTTGTTGTAGCAGTTCTATTACCATAAGTAAGTTTACTACCGCTAGTAGTACCACTTAATGTACCATCTCCAGATTTACTTAGTGTAGGACTACCATTTTCAGTTTCAGGAAAATTCTGTCCAACTCCATTCCAAGTATATTGTCTACTACGAACAGCACTACAAGTAATAGTAGAACTACCTCCAGCAGCAGCAATATTAGTAGGACTAGCAGAAATACTTACTGACCATGCTCCCCAACTACCATAAACTTTACTACCTGCTCTTTGTTCAATATCGCAAAAATTAATAGCACCATTATAATTTGCAGTAACTCTAGTTCTTCTAACACTTGTACTAGTATTATTACTATAACTTAAAGTACTACCACTTAAAGTTCCACCACCACTTCCTGCACTAAGACTTGGAGTAGCATTTTCTGTTTCAGTTCCACCTGAACCTGCAACGCCATTCCAAGTCCAAGTACGAGAACGAGAAGCACCATAATAAATAGTAACAGAACCGCCTGATGCCGCAACAGTATAACTACTAGCATTACAATATACAGACCAACTAGACCAACTACCATATGATTTACTACCAGCAGATTGACTAATAGTAATATCTTTAGTTGCACTATCAATAGTTGCTCTAAATACAGAACTACGAGAACTAGTAGAAGTGTTATTTCCATAACTAACAGTAGAACCACTTAAAGAAGCAACACCATTAACTTTACTTAATGTTGGAGAACCACTAGCATTTTCAGTATAAGTTGTTCCTGTACCATTCCATTGCCAAGTACGACTTCTAGTAGCAGAAGTAGATAATGTAGCATTTCCACCAGCAGCAGCAATAGTTGTTACATTAGCACTTAAACTAATAGACCATGCTCCCCAACTACTATAAGTTTTAGAACCAGCATTTTGAGTTACAGTAGTATCTTTAGTTACAGAATCCATTGTAGCTCTAATAACTGTACTTCTAGCATTTGTAGAAGTATTATTATCATAAGTTACTTTATTACTAGCAAAAGAACCAGCACCACTAATTTTACTAAGAGTAGGAGTTCCAGTTCCTGTTTCAGTTCCACCACTTCCATTAACTCCGTTCCATGTCCAAGTTCTTGTTCTACTTGCAGAAGTAGTTATATTTGAACTACCACCACTAGCAACAACATTTCCGCTATTAGAAATATTAACTGTCCATGCAGACCAAGCACTATATTGTTTAGCTCCAGCAGATTGACTAATAGTTATATCTTTAGTAGTAGAATCAATAGTAGCACGAATAACAGTTGATTTACCACTTGTACTAGTATTATTTCCATAAGTAACTTTAGGATTAACCCAACTACCATCACCACTAATTTTACTTAATGTTGGAGAACCGTTTCCAGTTTCAGTACCACCTGAACCAGCAACACCGTTCCACGTATAACTTCTAGTTCTACTAGCACTAGTTGACACAGTAGCTGTTCCACCTGTTGCACCAATACTAGTTTTATCAGCACTAATATTAACAGTCCAAGCAGACCAATTACCATAAACTTTAGCTCCAGCTGATTGTGTTATAGTAATAGATTTAGAAACACTATTACTAGTAGCAGTAATAGTTATACTACGAGCACTTGTTGTAGTATTATTACTAGCAGTAACAGTTTTACCACTTAAAGTAAATCCGCCAGCACTACCACTAAGTGTAGGTGTAGCAGTTTCAGTATCAGTATGTGTAGTACCAACTCCGTTCCAAGTCCAAGTACGAGAACGACTAGCACTAGTAGTTATCGTAGATGAACCACCACTTGCAGCTATCGTTTGCGTGCTTGCCGAGATAGAAACAGTCCAAGCAGACCATGCTGAATACACTTTTGCGCCTGCTTGCTGCGTTATCGTAACCGTTTTGGACAATCCTACATAACTAGCTGTAAGTGTCGCTGAACGGGCTGAAACGCTTTCATTTGATGTAAATTTTATTTGATTTCCACTAAGACTAGCACTACCACTAATACTAAGAGTAGGAGTAGCAGTTTCACTATAAACAGTACCAGTGTTATTCCATTTATAAGTTCTACGGGCAACATTAGCAGTAATAGTTCTAGTGCCGCCTTTAGCTTCAACACTAGTTCCATCAGTTTGTAAATCTAATACCCAATTAGTATAAACTTTAGCTCCAGCAGCTTGATTTAAAGCAGCACTAACTTCTTTAGTTTGTTTATTTTCTAAAGTAAATATAACAGTTAAAGTTCCACTTTTAGTATTAGTAGATTCATTATTAGGTATAGTTAGTACATTATTACTTATACTACCTAAAGTAGTAGAACTAGTAAAGCTAGCAGTAAGATTAACAACAGTTTCAATCCAAGTTCCAGCATAAGTAGAACCCTTGGTTATACTCCCCGTGGAGGATGCATAGTCAGTTCTCTTATATCCACTTTTAACAGAACTAGTAGAAAGTTTTAAATCATAACTTCCACCTGTATTTGCAATAGCACTATCAACTACTGTTAATGTACTAGTATCATATATACTAGCTTTACTACCTTCAAATGTAACAGTATAACTATCTTTAGCTTCTGTATCATCAATTAATACAACTAACTTACCATTAGTTATAACTCCTTTTTCTATTCCATCAAATAAAACTTTAACTCCATCAGTAGGAAAAGTAACAGTATAAGAAATAAATCTTTGTTCCCATTCTAATTCTACATTATGAGTTATAGGTAAATAACCACTGTTACCACTAATAGTTTGAGATTTATAATGTTCAGCAGTAATATTAGCAGTATAATCAGTCTTAACAGGAATAGTAAATACAAATTTAGTATTATTTTCACTTATAACAGGAGTATAACCATTAATAGTAACAGTTCCGGAAACATTTAATTTAAACGTAATAGTAATTTCAGTATTCTCTGGATAAACAAGTTTAGAACCTTGATATATTTCAAATACATCTATACTACCAAGTTTAATATCATGTATTCCAATATCTCCTTGATATATAGCCATAACTTAAGCGTCTGATTTAACTATATAAGTAGTATTGTTATCTTTTTGAGCAATAGCTGCATATTGAGTAGCAGTACCAACCCATATTTTAGGATTAACTATTGGTTCAATAGTAAGATTAGATAATCTATAAAGAGTTTGGTCAACTATTTGAATAGTATTATAAACATAAGAACCATC
>OLVU01001608.1_pt1 | contig 14028 bp, 12 predicted proteins | sample 1673321 | NCBI WGS metagenome assembly OLVU01 (sample SAMEA3178942, study PRJEB25190) | human gut metagenome | biome: human gut; feature: human-associated habitat; material: faeces | place: Austria | collected 2013 | reverse complement strand
GGTGGACGGTTTTACACAGCTGACAAGTGAAACCGGACGCTTTTACACAACTAAAGCAAAAGGAGTGGACGGTTCTACACAACTAGAAGCAACAAACGGGACACTTCTACACAACTAAAACAGGCAAAGCGGATGACTCCACACATCTAATCACCCCAATAGGGACACTTCTACACAACTAATTCTATAAAAAACCGTGAAACGTGGACGGTTCTACACAGCTGGATCGTCCATGTTCACCGCCCCGTCCGTCTCCGGAGATATGAACTCTTCAGGAGCAGGAGCAACTTCCGTTCCATTGGCACTCTCCAACTCTTCCTGTGCCCATCCTTCCGGAAACCTGCCGAATACAGCCACGAAATCACTGATATATATCTGTTTTTTCTTTTCTACGCTTTCCGGGGAGTTTGCCCATAAAAGGAACTCTTTATACAGTCCGGCATCTTCCTCCACCTCTTTGATCTTCTTCCTCCTGACAGCCATATCCGTGTCCGGGTAGGCAATCTCGACATACAGCCCAAGCAGGTTCTTATAGAATTTCTTCACCACGACAGCATATTGTCCTTCATCAAAATAGTGCAGCGTATGCCTAGGAAACGAGAACAACACGGTATATGCCCATCTCTCATGATCGCCTTTCACAAAAGAGAAATTGAAATTGGTATATTTCAGGTAAGTATTCATCTTTTTCAGTATCGAGGCGACCTTCTTTTTCCGGTCTTTGGGTTCGGCAATCTCTATGCCGAGCTTTTTAGCCAGCTGATCGACTGTCAGCACATAAAAAGGAGCCTCATTCTTGGTGGTCTTATACTTGATCAGGTAAACCATCTTGGAAAGTTCCAGATAGAAATAGCGGTAACGGCTGGGCAGGCTACGGTAATCCTGAAGTTCCAAGAGGTTATAGAGCGAGAACATGAAATTCTTTATCTCCGGGCTTACCACTGCCGAGTACAGCCTTTTCGTTGACTTCTTCGTCTTGAAATCGGTCATTATGTCGAAACGTTTCAAGATCTGCACGAAATTATAGGATGTACGGCCATCCTCGCCAATGGTCGGATAGCAGAGGTTCTCCAATCCCAGTTTATAGAGAGCCGCCTCAAAAACCGTCTCGATAGGATGGCTGATTCTCTGTCCTGCCGTGTCGGTACATACATATTCCGGCTGCATATTCTTTCCGAACATGGCCGCGAGCTGCCGGCTATCCAGCTTGCGCTGCAAGTTGGTACGGTCATACCCCATCTTACGGCAGAAGTCTTCTACGGAGAACCAGGAAGTCCCGAACAAGTCTTTGAGGTGATAGCTGCCCAGGTATATGATCAGATCGAGCATGACATTTCCACCTGCCTCATACAACCGTTCAATCAGCACGGAATTATAGCTTTCCCCAAGCACCCTAGGGACACGAATCAGTTCTTTTGCCATGATAATACTTACAAAATCAATCCTTTCTCTGTTTTCATTGCCACAAAGATAGGCATACCGGCCAACATACGCGTCATAATTATCAATCAGTTTTAACGGTATGACCGGTATGGGAAAAGGAGAAGTACTTTCCTGAAGAATGCTTTATCCGCCCTTCATCAGAAAGAAAGCATCTTACACCTGTACCCCATAGACATCCTATATTACTTTTTCAGTTCTTCCGATAAAAAGGAACGGTCTATCAATACTTGCACCAATGATTTCTCTTTGACAAACTCATCAAGCTCACGCTTTATCAATTTATTGCCCAACCCTATGCGTCGTCCAAATTCCTCGAAATCCTTCCGCCCTACCTGATGAGCAATTTGACTCCACATTGTCATCTGTAATCGACTCAACCCTCGGTCTAAGGTGTAGATCGTTAGGTTATCAGTACAGCGAAATCATCCGTTCTCTCATGAGTATCTACTTCTGTGGTGGCTCATGTATTGAGGATGTCACTACTCATTTGATGAACCATCTCTCGCTTCATCCGACACTTCATACTTGTAGTTCTGATACTATCCTCAGAGCGATAAAGGAACTGACGCAAGAAAACATCTCATACACATCAGATACGGGTAAGAACTACGATTTCAACACGGCTGACACTCTCAATACTTTACTGCTCAATTGTATGTTTGCATCTGACCAACTGAAAGAGGGTGAGAAGTATGATGCAAAGCCTACATACAAGAAGTTCTCTGGTTATCGCCCTGGCGTGGCGGTTATTGGTGACTTGATTGTTGGCATTGAGAATAGCGATGGTAACACAAAAGTTCCATTTCATGGCACGTTTTCTCGCCATGGCAGAGCTTAAGTAAACTTAGCTCTGCTCATCTGGCTTAACGAAAACCTTCGTTTTCATCAGAAGGACACGCTGAAGAGGTTCTTTGAGAGATTTGAACAGAACAGGCTCACTATCAATCGTTTCAGAGCTGATTGCGGATCATGTTCCGAGGAAATCGTGGAGGAAATAGAGAAACACTGCAAGTCCTTCTATATCCGCACTAACCGCTGCAGTTCGCTCTACAATGACATATTTGCTCTCAGAGGCTGGAAGACTGAGGAAATCAATGGCATTGAGTTTGAATTGAACTCTATCCTTGTTGAGAAGTGGAAGGGTAAAGCATACCGACTTGTGATTCAAAGACAGAAACGGATGGATGGTGTGCAGGATCTTTGGGAAGGAGAATACACATACCGTTGTATCCTGACTAACGACTATGAATCTTCCGTAAGAGAAATTGTCGAGTTCTATAACCTTCGTGGAGGAAAGGAACGTATCTTTGATGATATGAACAATGGTTTCGGGTGGGACAGATTGCCCAAATCCTTCATGGCCGAGAACACTGTGTTCCTTCTTCTTACAGCACTTATCCGTAACTTCTACAAGGCCATTATCCAAAGACTTGACGTAAAGAGGTTCGGACTCAATGCAACAAGTCGCATAAAAGCGTTTGTCTTCAGGTTTATCTCTGTACCAGCCAAGTGGATCAGGACATCAAGGCGGTATGTGCTGAATATCTATACCTGTAACAATGCTTACGCAGATATTTTTCAGACTGATTTTGGATAACGCCTACAACTTATGGGTATGATACTGCGTATTGTCTCAAGTCGCATTGTGGGGTAAGGGGATGTTGTAGGCAGAAGTGGGTGTTTCTGCCTCAATTTATCTGATAATTCAGTAATGAGAGGACGTGTACACGCAAGAAGGACGTTGAAGGGCTTAGTTGCGGATTTGAGGCAGGTAAGAAAATACAAAGAATTAACAGTAAACGTAAGATGGTATGAAGAAAGAGCCAATTATAGTGAATGTATATCTGTGGGGAACTTGTATTGGCAAATTGAATTGGGACTTTGAAAAGCATTGTTCTGTATTCCAATTTACGGATGAGTATAGGAAACAAGATTATGATATATGTCTTTCCACACATCCTAAGAGAACCCCTTTGTTTGCGTCTTTCTATGGGAATAAAGATAAATTATATCAAGGGCTTCCGGAATTTCTTGCAGATGCGCTTCCTGACAAATGGGGGGCTTCCCTATTTGACCAATGGCTCACGGATAACAATATAAAGGTTACGGAATCATTGCCCCTATTGAAGCTCTCTTATATTGGCAAGAGGGCTATGGGAGCATTGGAATTTGAACCGGAATTTAATGATGATGCCATCCATGAATCAGTAAACATGTCATCATTGGCAACTTTGGCTTCTAAAATATATAATGATCGAGATGCTGCTGTCATATCACCGGAGGATAGCCTCACGATGAAGAAGTTAATATATCTCGGAACTTCTGCCGGTGGCATGCGCCCGAAGGCGGTGGTTGCCTATAACCTCGAAACGGAAGAGTTCCGTTCCGGTCAGGAGGATTTGCCTGAAAATTTTAAGCAGTATATCATAAAATTTAAAGAAGCAGATGACTCTCCTACCACAGAGATAGAAATGGTATATAGCGAAATGGCAAAGGCGGCAGGAATCAACATGGTGTCATGCTTTCTGAAAGAGATTGATGGAAGAAATCATTTCGTAACGGAAAGATTTGATCGCAAGGATGGAGACAAGATTCTTAGCCAGCCCCTTGCGGCCATTATGCCAGGTGCAGATGATTATATGAAGCTATGTTGGCTGGCAGAGACTCTGAAACTTCCCCAGGAAGACAAAGATCAGATATTTATCAGAATGGTATTTAATTATGTCGCAGGTATATCTGATGACTATAATAAGAACATATCGTTTATCATGGATAAGACAGGGAGGTGGCGTTTATCACCTGCATATGATGTAATGTTCACGGCAAATACATGGGAAAATTCTTCTGCACATATTCATTCTATGGGTGTGATGGGCAAGAGATCGGCCTTGACCACAAGTGATTTTGTCAATTTCGCCGAGGATTTTGTGGAAAATCCTGAAAAGAAGATATTACAGGTGTTCGATGCTGTAAGCAAATTTCAATCATTGTGCGTCACGTATGGCATAGATAAGGCCATATCTGATAAAATTCAACATGTATTGGATGGATTGGTTACTGATGATTTGAACTTGTTGCAATTAACTTAAAGAACAGCAGATGGTGAAAGTCGTTCCAGTCTTTTCTTGAGCCACTTGTAAGCATGATATTCTGCCAGTTCGTCGACTACGTGCCATTGCGTGAAATCAGCAACGGCCTGCATTCAGCCAACGGCAACTTGAACCACTTGGGCATCCCATGTGCTCCCTCCAAGTCGAACCTCTCGTACCAAAACGAGAAACGCTCCTGTGAGTTCTTCTGCGACTGTTATTATGCACTGCTGAATTATTTCGGACAGCTTCCTTTATGAACGTATAGAAGAACGTAAGCGGTTGAGCAAATACATCTTGTACATTTGATTTTTCCCAAGAGAAATCACTCTGCTTGAGTTATGTATATGTGCAGTGGTAAGACTTATCGGTTCGTCAGAGTTTCAGGTTGCGTGTACAGTTTGTCTATGGACAGTCCTGGGATTGTCCATAGACATTCCCGTGACTGTCGGGAGAGTGTCGTGGCTTTGTCGGTATCCACCCCATCTGTCAGGAAGGAGCTCGGTGAGTTTTTTCTCTGACTTGGGAGTAAGATAATAGGGAAGTTTGCTGATTACATCATTCAGCCACTCACGTGGATTGACTCCACATTCCTTACAGGAACCGAGTAACGAGCAGATGACAGCCGTGTTTTCAGCCGCTTGCTGATTTCCACAGAACAGCATATTCTTTCTGGTCAAAACCATAGGTCTAAGTGCGTTCTCCGCCCTGTTGTTATCTATAAAAATTCTTCCATCGTACAGATAATGCCTCATTCTTGGTATGAGAGGATAAGCGTAGGCTATAGCCTTCCCCATCAGACTGCGCTTAAGCACTTTGGGGTATGTGTTTTGAAGCCAGAGCTCGAAGGCGTCAAGTAGCGGACCGGCCAGACGTTGCCGTAGCGCTGCACGTTCCTCATAGGAGAGTTGCCGCTCATCAGCCATATACTCCACGTTATACAGATCTTGTATAAATTTAAGTCCTTGCATGACATATTCCCGGTTCTCTTCCCTGCATGACTCTATGTGGCGTCTGATATGTGCGAGACATCCGCACAGGCGCACGTCCTTCCGGTTCTCAAAAGCGTCATAAGCGGAGTAGCCGTCACACTGGAGGTATCCTTTGAACGTTTTCAAAAGATCGACCGCCACCTTTTGAGAACGCGATCCGTTGGCATAATGGAAGAAGAGCAGGCGCAGCACCGCCGCTCGTACTATCCAGATATACTCCTTTGCCGCCTTATGCCTGTCATGGTCTATGACCGGGAGAGTGGTTTCATCCACCTGTATGTAGTCAGAGGAGAGGACTTTCTTTTTGAGTTCAAGGTAAAGAGGTCTTAAAAGTTCACAGACCGGCTTGAACCAGCCATTCAACGTGTTTCTCGACAGTTTCACTCCCAGGTGTTCCGGTTGCTTGACCTGCCGGTAAAACGGAACGTGATACTCGTATTTCTGTAAAAGTATCTCCGCGAGCATGGAAGCCCCGGGCATACCTTTATATATGGGCATCAACGGCAAAGGAGCGGTAACTACCATCCGCTTCCCGTTTTCAACTGCCTCCGTTTCGTCTTTGATTGCATACGTGGGGCGTACCGTGTCTTTTACATAGAGATACCCGGGTTTCATCTCAAGGGTTCTGGTGTGTTCCTCGCCTATCTTGACGTATTTGCCAAGGTCGAGGTCTTCCGGCTCGATGACAACCGTCACGACCGGAAGGTCGTCCATGATGATCCGGTTGCGGCGTGGAGTTTTACCGGCGACTTGGGGTTTGGGGGTGATAATCTGCGCCGCCTTGTTTCTGGCCGCTTCGATTTCCGCCTCTATCTGTCCCAAGTCGCCGTAATCAAAAGGGAGCATGGGGTCCCCGTTGTTTATAGGATTGCATTTCTCACTCATCTTCCCGAACACTTTCCTTTTCAACCATGCAAGGGAAGCGTTCAGTTCAACTATCGTGGCACGGAGCTCCTCTATGGTCTTGGCCTGGGACTCGATGATCTCACTTTGCTTCCGGTTTGTCTCCATCAGCAAGGCAAGCTGTTCCAGCATGGGGTCCGTCACCCGCTTCGGCATATCTTCTTTCGTTGTCATTCAATATCCTGTTTGATTGTATAAAGGTAGTGAAAAACAACCGGAAAAGCAAGCCGGCAAGCTATTTGTTTACAGATATTTGCCAGTGTCTTTTCTGATCGGAGAGCCGTCTTTGCCTTCCCTTTCGTTTGTCCTCGTTGATGCCTTCCACCATGATGACAAGATCACTCCATGTCATGGGGTACGAGTGGGTTTCAGGATCATAAGCGGGGATTTTAAAAGTTCCTTCCTCAAGCAGTTTCTCGTACATCACCAGACCTCCCGTTTCTGCGTGCAGAAGCTTTATACGGTTTTTCAGCCTGTTGATAAAAATGTACACATCTCCATTCCGGACATCCCCGTTCATTTTTTCCCGGATCAGACCGCTCAAGCTGAACATGCCCTTACGCATGTCGGTACTGCCGGGGCATAAAAAGTAACGCGTGGAGTCGTTCAGGCAAAACATGTTCCACACAGTTTAGTGAGCAGGCTCAAAGCGGCTTTACAGCCACCCGTGCCCTTAAATTTCATTTTAATCCCGTTGGGAAGCTCCAGGGATATTTCCGAGTTGTCAGTACATTTACCGGAAGTTTTCTCTGTCTTTTGCGGACACAAGGCAGGTTGGGACTGAAACGTTGGTGCAGATACATTGTTGTTGTCTATGCTTATCGGAACAAAACCATCCATGCCAGCTGTGGGAACACTTCCGGATTTAAGCTCCTCGTCCGAGATATTGAAACGTGAGCGCCAGTCGTAAAACTGGGAACGGTTATATCCTTCATTCGCACAAAAGTCCTTTACCGTTAAGTTGCTTTGGCGTTGTCGAAGAAGAATATGGAAAAACTCCTCCCTTGTCATATATTTTGCCATAAATCCTTTTTGCACACAAAGATAAGCGGGAAAGGATATTATGACAAGATGTATTTGCTCAACCGCTTACATTGGTTTGAACACTGTCCGGCTCATCGTCATTATTTTTCTTGCCTCTGTGAAAAAGTCCCATGTTTTTTATTTAATTACTTGATTTGTTGTCTTTAATGAGCACCAATCTTGACAATGTCCGGCTTACAGCTTCCATATTTACACTGGAGTCTATATTATTATTGACAATGCCTTGATGCCAAAACCAATATGGTGGATTCTCCGTGTGTTCCATCACGTCCTCCTTTTTTTATTGGGGTTATACTTCGGTTAATGTTTGTTGCGGGCGGAACTTTTCCGCCCGCAACGGCTTACTGCTTCCTCAAGGTAGGCAATGTTCCGTTAAGTTCGTAACGCCACTTTGAACCAGCGTTCTGCAAGGCGGTGTTCATGGCATCGACGGCTTTCTGCCAGGTAACGACAGAGCCGTCCACCTTCGTGGCTCCGGTGCTTTCCCTATTGTAGCCGATGCCTTGTTCATGATTGTTCTTCCAATAGCCGGCGGTCACGGTGGTGTAGTTATTTCCCAAAAAGCCGCCGATATGTACATAGCCAGTGCTACTACCCGTACTGGTTACGTTGCCCGTGGCATAGCAGGCAAGGAGGCTGCTTCCTGCGTTCATTCCCACCAGACTGCCGCCAGCGATATTCTTTGCGGGGTTTATTTCTATGGTCACGTTGCCCGTGGCATAGCAAGCGGTCAGGGTGGCACTCGAATTCGTCTGACCTGCCACGCCGCCGACATCGACCGTTCCCTTCACTGTGGCAGAGGAACTGCATCCGGTGATGGAACCGCCTATTTGAGCACCCACCACACCGCCGACATACACCGTGCCGCTGACGCTGCCCGACACCGAGCAGTTTTCAATGGTGCCCCAGCTATATCCTACCACGCCGCCAATACTGCCGCCATATATTTGATTGCTTGTTATCTGTACGCCCTCCATCACCACGTTCTTCACCGTACCAGCTCTATTGAGCCAGCCGAACAGACCCGCATATTCGTCATTTGTCGTAAAGGTCAGCCCCGTAATGGTATGGCCGCCACCGTCGAAGGTGCCTTTGTATGAGTTGTCGTAGTCTGTGCCTATCGGTGTCCAGTCTTTGCCTGTGAGGTCAATGTCAGTGTCGAGGGTAATGTTAATGTCGCTCTTACCTCCGTTCACTAATTCGGCTATATTCATCAGGCCATCAGCGGAGGTCACCGTGTAGCTGCCGTTGCTCTCTATGGTATAGCCCAGGTCTTTTGCCGCAGCGAGGGAGACGGTGTAGGTATATTCACCGCCCGCCTGCCAGTCGGTAGCATTCTTCATCTTATAAACGAAGGTCTTGCCGTTAGTGAAGGTGCACGTAATGAAGGTCGTGCCAGCTGCCACACTTTGCGGGGCTATGAGGGCGATGTAGGTGTTGCTGCCCTTGTCATACGGGGTGATTTCGGCTGGGTTGTCATTCTCGGTGGAGAGACCCGTCAGTCGCACGGATGCCAGCCCCTCGGTGTAGTCCGTCAGAACGATGGTCACCCGCGCTGTGCGGTGGGTGAAGCGGAGCGTGGGGCTACCGTAGGTCACCGTCTGTCCGTCGGCTACGATGAGGTCACTGCCCTCAAAGTCTTTCTGGGCACTTTGGTTGGCTTTTACCTTCACAGCAGGCGGAGTTGTCTCGCCAGCGGTGTAGGGCCACCACGCTGTGACGGTGATGTCGTTGTGGCTGGTCCAGTAGTACGGGTCGGTGGAGGTCAGCGTGGCGCTGGTGGGGTCGGCGGTGGAGGGCGTCACGTTGTACGTCTTCACCGTGCCGTCCATCAGGACTGCCACGCTCTGCACACCCTCCCAATTGCCGTCCACTGGGGCACGGGTGCCGGCGGTGGCTGTCGCGGCGGGATTCAGCCCCGTGGCGGTGAAGACGATGGGTGTGCCTTCCGCCCCTTCCGGTAGGAAGCCCGCTTCGTCCTGCGTGCAGGCGGCAAGGCCGAGCAGCAGGGCGATGGCTGCGGATGTATGGATGGTTGTTAGTTTCATGATGCGTGTTGTTTAGGGTTCGTTATTGTTTCTTTTGCAGTACGGGCAGGCCGCCGGTGCCGAGTGCCCACTGGTAGTCGTTGCCGGTGAGGGCGGTGTTCATGCCGTCGACGGCTGTCTGCCATTTCACGGTCGCGCCGTCCACCTTCGTGGCAACTACCGTTCCTCCTTCATTACGGAGTACTCCTTGCCCGGTATTGCCTCCCCAATAGCAGGAAGTTATATTCTTGTAGTTGAAACGCACTATAGTTCCACAGCCAGACTCATCTTTCAATGTGCCGTTGAACCAGCAAGCGATGATATCGCCATAATTTGCATTGGCTATACCACCACTATGTACAGTAAGTTTTCCCGTCACAGAGCAGGCAATGATTTGGCCATGATTTCGGTCCACCATTCCAGCAGCTCCTCCACTACTGCCATCCAGATTCACATCTATGAGTTGTAGGTTCTTTATCACTCCACTTACATTTAAAAAATAAAAAAGTCCAAAACTCGCTGCTGAAAAGTTTAATCCCGTAATGCGGTGTCCCTGCCCATTAAAGACGCCGGAGTAGCCTGGCCATGTGTCTAAACGTGTCCATTTCTTACCCGTCAGGTCGATGTCGGCGGTGAGGGTGCAATTTATCGATTCATCTTTTTGTATGGCTTTGTTCCATGCCAATAGGCCGTCGGCGTTATAGACCGTGTAGGTATTGGTGTTGCTGTCGTAGATGTAGCCCAAATCCTTGGCCTCGCCGCTCTCGCCGCCGCCGTCAACCCAGCTGCCGATGGTGCAACCCTCTAACGTCAGGCCGGTGGCGTTCACCTTGACGGTATATTTATAGCGGCTGCCCGCCTCTAATACGACGTTGTTCTGCGGGCGGAAGTAGAAGGTGCCGCCGCCGAGTTCCACCTTGACGAACGGCTTGCCTGCCGCAACGGTCTGCGGGGCGGTCAGTGCCTCGTAGGTGTTGCCGCTTGCGTTGTAAGTCTTGATGGCAGTCGGGTTACCGTTATCGGCGGACAGGCTCACGAGGCTCACCGTGGCACCAGCGACGCTCGTGAATCCCGTGCCAGGCTTCAGTTCGATTGTCACGCGTGCCGTGCGGTGGGTAAATTCAAGAGTCGGGTTGTTAAATTCCACCTTCCGGTTCTCAGCAGAGATGAAGTCGCTGTTCTGGAAGTCAGCCAATTTGCTTTGGTCTTCGGCCACCTTCACGGCAGGCATCTGTGTGATGTTGGCATTGTCGAAGGGCCACCATGCCGATACGGTAATCGGGTTGCGGCTGGTCCAGTAGTACGGGTCGTTCTCGCGTGAGAGCGTGGCACTCTTGAAATCGGTAGAAGCCGTTACGGTGTATTCCTTTACCGCATCGCCCATCTTGAGTGCGACGGAAGTGACGCCCTGCCAGTCGCCGTCCACAGCGGCACGGGTGGAAGAGGCTGCCAGCGGCGTTGCTTCTACGGACAGTCCGGTGGCACGGATGACGACGGGGTATTCACCTTCGGGCAGACGGTTATCGCCAGCAAGTTCGTCCTGCGTGCAGGCGGCGAGGGCGAACAGCAGTGCAGTGGCTGCGGGGATAAATAATCTATGTCTCATAATTCTTCATTCTAATCGATTAATTATTAAAATCTTACAGGTCAGCACCCACATCTCCACCGTCTATATCGTTCCACTTTGCAATGGTGGCTTCGCTGACTTCAAGGACTTTGTTGCGTACCTTGACGGTATAGGTATAGTTGTTGCCCGCCTGCAGTGCGCCTTCGGGCATGGTGAGTGTGGCATGATATTCCTGACCTTTGTAATTCACAACCAACGGCAGGGATGCAACTGTCTGCGGGAAGAGGATGATCGATGACGTGAGATTGCCGTCTGCCAGATTCATGGTCAGTTCTCCGGTCTGTGCCCCGTTGTCTGCGGTGGCAATACCGTCGGCCGTGTTGAACGTACCGGTGAGTAACAATCCGTCCAGCGTGTAACGTTCAGGCTTGACCACGCTGAAATCCACGCCGTCGCCCGCCTCGAAGGTAAGGGTTATCTGGCTCATGCGGTGGTGGAAGGAGTTGTCTTCACCGCCTTTGGCGGTTTTGTCTGTAAAGCTTACTACTGGGTTGTTTTTGTCTCCCGTGGCTCCTGAAGCAAAGAGGAAGTCGATGGCAGGCTGGTTCTGCTGCGCCGTGGCATCGGTCGTGGCAGCGAGGATGCCTCCCGCCGCGTTGTACGGATAGTAGGCGCGGAAAGTATGGGTCTTTGTATCTTCGATATAGATGACCTTTCCTTCTGCCTCAAATTTCCCGTTTTTCAGGATGAAAGGCACGTTGCCGTACTGGGAATCGTTGCCGATGTCGGTGATGCCGATACGGTCGCCGCCAGTCCAGGTGGTTCCGCTGGCGCGGGTGGCGGGGGCGATGTTGGCGGTAAACTGGGCGGCCACGGGGTCACCGTTCAGGTTCTCGTTGTCGTTGTTGCAGGCTATAAGTGCGAGGGCGAGCGCTGCAAGTGCAAAAAATCTTGTCTTCATTATATCTATAATTTTATTATTTACAAATCGGCATTTACATCATCACCTTTCACTTCTTCCCAGCCGTTGATTTCGACTCCGTCCACTTCCATGCCTTCGGGAGTCTCAACCAGCGTTCCACCGAGGGTCAGCGATTCGCCCTTTCCGGTGTTGAACCCCTTGAGGGCTTCCGTGATGTCGCTTTTCAGCGTCGTGGGGGTCGGGTTGCCGTCCGCATAGCGGATTTCACCCGTCAGCAGTTGTTCCGTGCCGGTCACACCCAGCAACCGCACCGTGGCTTTCCACTTGCCGGCATCGTCACCTTCGGTTATCTTGGTGAAGGGCAGCACGACGTTTGAAGCGGCTCCGTAGGTATCGGTAGCGAAATCGAGTGTTCTGGCTGCACCCGTCAGATGGGCAACAATCTCCGTGATGCGTCCGGCGGCATCACCCGTCGGTTTGATGATAAGTGTCAGTTCGCGTACCTGCTGCTTCATTGCGGCGGTCAGCGGATAGTCCTTGTCTTTCTCGATGCTCACCTGTTTCGTATAGGTGAAGAACCATCCCGGGGCATTGTTTACAAAGGCATCCGTGCCTGCCCGGTTTCCCGTGGCTGCGGCAATGGTGGCGGTGGTACCATTTACCGTGATTCCTTCAGCTGGGTTCCACACCGCAAGGGTGTAGCTGCCCGGAGCAAACAGATGGTTGGGGGCATGGGTGGCGGAAGTCTCCGTACCCGTATAGTCACCCATGGTAACCGTCCATGTGGTAGGTATGTCGATACCCTCACCGCGTGCCGACCAGTCGGCTGTCACCGCAATCTTCCCATAGTCGGGATGCGGCGTGTCATAAAGCGTGTCCTTCACGCAGGAAGAGAGCAGCACGGCGGCTGCCATTCCTACCATATTTATATATTGTCTTGCTTTCATATTCTATTCCTCCGTATTAGAATAACTTCCATACCAATGTCACACCGGCGTTGATGGGGCCACACCAATTTTTTGTCTCGTTGCCACAGCGCACGCGCACACCATCGATGACTTCATATTTTTCGAAATCGGCATTCAGGTAGCCCAAACCGAGGTTGAAATCAAGAGCCAGTGCCTTGTTCAGCCGCAGCTGATAGCCGGCGGTGATGCCGCCACCCATCAGGTCGCCCTGCTTGCCTGTTTCGGAGAGCTTGTAGTTGAACTGTCCGGCCTTGAACATCGCACCCAGATACCAGGCTTTCTTCTCACCCATGTAATAACGTATTTCCGGAGCCACTTCCCAGAGTGCATAGCGACGGTCTTTGTCATTCCAACTCCAAGAAGTCCACGAGCCGTTTACGGCAATGCCCCACGATGGGCAGATGCGCCATTCCACGCCAAGATCTGGTGTCAAGATAGCCCAGCGCAATAGGTTGGCACGCAGGGAGAGATGATAATCATTTGTGATTTTAGTTTCCGACGGCGTGCCGGCAAGTGTATTTTGTAGAGCAGCTTTCTCGGCTTCTGCCTTTTCAGCGGCAAGTCGGGCTTCTTCCGCCTTGCGCTGCTCTTCGGCAAGCCGTTCCTGCTCGGCACGCTTCTCGGTTTCTAAGCGTTCGGCTTCCGCCTTGCGTCGTGCTTCTGCTTCCGCATCCGTCACGGCTGTTTCCTTTACCGGTACCGTCAGGCGCACGGTGACAAAATCACCCTCTGTCACATGATTGCGGGTAATGAAGTTTTCTTCCTTGATTTTCGCTCGTGTAATCAGTTCTGATTTCACACGGTTGGCACGAATCTTCGCTGTTGCAAGGTTCTTGACTTCACTGCTCTGCGAATTGCAATATCCGTCAACCAATAGCGGCAGTTTGCCGTCAAGAATTGTGGTTTTGTTGTTTTCGATACATTCCAACAGACGGGCAAGTTCCGTGTCATTGCCATTCCAAGGCACGTAGAACATGTCCTTCTGCGGAACGAACCGGAAGGTGTAGGTCGTGTCTGCTTTCTGCTGCGCAAAAGCCGGAAAAGCTGCCGATGCCAGCCACGAAAACAAAATG
>OLVU01001604.1_pt1 | contig 14071 bp, 8 predicted proteins | sample 1673321 | NCBI WGS metagenome assembly OLVU01 (sample SAMEA3178942, study PRJEB25190) | human gut metagenome | biome: human gut; feature: human-associated habitat; material: faeces | place: Austria | collected 2013 | reverse complement strand
AAAGGAAAGGTTCCCGCTTTTTTCAAAACTTTTTTACGCCGTGTGGCGGTGGGTCAGGTGGTGATGCTTGGCCATCACACCCTCTCTGCGGTACAGCCGGCGCATCATGATGACCAGACACACCAGATGGGTCAGGAACGTCAGCGCCCACGAGATGGGGTACGACCAGTAGATGGTCTCCGGCGTGTGGAACTGGGGCACGCGGAAAATGGTGGCGATCCACACCACCCGGAAGGCGCAGGCGCCCAGCAGCGTGACGATCATGGGAGTGATGGAATAGCCGATGCCCCGGATGGAGCCAACGATCACGTCCATCAGGCCGCACAGAATGTACAGGGGGAACATGATGGCGATGCGCGCCATACCGGCGGCCACCACCGTGTCGCTGTTGGAGTAGATATGCAGCAGCTGCGGCCCGAATACCCAGCACAGCATACCGCCGATGACTGCCACCGACGCCGAGCAGGCGGCGGAGCACAGGGCGATGGGCTTCAGCCGTTCCAGCTTGCCCGCGCCGTAGTTCTGGCTCATGAAGCTGGCACAGGCCATGTAGAAGGCGGCCATGGCGTCGTAGATCAGGTTGTCAGCATTGGCGGCGGCAGAGTTGCCCTTGACCATAAGGGAGTCGAAGGAGTTGACACCGGCCTGAATGAAGAGGTTGGCGATGGCAAAAATGGCGTTCTGAAGCCCGGCCGGGATGCCCAGCGCAAGGATGCGCTGGGTAGTGGCAGGGTCGAGAGCAGCTTTGTGGAAGTCGAGGGCGTAGCAGTCCTTCACGCGGGTCAGCGCCCGCAGGACGAGGAAGGCCGAGACGCACTGGGAGATAGCGCTGGCCAGCGCCACGCCTGCCACGTCCAGACGGCAGACGATGACGAAGAAGAGGTTGAGCAGGATGTTCAGCACGCCCGCGATGCAGAGGTAATAGAGGGGCTTCTTCGTCTCACCGATGGCGCTGAAGATGGCGTTGCCGTAGTTATAAAGAGCCAGCGCCGGCATACCGAGGAAGTACACCCGCAGGTAGAGCACAGCGCCGGGGTAGAGGTCTTTTTTGGTGTTGAGCAGATGGAGCAGGGCCGGCGAGCCCAGCAGGCCGATGAGCAGGAGCAGTATGCCGGCGGCGATGCTGACCAGCAGAGCCGAGTGGACGGTCTTCTCCACATCGTCGGCATGGCGCGCACCGTAAAACCGGGCCACCAGCACGTTGATGCCGTTGCTCAGACCGATGAGGAAACCGGTGAACAGGGTGACGAAGATGCTGGTGGAGCCTACCGAGCCGAGGGCCGTGGAGCCTGCGAACCGGCCCACCACAGCCACGTCCGACATATTAAAGAGCACCTGCAGCAGATTGGACAGGGCCAGCGGCAGGCTGACCAGGAGGATCTGTTTGGCCAGAGGCCCTTCGGTCAGAGACTTTGCGGATGAACTCATAGTTTCTTTTTTCCTTTTCTTATCCCAAAACAGTACCCGCGCACACCGGGGCACAAGCTCTATTATAAAGATGTTTTTGCTTTTTGCAATATGATTTGAGGCTTCTCAGCTTCTGAAAACGAACTCTACCGGCTGGCAGAAAACGGCGTCTGCAATAAAGAAAGACCCATACACAATGTGTATGGGTCTTTCTTGGTGCGACCGGGAGGATTCGAACCTCTGGCCTTCCGGGTCGGAGCCGAACGCTCTATCCAGCTGAGCTACGATCGCACATATTTATTTCATCGGTGTAAAGTAGTATAGCACAGCCACACAAAAAAATCAAATATGAAATGTCGATGCTATCTTGCAAAAGCCGCAGCGGCCCATATAATAGAGGTGTGCCCCGGTGTGCGCGGGCACGGTTTAGGTTAAAGGATAAAAAGAGAACATGAAATCAAATACCAAAACACTGACCGAAGGCCCTCTGGCCAAACAGATCTTTCTGGTCAGTCTGCCGCTGGCGCTTTCCAACCTGCTGCAGGTACTGTTCAACATGTCGGACGTGGCCGTGGTAGGCCGGTTTGCAGGCTCTACAGCGCTGGGCGCGGTGGGTTCCACCAGCATCCTCGTCAGCCTGTTCACCGGCTTCCTGATCGGCCTGAGCGGCGGCATCAACGTGCTGGTGGCCCGCTTCTACGGTGCACGGCACGAGCACGATGTGGAAAAGACTGTCCACTCCGCCGCCATCGTCAGCCTGATCGCGGGTGTGGTGCTGCTGTTCGTCGGCCTGCTGGGTTCCCCCTTCATGCTGCGGCTGCTGAACACCAAGGACGACCTGCTGCCCGGTGCCATCCTGTACCTGCGGGTGTACTTCCTTGGTATGCCCGCTCTGGCCTTGTACAACTTCGGCAACGCTGTGTTCAGCGCCATCGGCGACACCAAAAAGCCGCTGATGTACCTGTCCATTGCGGGCGCATTGAACATTGCACTGAACCTGTTCTTTGTCATCGTGTGCCAGCTGAGCGTCATGGGCGTGGCGCTGGCCAGTGCCATTTCGCAGTGCGTCTCTGCCGGGCTGATCCTGCACGCTTTGACCAAAGTGCAGGACTGCTACGTGCTGGACACCAAAAAGCTGCATCTGGACCCCGCCACAACAAAGAGCATTCTGGGCCTTGGTCTTCCGTCCGGTTTCCAGAATGCCATTTTCGCCATTGCAAACCTGTTCATTCAGGCAGGGGTCAACTCCTTCGACTCTCTCATGGTCAAGGGCAACAGCGCCGCCGCCAATGCCGATGCCATGATCTACGACTGCATGGCCGCATTCTATATGGCCTGTGCAAGCTTTATGAGCCAGAACTACGGCGCTGGCAAGCCAGACCGCGTAAAGAAGAGTTATTTCATCAGTCTGGCCTACTCCTTTGGTGTGGGCCTGATCCTGGGCGGAAGCCTGTTCCTCTTTGGCCGCACCTTCCTTGCCCTGTTCACCACCGAGAGCGCCGTCATTGATGCCGGCATGAAGCGCGTGGGCGTGATGGGCTTTGCCTACTGCATCTCCGCCTTTATGGATTGCACCATCGCCGCTTCCCGCGGACTTGGCAAGACGGTGGTGCCCACCATTATTGTGGTAATGGGTTCCTGCGTATTCCGGGTGATCTGGGTATACACCATCTTCGCGCACTTTCACACCATTCCCTCGCTGTACGCACTGTACCCCTGCAGCTGGGCGCTGACCGCCCTTGCCGAGATCGTGTACTTCGCACACTGCTATAAGGAATCGATGAGGATTTTTGAGCAGCCAAAAGCTGCCGCATAAAGCACAAAAGCTCCTGTCTGAATGGGCAGGAGCTTTTGTGTTACTGAACTTTTACTTCACCGGCCAGAACGCGCTTGTAATCCTCATAGTTGCGGGCCAGCAGGGCGGGGGTATCCAGACCATATGGGCACTTGGCCTTGCACCGGTTGCAGTGCAGGCAGCCCTCGATCTTTTTCATCTTGGCCTGACCTGCGGGGCTGAGATGCTCTGCCGAGGGCGAACGCCGCAGCAGCAGGCTCATGCGGGCGCAGTTGTTGATCTCGATGCCTGCCGGGCAGGGCATACAATAGCCGCAGCCGCGGCAGAACTCGCCGCACAGCTCGGCACGATCCCCCTCAATGACGGCACGGATGTCGTCGGTCATGCGCGGCGGGTTGTCGATATAGGAGAGGAACTCGTCCAGTTCCCTTTCACGCTGCACGCCCCAGATGGGCAGAACTCCATCGAACTGCGCCTCAAAGGCATAGGCTGCGGCGCTGTTGGTGATCAGTCCACCGGACAGGCCCTTCATGGCGATAAAGCCCATATTTGCCGCCTTGCACTTGTTCACCAATTCCAGCTCCTGCTCACCGGAGATATAGCTGAACGGGAACTGCAGTGTCTCGTACAAACCGCTGTCAATGGCCTCGTGGGCCACCTTCAGGCGGTGGTTGGTGATGCCGATATGCTGGATCATGCCTTTGGCTTTGGCCTCCTGCATAGCCTCGTAGAGGCCGGAGCCGTCGCCGGGCTTCGGGCAGAATGCGGGATTGTGGAACTGGTACAGGTCAATGTAATCGGTGCGCAGATTGGTGAGTGAGGTGTGCAGATCCTTCCAAAAGTCCTCTGCGTTCTGCGCTGCCGTTTTGGTGGCGATATACACTTCCGTGCGGATGCCGTCAAAGGCTTCGCCCAGCTTCACCTCGCTGTCGGTGTAGGCGCGGGCGGTATCAAAAAAGTGGATGCCTGCCTTGTAAGCCTTGCGGGCCAGATAGACGGCATCTTCCTGCGAGATGCGCTGGATGGGCAGTGCGCCGAAGCCATTTTTGTTCACCGTGATGCCGGTGCTGCCAAGGGTGACCATATCCATAGCTGTTTCCTCCACTCGTGGGTGTAAAGACTCTCCTTTTTCATTATAAAACGAACGATTCTGCTGTGCAAGAAGTTAGGCAAAGCAAAAGGGCCTTCCCCGAAGGAAAAGCCCTCTTTGCTTACTTTTTACTGATAATCGTGGTTCAGGAACATCGCCTTGATGACCACCACCTCGTCGTATTCCTCCTGTTCCACCTGCACATCTGCGTTCAGGGACTTCAGGCGGTTTTCCACGGCAGTCAAAGCCTCCGGCACCGTGACGGCGCGGCCCTCTTCAATGGCATCGGCCATCTGCTTGAGCACGATGGGATGTGCGTAATGGCTGGGCACCGGGAAGGCACCGTTCGGGTAGTGCTTCACGTATTCTGCCATAGCAGCTTCGGCCTTCTCGGCCCGCTTCATGATGGCGCTGTGGTTGTTGTGGGCGGTGGGCAGCATGTTGTAGCTGGAGAACAGGAAGATGGCTGCAAAGCCGAACAGCGCAAAGTAGATGCCATAGCCGCCGGTATGGGTGGTGACGGCATACAGGCCATAGGCCGCAGAGACGATGCCCATGATAAAGATGGCCAGCGCCACATAGCGGTACACCGGCTTGCTCTGCAGCTGGGCACGCTTGCGGCGCTCGGCTGCACTCAGCTCATCGGCGATTTCCGGCTTTGCTTCCAGATATTCCTTTGCCCTGCGCAGCACCGTGATGCTGTGGCGGGCTTCGTCGGTCAGCTCGCTTTCCGGCAGCTTGCGGGAGGCCTTTTCGGCTTCCTTCTTCTGCAGCATCTGTTCACCGGCTGCGCTGAGCAGATGGATCTGCGGCTGCTCTTTGGCCAGCACCTCCAGCAGCTTGTCCACATCCCGCTCGTCCTTGAAGTTGCACTGCTTCTGCTTGCCGCCATCGTACTCCACCACAAGGTAGGCCATGGAGGCAAACATGCCCTTGCCGGTAAAGCCGCCGGAGCTCATAGCCACCCGCTTGAACACGCGGCTGATGCTGCCATAGGGCAGATAATAGCGGCGATCGATGTAAAAGCTGTTGAGGTACAGCGCCTTTTTGCCAACGCCGCAGGGGCCGATCTTTTTGCAGGACTTTCTGTCCTCCACCAGCTCCTGTTTATCAAGCTTTGCCATACCCAGCTGTGCAGGTTTGAAGATCATGGAAGTTCCCTTCTTTACTGTTAGTTTCCGGTCCAGCCGCAGATGCTGCAGCCATTCCAAATAAAATCACCGGTTCTATTTTCGCACTGCAGCCCTCAAAATGCAACCCCTTCTGCTGCTAAGATTTGCACAAAAGGTTTGTCTGTTATGTCAAAACACCCCCGTCACTGCGGGGTGCAGCGGCGGGGGTGTCAGAGTTTAAGGCTTATGCGGTGCGGCAGACATCCTTATGCCTTCTGAGAAGCGGTGTGCTTCTTGGTGGCATGGATGAAGAGTGCCAGCATTGCGATTGCAAAGATGATGCCGATGGGGTATGCAACGGCAGTGTTGTAAGCGACCAGCTTGCCGTCTGCGTAAGTATTGATCATCTTGCCCAGGCACTCAGGTGCCAGCACGAAGTAGGTGCAGGACACAGCGCTCATGAAGGTAGCGGGCACAGCGGTGATCCAGTAGTTCTTCTTCTCCTTGAACAGGTACATGGATGCAGCCCACAGAACGATCATGGCCAGCGTCTGGTTGGTCCAGCTGAAGTAGCGCCAGATCACGGTGTAGTTGATGAAGCCCAGTGCATTGCCGATGCCCAGGAAAGCGCCCACGCCCAGAACGGGAACGCAGAGCTTCAGGCGGTTGCCGTAGCTGTCCTGATCGATCTTGAACCAGTCGGCCAGAGTCAGGCGGGCAGAACGGAAGGCGGTATCGCCGGAGGTGATGGGGCAGACGACCACGCCGATCATGGCCAGTGCGATGCCCACGCCGCCCATGGTCTTGGAGCAGACATCATAGATGGCCTTGGACTGACCCATTGCCAGTGCCTGGGCCAGACCGGTGTTCAGGCCATCGGTGACCTCGTACAGAGAGCAGCCTGCAGCGGCCCAGATCAGGGCAATGACACCCTCGCAGACCATGGCACCATAGAACACAAAGTGGCCCTGCTTCTCACTCTTCATGCAGCGGGCCATCAGAGGCGACTGGGTGGAGTGGAAGCCGGAGATCGCGCCGCAGGCAACCGTGATGAACATGAAGCTCCAGATGGGCGTGCCCGACGGGTGCATGCTGCCGAAGTGATCCCAGATCTCAGGGATGGTATAAGCAGGGTTGGTGAAGATGCCAAAGATGACACCGATGGCCATGATGATGAGGCAGATGCCGAACACGGGGTAGATCTTGCCGATGACCGCATCGATGGAGATAAAGGTCGCGATGAAGTAGTAGGTCAGAATGATGACCAGCCAGAACAGCAGCGAAGTCATCACGCCGGATGCACCGCTCTGGCTGCACAGCTCAACGATCAGACCGGCAGGGCCGACGGCGAACACGGTGCCCACCATGATCAGCAGCACAACAGAGAACACACGCATCACGTTCTGCATCACAGGGCCTAAGTATTTGCCGGTGATCTCCGCGATGGAAGCACCGTCGTTGCGCTCACTCATCATGCCGGAGAAGTAGTCATGCACGCCACCGGCAAAGATGGTGCCGAAGGTGATCCACAGGAACACCACGGGGCCCCACAAAGCGCCCTGCATGGCACCAAAGATGGGGCCAAGGCCCGCAATGTTCAGCAGCTGGACGAGGAACAGCTTCCACTGGGGCATCACGACATAGTCCACGCCGTCATTGATGCGCACAGCAGGCGTTTCACGGTCGTCCGGGCCGAAGGTATTGTCCACGATCTTGCCATAGACGAAGTATCCGCCCACCAGGATCGCAAGACAGAGCAGGAAACTAATCATACCAGAAACCTCCTTTTTGCCCCTGCCGGCCGCGGCCCCATTCTGCCGCACACCCGGGGCTCTTTTCTGGCCTCATGGTAGCACACTTTTTTCCAGTGGAGAAATATCTTTCCGGCATGGGGCCATATGGTTTCTGATATAGCTGCAAAGAATTTTTGCCGCTTTTCCGTTTATTTTTTGACCATTTATCAGCAAAAATAAAACCGGGCGCTTATTTTCGCCCGGTTTTGCATCCATTTATTGGTTTTTCTGTCAATTTCAAAGGAAGTAACCTTTGCCGTGCCTTAGCCGGAAAGCCCCTTTATTTTACGGTGGAAGCCGCTTCCTTGTGGAGCAGATTCACAAAGGCCTGCTCCTCGGGGCGCAGGCGGCCCTTGTCCGGGTAGACCAGCACATCCCGCATCTGCTGGCGCTGGGCCGGGCACTTCTTCAGCACCAGATGGTACTGCTCCAGTGCCCTGCGGGGCATGGGCGATGCCCACATGTAGGCCGTGGGCAGCCGCTGCAGGATCGAGAACTGGCTGCACCGCTCATACACATGGATACGGCGCTCCGGGTTGACATGCCAGCGCACACCGTCGCCGCCCTCCTCGCCGGGCAGCTGGAAATCATCGTGGAGGATCTCCATATACTTGTCCAGTTCAGACAGGTCGCGGATCTCCTTCCGGGCCAGCGGGCCGTCCCGGTTGGTCAGCAGACTGTATTCAAAATCCATAATGGGTTCCATTTTCAGGCCCCGCCGGGCGCAGTAATGGGTATAGTGCTCATCATCCTCCACGGCGTACCGCAGCAGAGCCAGATGATACCCCTGCCGCAGGACATGATCCAGTGCCTCCATGGAGCCGCCCTCCCGGATGTGGATGTGGAGCCGTTCTATGGAGGACACCTTCTCCAGATAATCCACCGCCGCATAGGAGGCATAGGTGGCGTGGGGGATCATTACCCGCAGCTCGGCGCAGCGCTCCTGCGCCTCCTGCACGCTCTGGTCCAGCCGATCCACCTCCCGCAGCACCCGTTCGGCCTGCTCGATGAAATGCCGTCCCTGCTCCGTGGGGATCATGCCGGTGGATGACCGCTCAAAAATGCGGAGATGATATTCTTCTTCCAGATTTTTCAGCGCCTTGCTCACGTTGGGCTGAGCGGCATACAGCCGCTTTGCCGCCGCACTCACAGATCCGCATTCCATGATGGCGACAAGATACCGCAGTTCTGTAATGTTCAACTTTTTCTCTCCTTTTGGCGTTTTTTCCCTTGCGCCTAGTTTATCAGGCGGCACACGGGGCTGTCAAGCGTTGACGGGGCCCCGCTGCCGTTTTATAATGTAAGAAACAATCTGCCCGAAAGAGGTCGAAGAGGATGGAAGAAAAAAACTACCGCGTTCTGCGCATTGAGGAGCAGCTTTATGGCTGCGAGGAGCTGCCCGAGGGCCAGCCCGTGCTCTGTGATGTCCTGCTGGAAGCTGCCGACGGCACGCAGCGGGTTCTCCCCTACCCGGATGCCGAGCTGACCCGGCTGGACATCAACGAGGGCAGCACTGTCACCCTGCGGGATCACAGGCTGGCCAAGGCGGTGCACAAGGTCTATTTCACCCGCCACGGCGAGACCGTGTGGAACGTGGAAAACAAGATCTGCGGCATGACCGACAGCCCCCTGACCGAAAAAGGCCGCGCCCAGGCCCGGGAGCTGGGCGAAAAGCTCCGGACCAGCGGCCTCCGCATCGATGAGATCCTGTACTCTCCCCTGTCCCGCGCTGCCGACACCGCCCGGGCCATTGCAGAGGCCACCGGCATTCCTGCCCGGTGTGAGCCCCGGCTCCGGGAGCAGTGCTTTGGCCGCTACGAGGGCACGCCCCGGGACGACGAAGAGTTCCGCATCTCCAAGACCCACTTTGCCGACCGCTACTCCGGCGGCGAGAGCATGATGCAGCTGGCCCAGCGCATCTACAACCTGCTGGACGAGCTCCGGGCCGACACCGACAAGACTTTCCTGCTGGTGGCCCACAACGGCATTGCCCGGGTGGTGCAGTCCTATTTTTACGATATGACCAACGAGGAGTACGCGGCGGCAGGCATCAAAAACTGTGAGTTCGTGGAATTTACATTCTGAAAACAGAAAGGACCCACCATGGGTCCTTTCTTTATTTGCAGTTATTCCGCCTTGCGGTAATGGAACTGCTGGTCTCTGGTGATGAACAGGCCGATGCTGACCAGCAGAGCGGCCAGCTCGGCGGCAGTCACGGCCAACCAGATGCCGTCAATGCCCAGCAGGAGCGGCAGCAGCAGAACCGCCGCCACCTGGAACAGCAGGGTGCGCAGGAACGAGATGAGCGCACTGGTCACACCGTCGCCCAGGGCCGTGAAGAAGGAGGACGCATAGACGTTGAACCCCATGATGAGGAAGCTCAGGCCATAGAGCCGGAAAGCCCGGGTGGTCAGAATGAGCAGGTTTTCATCATAGCCCACAAAGAAGCGGGCCACATGGGGGATGATGAACATGGAGCCGATGGTCATTCCCACGGCAACCACGCCGATGAGCTTCAGGCTCTTGCGGTAGAGGTTGTTGACCTCCTTGCGGTTATTGGCACCATAGTGGTAGCTGACGATGGGCGCACTGCCCACGGCGTAGCCCACAAACACCGCCACGAACAGGAAGGACGCATACATGATCACACCGTAAGCGGCCACGCCATCCTCGCCCGCAAAACGGAGCAGCTGATAGTTGTACAGGATGTTCACCAGCGACATGGAAAGGTTGGTCATCAGCTCGGAGGAGCCGTTCACACAGGCTTTCAGCAGCACACCGCCCTCAAACTGCGGGCGGCAGAGGTGGAGCAGGCTGGTGTTGTTCCGGTTGAGGAAGTAGAACACCGGCAGCAGGCCGCCCACCACCTGGCTGAGCATGGTGGCAATGGCGGCGCCCTCTACGCTCCAGTGCAGGATGCCCACCAACAGCACGTCCAGCACCATGTTGGTGCAGCCCGCGCCCACCGTGAAATAAAAGCCCAGATGCGGCTTTTCGGCGGTGACAAAAAAGCTCTGGAACATATTCTGCAGGATAAAGGTGGGCAGGCTGAGCATCAGCACCCGGCCATAGCGCAGGGCGTAGTCCAGCATCTCGCCTTCGGCACCCAGCATCATGGCCACCGGCCGGAGCAGCAACATCCCCAGCACGGACAGCAGGATGCCGGCGATCAGCGCCGTTGACATGAACAGGCTGAAATAGCGGTCAGCTTTTGCATTGTCGCCCTCGCCCAGCGTGATGCCCACAATGGCGCTGCCGCCGGTGCCCAGCATGAAGCCCACGGTACCCACCAGCATGGGCACGGGCATGATGAGGTTGACTGCCGCAAAGGCCGTTTTGCCCACAAAGTTTGAGACGCACAGGCCGTCCACGATGCCGTAAATGGAGGTGAACAGCATGGTGCCGATGCAGGGCAGCACAAAACGGATCAGCCGTGAATCATCAAAGTGATCCGAAAGTTGAATTTTCTGTTTTGACATGGATTCTCCTTTTTGCAGGGGTGGATCACATCATCCCGCCGGGCCGCCAGCCGGTGCAGTAGCGGGCGTAATCGCGGTCGGCCTGTTTGACGTAAAGGAGGAACTGTTCCCTGCCTTCCTTGTCCGTGACCTGACGGACTTTGGTGGGCAGGCTCTGGCGCTGGAGCAGCTCCAGCTCATCGTTGAGCTCCTCCTCGGTATCAAAGGCATCCAGCTTGGTCCAGTGGGTGGCAAAGAGCCAGATGTTTGCAAGGGTGTTATTCATATTCAGTCTCCTTTTCCGGGGCATCGGCAAGGGTGCCGGCCCGGTAGAACGGCGCAATGGCGTTGGCATCGCCGTGGCGCACGATGGAATAGGTAATGTCGCAGTAGGGCTGGATGGCCGTGCTCTTTTCCACGGTGGAGATGAGCAGCACCTGCAGCTGCAGGCGGCGGAACAGCTCCATCATGGGGCGGATGCGGTCACTGGTCATCTTGCTGAAGGCCTCGTCCAGCAGGACAAGGCGGATGCTGTTCTCGCTCTTCTGGTAGATCTGCAGCAGGCTGGCGCAGATGGCCACATAGAAGGGAGCCTGGTTCTCGCCGCCGGAGGAATCGCGGCTGACGCGGGAAAGATAGGCCTGCTGGCCCGAGACGGTGTTGGTCACCTTGATGTCATAGTCCAGATAGGTGCGGTAGTCCACATAATCCGAGAGGGTGGCACCGGAGGTGGTGCGGCCCTCCTGCCGGGCCCGGGTGTTCTCGTCCACATCAGCCATGATCTTTTCCATCAGCGCGTCCACCTGCCGCTCGTAGACGGGGTCGGCGGTGGCGGCAAGGTTGTCCAGCGAGTCGCCATCGGTCATCTGCTGGTTGCCCTTGTCCACAATGACCTGATAGAAGGCAGCCAGCTGGGGGTCACGGCTGGGCTCCAGCTCAAAGCGGTAGACTTCCTCGCCGTAGGTCAGCTGCTCCATCACCTTGTTCAGCTCCCGGAACTGGCGGCGGGCGTTGAAGATATCATCTTTCATCCGGAAGAGGATATCCTTGCGGAAGCGGTCCTTGCAGTCCCGCTGTGCCTGCTCCAGCCGGGCGGCGTAGCGTTCCAGATCAATGCGGACAAGGCTGTCGTGCTGGGCGCGGTACTGCTCCACCCCGGCCAGACCCAGCGGATAATCGCAGACGTAGTGCTCGTTGTAATCCCTCTGGGCAGGTTCCAGCGTGGAAGTGAGATACGCTCGCAGGGCATCGTCCAGCCTGGTCTGTGCCTTTTCGGCAGTCTGCGCGGCGGCACGGGCCGTGCGCCCGCCCGTCATCAGGCCCTTTTTGCGTTCCTGTGCCAGAGGCTCCAGCAGCGGGTGCTGTGCAAAGAATGCCTCTGCCGCCTCCCGGCTCTGTGCAGCGGTCTCCACCGCTTTGCTCTGTTCCACCTCGCAGGATGCGATCTGCTTTTCGCAGACGCGGATATCGCCGCCCACCTGCTCCACGGCCTTGCGGGCAGTCTCCCATGCGGCTTCCCGGGCTTCTTCCTCGCGGTAGAGCTGCTGCAGCATGGGGTTCTCGCGGCAGTCGGCCAGCTTCTGCTCCTGCGCGGCGTAGTCGGCACGGGCAGCATCCAGCGCGGCCCGGCTGGCCCAGAGTTCGGCCAGCTGTTCCAGCGCATGGCCCCGCAGGACGTTCTGGTACTGGTCGTAGGCAGATTTCAGGGTCTTTTCGGTCTGGGCGGCTTCGCGGCAGCGGTCGGCCTGGGCGGCAAGCTGTGCTTCCAGCGCGTCGGCACGCTCCCTGCGGGCATCCAGGCCGATATAGCGCTGGGGCCTGCGCAGGCGTTCCAGCCGGAAGGGATGATGGCGCAGCAGGTCCCGGGTGGCGCTGTCGGGGAAATGCTCCAGCGTATCGGGGGTGTCGCAGCAGACGATGCGGCGCAGGATGGTGTCCGCATACTGTGCGGCCAGCGGGTTTTCGCTGGTGACCTGGGCGGCAAGGCTGTCGGCGGGGGCCGTCTCCGCATGGCGGTCCGCCTTGCGAATGCCCGGGGTATCCAGCAGGCTGATGGGCCCCACCCGGTCGCCCAGCGCCACAAAGGCGCTCTTGGCGGCGGCGTAGTGGGCAGGCGGCACAAGGATATCGAACCGGCGGTCACCCAGGCAGGCCTCCACACAGTCCTGCCAGCTCTCGTCGGCCACGGTCAGCAGCTCACAGAAGATCTTTGCATCCGCTGTCATACCGCGGCTTTTCAGCTCGACATTCACGGCATCCCGCACTTTGGTGGCGGCATCGCCGTGGGGGTAGACCCACTTGCCGCCGGACACGGCGTTCAGCTCGGCCTGCAGGGCCTCCTGCTCTTTTGCCAGATCCGCCGAAGCCTGCCGGGCAGCAAAATACTGCTCCTCCAGCGGCTTTTCGATGCAGGCCAGCGCCTCGGTCAGGGTGGGAAGATGTTCCGCTGTCAGGCGCTGGGGCCAGAGCTCCTTCTCCACCGCAAAGCCGCTGCGGTTCAGCTGGGTCAGCAGGCCGGTGATGGTATCTGCAGTCGCTTCCAGACTATTCCTTGTCCTGGCCGCTGCATCCAGCGCGCTCTTTTTCCGGGCCAGCTCCTCGGTCAGGGCATCCAGCGCCCGGCCCGCGCCGCTGTCACCGGCCGCTCCGTGGGCCGCCAGATAGGCCCGGCGGGCTTCGGCTTCGGCGTTCTTGGCGGCCTCGTATTTTGCGTTCAGGTCGGCCAGCTGGCGGCGGCCTGCATCCAGATGGCTCTGCCAGGAGGCATCCTCACCGGCATCCGCTTCGGCGCGGGCCAGCAGGGCCGCGCCCCGGTTGACAAGGGCATCCGTTTCTTTGGCAGCAGCTTCCCGGCCATACGCCACGATCTGTTCCAGCGCGGCGGCACGGGTCTGGGCCTCGGCCAGAACGGCGTGGAGGTTTTCCAGCTCCACCCGGTCGCCCTGCAGCGCTTCCAGATCCAGCTCCGGCTGGGGCAGGATGTACTGGTACAGGAACTCCCGGAAGTTGGGGATCTCGTCCATGCTGGTGCCCATCTGGAACACTTCGTTGAACTTTTTGCCCAGCGGGCTGGAGGCGCGGCCAATGCCCAGGGCGCGGCAGATGCGGTCCCGGGCCTCGCTGGGGCTGCGGGTGTAGGACAGGCGGCCCACGGCGGGCTTGAAGTCCTCCTTGGCGCTGGGGGCACCGGTGCGCGGATCAAGGAAGGGCAGCTTTTCCAGCGTGATGCCGTCCTCGGAGATGTACCAGGTCTGGTCGCCGGGGTGGAGCTCCTGCATGGGGCCTTCCGACTCCACCCGGACGGCGATGACGAAGTGGGTGTGCTTGACGCTGTCCCAGAACTCCGCGCCGATGTAGGCCACGGTGCGGCCCGGGCGGCGGTAGGCGTTCTCGCCGCGCTGCTTGGCGTGGACAGA
>OLVU01001601.1_pt1 | contig 14110 bp, 16 predicted proteins | sample 1673321 | NCBI WGS metagenome assembly OLVU01 (sample SAMEA3178942, study PRJEB25190) | human gut metagenome | biome: human gut; feature: human-associated habitat; material: faeces | place: Austria | collected 2013 | reverse complement strand
AACAGGTTCGTGGTGAACAGGATGTCTGCTATGTTAAAGAGGCCGGAAAAACCTGTCCGACTGAAATTCTGGAAGCAATTGCATCCATTCATGCAGAGGGCAGACCGATTTGGAAACCAATGCATATGCAGCCGATTTATCGTTTGAATCCATTTGTTGTCAGAGATGGAAACGGACGTGCAAGATCAAATGCGTATATTGCGGGTGGAGTGGCTGATGTAGGTATGGATATTTTTACAAGAGGATTATGTCTGCCAAGTGACAATAAAATGACAGTAGAGCAACAGGATAGGATTATTGAAGTAATAAAAGCCTGCTTTGAATAAGGAAGTGTTTTAGGAGAGATTTATGAAGAAAGAAAAAAATCATAAATTGTACCGTAAAATGGGGCTTTATGAAAGATACATAAAAAGAGCGATTGATATTTTTTGCTCTGGATTGGCAATTATTGTATTTTGTTGGCTGTATGCAATCATCGCTCTGCTGGTTCGAATCAAACTGGGAAGTCCAGTGTTGTTTACTCAATATAGACCTGGACTGATTGATCCGAAAACGGGAAAAGAACGAATTTTTAAAATGTATAAATTTCGGACTATGACAGATAAGAAAGATGCAGAGGGAAACTTGCTGCCCGATGAAGTGCGTCTGACAAAATTTGGTGCATGGCTTAGATCTACCTCTTTGGATGAACTGCCAGAAGCATTTTGCATTTTAAATGGCACGATGACACTGATAGGGCCACGTCCGCAGTTAGTTCGAGATATGGTGTTTATGTCAGAAGAACAAAGAATGCGTCATACTGCAAAACCTGGATTGTCTGGGCTTGCACAGATAAGTGGCAGAAATGCAATTTCATGGGATAGAAAATTGCAGTATGACTTGGAGTATATAGAACATGTTTCTTTTGGGCGTGATTTAAAAATTCTTTTTAAAACTGTTGAAAAAGCATTTATTAAGCAGGAGGGAATTACAGAAGAAGGTAGTGTAACTGCTGCAGATTATGGGGATTATCTTCTCCAAACAAAACAGATAAGTAAAGAAGAATACGATAAAAAACAGAACGAAGCAAAAGAACTACTAAAAGGATTGAAGTAATGAACGAGTTAGTTTCAATAATAATGCCCTCATATAATACTGCGAAATTTATTAGTAAGACAATAGAATCTGTATTAGAGCAAACATACAAAAATTGGGAACTGTTGATAGTTGATGATTGTTCAACTGATAATACAGATGAGATTGTATCGAAGTATGATGATGACCGAATTATTTATTTAAAAAACAAAAAAAATTCTGGTGCTGCTGTATCAAGAAATAAAGCATTAAAAAATGCAAAGGGTAAGTGGATTGCATTTTTGGACAGTGATGATTTATGGTATTCGACTAAGCTGGAAGAACAAATAAAGTATATGAAACAAAATAAATACTCTTTTTCATATACTAGTTATGAAGAAATTGATGAAAATGATGTGACGAATGGAGTGAAAGTAACCGGACCTAAGAAGATTACGAAAATGGGAATGTATCGTTATTGTTGGCCGGGATGCTTGACCGTAATGTATGATGCGGAGAAGATTGGCAAAATACAGATTGCAGATATTAAAAAGAATAACGATTATGCCATGTGGCTGAAAGTAATCAAAAAGGCAAACTGTTATCATTATGATAAAGTGCTGGCACAGTATAGAAAACGGTCAGGATCAATATCTAATCATGGTTATTTAAAATTAGTAAAATGGCACTATATGTTATTCAAGGAAGCAGATAATAAGAATAGTATTGCAACATTATTTTTGACTTTACAAAATTTAATTTATGGATGCTGGAAAAAGGTGCGGTACGTTAAAAAGGTGAGTTAATTATGGGTATGAATGATATGCTGCGTAAAATGGCTGTTCTTTTGGAAAGAAGGCAAGACGCATTATTCTCATATGATGTCAGTAAACAAAAAAAATACATTGCTAAATTAGGAAATCCACGAGATGAGATTGAAAGATCGTATTTTCAGTATAAGTGTCAGATGCAGTTTAAAGGAATCACTTTTTTGTTAAATCTGGTTTCATTTCCAGTGGCGATTCTCTATTGGTTCAAATATGGAAAAAAGGTTCAGGTGAATCGGCTAGAGCATAAAAACTTGGTATTTTTTAGAGATGGTAAACCGGAAAACATTTTGCCAAAGTCTTTGAAAAAAAGGTATAAAGCAATTGAAAGTAATCCGGTAGAAGGAACTTTATTAACTGCAAAAGATAAAAAGTTTATAAAAGGAATAATATGTAGATATCCATTTTCTTGGCAGTTTATTTTAAAATGTTTGATTAAAATTGGAAGATATAGTTTTGCCATTGAAGAATATTCGCCTAAAGCAATAGCGGTTTGTGCTGAATACTCTTTTACGTCTTCAGTACTGACAGCTTACTGTAAACAAAGAAATATCAAGCATATAGATGTCATGCATGGAGAAAAAATGTACTATATGAGAGATTCGTTCTTTAAATTTGATGAATGCTATATTTGGGATGAATACTACGGAAAAGTATTAGCTTCTATGAAGGCAGATAAAAATCAGTTTGTTGTTGAAGTTCCGGCTTCTTTGAAATTCGATGGAGAGCTGATCAGAACACAGAAATATGATTATACATATTATTTAGGCGCAGAATCGGAAGAGGTGTTAAAGAAAATATCAAAAATATTGGAACAGTTAAATAAGAGTGGAAAAAAAATTTCAATACGTCCGCATCCGAGATATTCTAATATGGATATTGTTAAAAAGGTATTTGCTTTTGCGAATGTAGAAGATACAACCAAAATTTCGATAGAGCAATCTTTATTACAATCTGGTGCTGCAATTTCGCTTTATTCAACGGTATTGAATCAGGCATTATGCAATTCAATTCCAATAATAATAGACGATATGAGCAATCCTGAAAATTTTAACAAATTAAAAGAATTGGGATATGTGTGTCTTTATAAGGAGCATAAACTTTTATCAGAAGTATTGGAGAAAAGCGTATGATAGGAAAAATTATAAAAAAAATACGAACAGGTTTTTATACAAATTTATGTAAAAAAACAGCTAAGCAATATGGAAAAGGATTACATATAAACCATTGGAGTAAATTTACTTCTAAGACTCATATCGGAGATAATTGTCATTTCAATGGGATGAAAGTTACAGGAAATGGAAATGTTACTATTGGAAATAATTTTCATTCAGGAGGAGGAATATTGATATTAACCTCTAATCATAACTATGAGGGAAAATCTATTCCTTATGACGAAACGACTATAGACGGTGATGTCGTGATAGAAGATAATGTTTGGCTTGGGCAAAATGTTACAATTTTACAAGGGGTTAAAATTGGTGAAGGGGCTATTATCCAAGCTGGAAGCGTTGTTGTATCGGATATTCCATCATGTTCAATTGCAGGAGGACATCCGGCGAAAGTATTTAAAATGAGAAACGAACAACATTATTATGAATTGAAATCAGAAAACAAATTTTTTTAGGTGACGATATAAATGAAAGTAATGATTATTGCTCCGTATATATATGATGACAATATAATTGAATTTACTAAAAATAAGACTGGATTTGGAATAATGGTTCAAAATATAGTAAGTTCAGTGGCTGAATTAGAAAATGTTGTTTTATTAACACGAGTTATTACAAAGGGAAAAAATGAAAAAAATTTTAAAATCCTTTCTCATACATGGGGACAGTTCTTTTCTAATGCAAAATTAAAGGATTGGTTAATAGGAATAAAAGCATTTTTTGCGAATGGTGTTACAGTAAAAGATAGAGCCAGACATGTTTTTTATGAAGTAGATGGTGGATATGTTAGAAAACAAATTCAAATGGAAAAACCGGATATAGTTCATATACATGGTATAGGAACTATTACAGAAAGCTATATTAGAATTTGTGAAGAAATGAAAGTAAGGTATACAGTTACTTTACATGGTTTAATTGGTTTGAATGATTCGGTTTCTGCACCGGTATATGAAAAGCAGATAGAACGTGATTTTTTAATAAAAGCAGAAAAAAACAATATACCAATTAGTGTAATTAGTAGTGGTATGAAAGCCAGAATAGAAGAAAACTATTTAGGAAAAAAAGCAAATAATATCACTGTTATTACGAATGGAACGAAAAAAAACGATGAAAATGATACAAAGTTTATTCGAGAAGAAGGCACTTTAACGCAAGAAAAGTTTCAGGAATATTATAGCGATTGTTTGAATCAGAATGATTTATATCCAAAGTTGAGTGATACATATGCTTATTTGCAGCATAGCAAAAAAAATGGTAAGAAAATTCTCTTTTTCGTGGGAAATATAACCAAAAACAAAAATCAAATGCAAGCAGTAGAAATATTGAAAAATACAAAAGTATTTGAAAACACCCTGTTGGTGCTTTGGGGAAGAGAAGTAGATAATGGAGAAGTCCGAAAAAAAATTGTGGAATATCAATTACATAAAAATGTTATTTTAGGCGGATTTAATGATCGAATGGATATTTTTTGGAAATTCTGTGATGTAAATTTATTTTTGAGTTTAAATGATGGGTTTGGATTGCCTATTGTTGAGGGATATATGCATGGAGTACCATGCGTTACCTTTGAGGATTTAGATGCAACACAGGATTTATATTATCCAGAAGCAATGTTAAAAGTAAAAGATAGAAGTAATGAATCAGTTACAGATATATTAAAGACAGCATTGGATAAAAATTGGAAATATGAAGAGATTATTGAAATAGGTAATATGTTTTCGATTGATATTATGTCTGAAAAATATGTGAATTGGTACAAAGAGGTCATGGCGCAGTCAAAGCCTTAGAAAGATTTTATTGATGTGAGGGAAAATAATGAATGAAGGAATAAATAATAGACGAAAAAAGAAGATAAGTTTGATGGAGATTTTTATCCCATTGTTTTGCCTGATCAATCAGTATGAAATAGCAGGTCTTCATTTAGGATTAATTTGTGTAATTGCTGTTGTAGCTATTTATTTTATAAAGTATAGAGAATTTTATTTATATAAACCTTTATTTATCTTCTTCTTATTTATGATAGTGCATGATTTTTTCAGGATGTTTATAACTGGATTTAATACAGGGCTCTGGGTAGAGAGAATTTTATACTTATTAATTTTATCGTGTATATATAAAAAAGTTGATGAAGAAAATCTATTTAGGGTTTGGAAAATTATAGGAATCATTGTTATGACTGGAATTTTTTACCAATCTTTCCAGGTATATATATTGGGACAATCAGTGTCTACAATTAATATATTTCCATTTTTGCAGTCAAATAGCGAAAATTATTTATTGGGTTATGATAGACCACATTCTTTCTTTTTAGAACCGGCTGCTTACTGTACATGGATATTACCACTTTTATGCATGTGTATGAAAAGAAAAAAGCATATTTGGATGGTATTTATTTCGATAAGTATTTTATTATCAACATCTTCAACGGGAATATTAATGACCGGAGTAATATGGCTGTTTTATGCGTTTGTAAGTGCCAGAAGCGAAGGAAAATATTTTAATTCGTTAATGATAGTAGGTGTTTTGATAATAGGTATAGGAGCATTTTCAAACTTAAGTATTTTTTCAATGGCATTAAATAAGTTGACACATATTTCGGTTACAAATACATCTAATTCAGTTAGGCTTGTGTTGGGATTTCAATTATTTTGGGCTGCGCCTTTGATCTATAAAGTATTAGGAATACCATATATGAATGTAGAGAATTATATGCGTTCTGGAGAAGTGGCATTAAGTAAATATAAATTAAGTCTTAATCTTTCATACTTAGGCTTTGTTAATGCTATTGGAAATTGTATGTTAATTTACGGTGTATTTGGATTGCTTTTATATTTGAAACTTTTTTGGAATATATGGAAAGAATCAGATTTATATAGTAAATGTTATGTTTTAACATGTATCATTTCAATATTTGGTCAATCGGTATTTTGGAATAGTCTTTTCGTAACGCAATTTGCGGTGATGTTATGCTCAGTAGAAAGGACATCATTTATTAGAGTGACGTTGGGTCAAGGAGTAACGAGCAATTCATATGAATAAGAAATATAAATATTTATCGAAAAATTTTATTTTATTTGGGATAAGTAGTTTTGGTCCTAAGATAATAGCATTCCTTATGGTTCCTTTATATACTAATTGTTTATCCACAGCAGACTATGGAATCGGGGACATAGTAAGTACTTCTGCCAATTTGGTATTACCAATCATTATCCTTTGCATCGAAAGTGCAATATTAAGATTTTGCTTTGATAAAGAGTATGAATCCGATGAAGTAATATCAAGCGGGTTATTTGTTTGCTTGAAAGGAATGGTATTATGTGCTATTTGTACAATTATAATAGGAATACTTCCTTTCTTTAAAATTAATACATCATATTTAGTTGCATTTTATTTAATGGTATTGTCTACAGGGCTGTATAATGTACTGACTAATTATGCCAGAGGTATTGATAAAGTACAATATATGGTTGAAATGAGTTTGATTACCACAATAGCATCATGTGTATTAAATGTTGTTTTGTTGGTTGTGCTGAAGTGTGGGTTAAATGGATATTTAATAGCTAATTACCTGGGAACCTTTATGGCTGTAGCTTGGGGATCTGTACGACTGAAAATACATAAACACATTAAGTTTAATAAAGTAAATAAAACTACAGTTAAGGAATTGCAAAAATTTGGGTTTCCGTTAATTTTTAATAAAATTGGTTGGTGGATTAATAGTTCATCGGATAGATATATTGTTACATGGATTTTAGGTGCAACTGCGAATGGAATTTATACGGTATCATATAAAATACCGACTATGCTGACTGCATGTAGTGATATATTTACGCAGGCATGGCAGTTATCAGCCATAAAAGATTTTGATCCAGAAGATAGTGATCATTTTGTTGCTGATATGTATGAGGCATATAATGGTTTTTTAGTTTTGTGTTGTTCAATGTTAATTATATTAACTATTCCATTTGCACATATTTTATATGCAAAGAGCTTTTTTGTAGCATGGAAATATGTTCCTCCATTGATGATCTCTTTCGTCTTTGGTGGTTTGGCTGGCTTTTTAGGGAGCATTTTTACAGCAGTAAAAGATACTAAAATATTCTCATATTCAACTATGATAGGTGCAGTCGTAAATACCATATTAAATTTTGTATTAGTGTCTTATATTGGTGTAATGGGTGCAGCAGTTGCAACACTTGTGTCTAACATTGTTATTTGGCTAGTTAGATTACAAAGAAGTAAAAGGTATATACATATACGAGTGAATTTTCTAAAACATACAATAATGTATATCTTGTTAGTTGTACAATTCATAGTTTGTTTAGGTGGATTTACTATAGTGCCTGTAATAATACAATTAATCATTCTTGTTGCTTTGATTGCTGCTAATAGAAAATTGATAATTAATATAATGAGAAAAGGAAAAATAATGTTAGCAAAATATTTACATCGTTAGGAGAAATAAATTATGAAAACAATAGGAATAATTACATATCATCATTATTATAATTACGGTACAATGCTGCAGGCTCTTGCCTTGCAGGAAAAGGTAGAACAACTAGGCTATCAGGCAGAGTTAATAGATTTTAAACAAGATAATTCTCTATCAAGATATGAAATGCTTAAATTAAGAATAAAAAGAATGCCAGTGTATATTAAAGAAAGAAAAAAATATCGAGCGTTGGCTGATTCGAGAGAAAAAATAAAGGAAAAGAATGAATTATTTGAACAGTTTTATAAAACATATTTGCATGTAGGAAAAAAGAAATATACAACCACACAGCAGTTAATGGAAAATCCACCAGTATATGATGGATATGTAGTAGGTAGTGACCAGACTTGGAATCCTTTTGTTGCGAACTCGCCGGAAGCATTTTTTTTGCCATTTGTTGAAAACAAATCGAAAAAAGGCAGTTATGGTCCGAGCTTAGCGGTAAAATCATTATCTGACGAGAAAGAAAAGGAATATAGAAAAAAATTATCTAATTTTTCCTTTTTATCATGCAGAGAGCAGGATGGAGCGCAATTGTTAAGCCGTATTACACAAAAAGAAGTTAAATGTGTATTAGATCCAACATTGTTATTATCTGCTAAAGAGTGGGAAAAATATTACGAGTTTGAGATACCTAAAGAGCCATATATTTTGGTTTATTTTTTGGGAGAAAAATCATAGAAGGGCTGTAGAAAAGATACAAAAATTAACAAATTGGAAAATAATAAGTCTTCCGGCAGCATATTTAGAAATGGAAAATAATGATTATAAAAAAGTATGGGGAGGTCCTAAAGAATTTTTATCATTGATAAGAGGGGCTGCTTTAATTTGTACAGATTCATTTCATGGAACTATGTTTTCGATAAATTTCCAAAGAAATTTTTTCTCTTTTTGTAAAAGCAGTGATTCAGAGGAATCATCTGAAAATTCCAGATTATATAGTGCTTTAAATATCTTTGGATTATCAAATAGAATAATTCATAATATGGATAATTTGACTGCAGAAGATATTTCTATAGATTACAAAAATGTGATTCCGATTTTGGAGGAACAGAGAAGGGATTCGATTGAGTATTTAGAAAACATGTTATTCGAGATGACGAAAGGATAAAAAATGAAAGTTGCTATTCGGGATGATGATACATCATATTTTACAAAACCTAAAGATTTACAAAGAGCATATGATTTTTTAAATGAGGATGATTGTGTATCTCTTTCAGTTGTGCCGTATACGGTTCCAGTTCATAAAGATGATGTGTTTCCATATGGAAAAGAAATTGGAATGGGATATTATGATATAGCTGAAAATACAGAATTATTAGAATATTTAAAGAAAAAATATAAACAGGGAAAAGTTGATATATTGTTACATGGCTATTCACATGAATATCAGCTAAGTGAAAACAAATGGCTTGCTGAAATGAAATGGAAAAGTAGTAGTCAATTAAAAGAGGAAATACCGAAAGGGAAAAAACATTTAGAGAAATTGTTAGGTATGAATATATCAGTATTTGTTGCACCTAATAATAGTATTGATAAAAAAGCTATTTCAGTATTAGAAGATCTTCAAATGAATTACTCTGGCATTATTGGGGTGAGAGATAGAAAAGTAAATTTAAGATATATATATAATTTTATAATTCGTTGGGGATTTAGGATAGTAAAAAAAGTACAGTATCCAGGTATTATGAACTATGGAAAGCATAAAGAACTGAATGCATATACAATAGATAATTATGAACGGCTGATTTATGAGTACCATATTTGCAAAGCAAGAAAAGTGCCATTTGTTATATATACTCATTATTGGCAATTAAATACAGATGAAAAAGCGAAAAAGTTAATTAAACAAATATATAATTATGTAATTAAAGATGGTGCAGAAATAGTTCCTTTAAGTGAGTGTTTTAAATAATATGATAAATTTTGATTTTAAAGAAAAATGTTACTCTTGTTCAGCATGTGCAGAAGCTTGTCCAACCAAAGCAATATCATTTGATGAAAACATACATCCAGAAATTGATTTGCAAAAGTGTATTAATTGTAATAGATGTGAAAGAGTATGTATTGAATTGAATAAACCTGAAGATATAGAAGAACTGAATTGTATTGAGGGATATATAGTTAAAAACAAAAACAATGAAATCAGAAAAGTAAGTTCGTCAGGCGGTGTTTTTTTTCAAATAGCACAAAAAGTATTAGAAATGGACGGATATGTTTGTGGTTGTATATATGATGACGAGTTTATGCCCAAACATATTGTTTCTAATGAGATAGAAATTTGCAACAAAATGATGGGATCAAAATATGTGAAAAGTGACTTAAATGATTGCATAGTGAAAATCAAGCAGATTGTAGAAAAGGGAAAAATAGTACTTTTTTCAGGAGTCCCATGTCAAGTTGCAGCAGTAAAAAAGTGTGTTAAAAGTGATAAATTAATTACGCTGGCAGTTGTATGTCATGGATCTATAGAACGTAAAATATGGAAAAAATATTTAGCTGAAGAAGAAAGAATGAGTGAAAGTTCAATTATTAAAGTGTCTATGAGAGATAAAACAAAAGGATGCTTAAATTATGGATTGAAGTTTCAATTTAAGAATGGAACTGAACATATAACGTTTAGAAAAAATGATGGTTACTTTTTGAAATGCTTTACAGATGGTTTGTTTGAAAGAAATAGATGTTTGAGTTGCGAATATAAGGGACAGAATATTATGAGTGATCTATTGATAGGAGATGCGTGGGGAATGGAAAAAGTATGTCCCGAATTTACAGATAGTCTTGGGTGTTCGGCAGTATTAGTGTTGACTGAAAAAGGAAAAAAATTTTTTAATGAAGTAGAAAAGTACTTTTTAATTAGAAATGTAGATAGCCAAGAAATAATTCGTAATAATCCAAGAATTATATTACCAGCGCCACGAAATACTTTTCAGAAGAGTTTTGAAAAGAAGTTAGAAAAGTCAGATGCGAATATTCATTTCTGGACAGAAAAGTATGCAAAACCAACTATTTTGAATCGTATAAAATGGAAAGTATTGGGAGGAGAAAATTAAAATGTTTAGTATAAAAAAGATGTTGGTAGATTTATATGATAGTAGAACGGCTCAGTCATGTAGTGCTTCTATTGGGGATATAATGAATTTAAGAAGAAATGTAGAACATAATCAGTTTCTAGCTACTACGAGGTATTTGGATATAAAGGATTATGTAGAATATAATAAACAAACATTTGTATGGCAAAATACGGTTAGTAGGGCAGCATATGGTAATAAACATCGGGAGGAAGATGGGAACATGGCTTTCTCAAAATTAATTACATCATATTTAAGCAAAGGATATGATCCGAATTCTTTATTTATAGTAGATAAGGATATGAGGCTTCTCGATGGTAACCATAGAATGGGGATGAATTTATATACAGATCTACATAAAATAAATGTTCGAGTTTTGAAGAGAAAAAGCAAAAATCCAGGTAATTTGGATTGGTATTTACAAAAGAAAATATCGGCAGATTTTTTGAAAAAAGTCTATAATGCATATTTACAAATACAAGAATGGTTAATTGAAACGGGAGATACTTTTTGTTGTATTGTGCCTGAAAATGGAAAATTATCCGAATTGGATTTAATGGTTAATATAAAAAGTGTACACAGATATAGATTACAGAGTCCATTATTCGTGGGGGGGGGCCATAAAGCTTAATCAAGCAGGAAAACTTATACAGTTTACGTTAGATGAACCAGAATACATGATTGTGGATAGTAAAGCTGTATCAAAAAGGATAAGAGATATAAAAAATATTTTGGAAATGAGATATGGTATGGAATTTGTTTCACAAATTTATTTTTCACAATCTTGTCTTGAGGGTAAGGAAATTTTTGATAAAGTAAAGAACGATTTTATAGAATAAAAGTGAGTGGATTAAATGAAAAAGTTTATATTGATAGCCACATGTACATATGTAAAAAATGAATAAAAGAATAGTGTCATCATTTGTTAAAATAGGTATAAAAAATTGGAATAAACTGAGAGAGTATCTTAGAAAATAGATTTGAGGTGATTTTAGATGAAAAAACTGATTTTAATAGGAGCTGGTGGACATGCAAAGTCAGTTGCAGATTCAATTAATAAATCAGAATATGAATTATGTGGATTCATAGATAGCAACAAAAAAGGTATGCATATGGGATTACCGATCTTGGGTACGGGACTTGAAGATATTCCTAACTATGAAGAATATAGTTATTTTGTTTCTATTGGAGATGTTGGATACCGTAAGTTATGGTTTGACAGAATTAGAGAACGAAGATTGAACATAATAAATATTATTGATTCTTCAGCAATTATATCGGCCAGTGCAAAAATGGGAATAGGGAATTTTGTAGGTAAAATGGCAGTAATAAATGCTGATGCAGAGATAGGAAATAATAATGTTATAAATACAAAGGCTTTGATTGAACACGAATGTAAAGTGGGTGATCACAATCATTTATCAACAAATTCTGTCATAAATGGAAATGTAATTGTAGGAAATAGTGTTTTTTTGGGCAGTTCATCTGTGTGTAACGGTCAATTGAAAATCGGTTCTAATGCAATTATTGGTTCAGGTAGTGTGATTATTAAAGATATACCGGAGAAAGTAACTGTAGTAGGTGTACCTGCTAGAGTTATAAAGAGGAGAGATTAGAAATGAGTGATATTCAAATTGTTGCAGAGATTGGCTGCAATCATAATGGAAGTGTTGAATTGGCAAAAAAAATGATGAAAAAAGCGAAAGAAGCTGGAGCAGATGCAGTTAAATTCCAAAGTTTTGTGCCAGAAAATCTTGTTTCAAGATATGCCCCTAAAGCTGAATATCAGAAAAAAAATGATGGAAATGGTTCACAGCTAGATATGTTAAAAAAATTGGCATTAACGGAAACTGAATATTTGGAATTGGTACAGTATGCTTCTACTTTAGATATTCAGATTTTTTCTACGCCATTTGATTTTGAATCTTTTTCATTTTTGCAAAAAATCGGTCAGAATATATGGAAAGTACCATCAGGAGAGATTACAAATCTTCCTTATTTACAGATGGTAGAAGCAATTGAATGTCAAAATAAACAAGTAATTCTATCAACAGGAATGTCTACGATTGATGAAGTTAAATATGCAATAAATGTTTTGCAACAAAGTAAAGACACAAGTTTTACGGTATTACATTGTAATACACAATATCCAACAGAGCCGGAAGATATGAATTTGCTTGCCATGAATAAGCTTCAAGAATTAGCACCAGATTGGAAAATCGGACTTTCAGATCATTCAGAAGGAATTGTTGCTTCTCTTGTGGCTGTTGGATTGGGAGCTAAATTTATCGAAAAACATTTTACTTTAGATAAAGCTATGCCAGGGCCTGATCATAAAGCGTCTATTACACCGGAAGAACTAAAAGAATTGTGTGTAGGTGTACATAAAGCTGAAATTATGCTTGGAAATGAAACGAAAGAAGTAACTGAATCTGAACGAAGCAATATTTTTGTTGCAAGAAAATCTATTGTGGCAAAAAGAAAAATCATGAGAGGTGAAATGTTTTCCGAAGAGAATATCACTTGTAAAAGACCAGGAAATGGAATTTCTCCGATTCATTGGTATGAGGTGTTGGGGAAAGAAGCTGAAAAAAATTTTGAAATAGATGAATTGATTTCTTGTAAAGGAGTGAATAGAGAAGATGAATAATTTAGCAATAATACCTGCAAGAAGCGGTTCAAAAGGCTTGAAAGATAAAAATATAAAATTATTAAATGGAAAACCATTAATTGCATATAGCATAGAAGCAGCGAAGAAATCAGGAATTTATTCACATATATTAGTTTCTACGGATTCTGAAAGGTATGGCGAGATTGCAATACAATATGGAGCAGAAGTACCTTTTTATCGTTCAGAAAAAAATGCATCAGATGTAGCGTCTTCATGGGATGTTGTAAAAGAGGTATTGAAAAAATATCAGGAGATGGGAATTGTATTTGATACATTTACGCTTTTACAGCCAACATCTCCATTGCGAAAGTACGAAGATATAAAAAAAGCTTATGAATTATTTAAAGAGAAAGATGCAATAGCGGTTGTATCAGTCTGTGAAATGGAGCATTCGCCATTGTGGAGCAATACTTTACCAGAAAATAATTCGTTATCCGGATTTTTGCAGGCAGACAGTAATAAACAAAGACAGAAGTTAGAAACATTTTATAGGATAAATGGGGCAATTTATATGGCAAATGTGAAGGCTTTTTTGGAAAATACAAATCTGTATAGAGAAGATTGTTACGCATATATAATGCCGGCAGAACGCAGCATAGATATAGATACAGAACTTGATTTTAAAATTGCCGAAACTATTATAAATCAGTAAAAGAAGGTTAGTATGGGAAAGTATAGAGTAGCGTATGCGACTGGTTCAAGAGCAGATTATGGAATAGTAAAAAATTTTTTGAGATTATTAGATAATGACAAAGATATTGAGTTTTCAGTATTGGTTACAGGCTCACATTTAGAAGATAAGTTTGGTCACTCTGTAGATATAA
>OLVU01001593.1_pt1 | contig 14157 bp, 10 predicted proteins | sample 1673321 | NCBI WGS metagenome assembly OLVU01 (sample SAMEA3178942, study PRJEB25190) | human gut metagenome | biome: human gut; feature: human-associated habitat; material: faeces | place: Austria | collected 2013 | reverse complement strand
GATCGCTTCTTTATCGATTGCCATAGTATTTCCTCCTATACGCCTGTCTTGTCAGGGTCCCATACAACTTTATGGATCTGAATCTGGAACCTGACTTTGTTAAGCTTGTTTTCTTTCATAAATTCAACGATTTCTTCTGGTTCGATTTTACCAAATACAGGACTGAAGTATACAATTGCTTTTTCACAAAGTCTGAATCGTTCAATGATTTCTTTCGCCCTGTTTAAATCCTCCCTGCTTCCAATAACAAATTTAACAACATCCCATGGTTTTAAATATTCCATATTTTCAAGGCACATATTCTCTTCCATATTACTGGATGGAAGTTTGTAATCCATTGTCATTGTCAGTCTGTTGTCTCTTTCTTTATAATATCTGATCGGTACACTTCCATTTGTCTCAATCTCAACTCTTATATCCTTTTCACTTGAAAATGCTTCAAGCAGTTTGTCCGCATCTTTCTGTAAAAGCGGCTCGCCGCCTGTCAATGTCACATTTTTTATGCCTGATTTTTTTACTCTGTCAACAATCTGCTCTGCTGTCATCTCCGCAAATTCACAATCAGGCTTATTTGCCCACATCGTATCACAATAATTGCATGAGAGATTGCAGCCTTTCATACGCACAAATACTGCGAGTTCACCAGCTCTCATGCCCTCACCGTTTATACTCTCAAAAATCTCAACGACTTTAAAACTCATCGCTTGTCCTCCTGTTTCCATGCTTATCTGTTTTTACTGTTCACATCTGCGATATGAACGGTAAACCTTTGAATTTATTCCGAATATGCGGCACAATTATTTGGTGTCTCATACACGCACACTTTACTTACATTGTAACCTTTCTTTTTTACTTCCTCAAAAAAGAACTTTGAAAAGTTTTCGGCTGTCGGACGAAATTTTACAAAAATCATTCTGAAATTTTCTTCGTTAAGTGCTTCAACTGTTTTTTCCTTAAGAGTTCCCTCCTCAACAATAAATGCGTGGTCATAAAAATCTGTAATTTCTTTTAGGTTAAAGGCTTGCTTCCTATAATTTAACGTGGTAAAATATCACTGTTAGAAATATAACACGGACATTTTAAAGACAAATGTCCGTCCAGTGAAGTACAGAGTTCTAAAAGGAGCATGAAAATGAGTAAAAAAATCAGAACAGAGGCTGTAGATCAGCTTTTTGAAGCGATTTTATGCCTGAAGGATAAAGAAGAGTGCTATACTTTCTTTGAAGATGTATGCACGATCAATGAACTTCTTTCCTTATCACAGCGTTTTGAGGTTGCCAAGATGCTGATGGACAAGAGAACCTATCTTGATATTTCGGAGAAAACCGGAGCTTCCACAGCAACGATCAGTCGTGTGAATCGTTCATTGAATTATGGAAATGACGGATATGAGATGGTGTTTTCAAGAATGGCAGAGAAGGAAACTAAAGGGGAATAAGATAGCGGAAGGCTGAATAAATGCAGTGCTATTGTGGGGCAGGTGAAGATCACCTGCCTTTTTTGTATAGGGAGTTTTCGGATAAAAGAGAAGTCCGATTATTCCTCTTCTGGGAGAGTGTTGTGCAGGCTGAGAAAATGCTGCGAAGGATCAATCTATAAAAGTCGAAAATGAATATTATATAGTCAAATATGCAAACTATGCGGATTGGTATAATGTTATAATTTTGTTTATGAAAGATAACTGGCTGTTGGCAATATCGTATAAGATATTTTTATGAAAAAAGTCATATATAAAGTATTTTGCTGGAAGTATTTTACAAATGCATGGCGAAATGTAATATTGCAGGCAGAGAGAACAGTTATAAAAAAACAAATCATGAGGAGAACATAAGAGTATGAAGGCATTTGATTATTCACTGGTAAAAGATCCACAGTATTTCTGCGATAACCGAATGGAAGCTCATTCAGATCATGTATATTATAGAGATGGGAATGAAATGCAGACTGCTGTGCAGGATGGGACGGAAACTTCTTTTCGCTATAGTCTGAACGGTTTATGGAAGTTTCATTATGCGCGCAATTACAAAAGTGCAGTTCAGGGATTTGAGAAAGAGGACTACTGCTGTTATGACTGGGATGACATTCATGTACCTGCACATATCCAGATGGAAGGATATGATGCACCCCAGTATGCTAATGTCCAGTATCCATGGGAAGGACATGAGGAAATTTATCCGGGTCAGATTCCTGAGAGATTTAATCCGGTTGCAAGCTATGCGAAATATTTTACAGTGCCGGAACATATGAAGGGAAAGAGGTTGTTTATTTCTTTCCAGGGAGCAGAGAGCGGACTTGCACTGTGGCTGAACGGAGCCTTTGTTGGCTACAGTGAGGATTCTTTCACCCCATCTGAATTTGAACTGACAGATTATCTTAAAGATGGACAGAATAAGCTGGCAGCACAGGTATTCAAATGGACCTCCAGCAGTTGGTGCGAAGATCAGGACTTCTTCCGTTTCTCCGGAATTTACAGAGATGTGTATCTTTATACAGTTCCAGATACCCATGCATATGATCTCCAGATCCGTGCAATCCCGGAAGAGAATCTGGATGTAGCAGATCTTGAAATTAAGGTAAAGACATGGGGAAAAGGAAGCATTGTTTTCAGACTTGAGCAAGATGGAGAATGTGTGCTGGAAGAGAAAAAATCTCTTACAGAAGCTGGAAATGAAGAAGCAAATGCAGAGCCATTTTATATTCAGAAAACAAATAGCAGCAAGACTGTACAGAACAGTTTTGCATGGAAAATCAATAATCCAAAATTATGGAGTGCAGAAGATCCGCAACTCTATGATCTTACAATTGAACTTTATGACGAAGCAGGAAATATTCAGGAAGTGATTCCTCAGAAGGTTGGATTCCGCCGTTTCGAAATGAAGAACGGTATTATGACTCTGAACGGAAAACGTATCGTGTTTAAGGGCGTAAATCGTCATGAGTTCAGCTCTGTCAGCGGAAGACATGTTTCAGAGGAAGAACTTCGCAAGGATCTTCGCATTATGAAGCAGAATAATATCAATGCCATCCGTACCTGTCATTATCCGGATACATCACTGATCTATCAACTCTGTGATGAATATGGTATTTATATGATCGATGAGACAAACCTGGAATCCCATGGCTCCTGGGATGTGGCGGAATTTACAAAGGATTATACTCATGTTGTTCCTAACAACAAACCGGAATGGCTGTATATGATGCTTGACCGTGCCAACTCCATGTATCAGAGAGACAAGAATCATCCAGCAATCCTGATCTGGTCCTGTGGAAATGAGTCCTTCGGTGGTAAGGATATTTTTGAAATGTCCCAGCTCTTTAGAAATGCAGATCCTACCCGTCTGGTACATTATGAGGGACTTTTCCATGACCGCAGTTATAATGATACCAGTGATATGGAAAGCCAGATGTATCCGTCTGTAGAAGCAATCAAAGAGTTTCTGGCAAAGGATGACAGTAAACCGTTTATCTGCTGTGAGTATACACATGCCATGGGAAATTCCTGCGGTGCCATGCACAAATATACTGACCTGACAGATACAGAGCCCAAATATCAGGGCGGATTTATCTGGGATTACATTGACCAGTCTATTTATAAGAAAGACCGCTATGGAAAAGAGTTTCAGGCATATGGTGGCGATTTCGGAGAACGCCCTACAGACTATAATTTCAGTGGTAACGGAATCGCATATGGCGGTGACAGAGAGCCATCTCCAAAGATGCAGGAAGTGAAATTTAATTATCAGAATATTACTGCAGAAGTAACTGCGGATACAGTAAAAGTGATTAACAAGAATCTGTTTGTAAACACAAATATTTTTGACTGTAAGGTAATACTTGCAAAGAATGGAAAAGTGATTTGTACAGAAGCACTGGAAACAGCAGTTGAGCCATTGAGTACGAAAGAATATAAACTGCCTTTTGGAAAGGCTCAAGCAGTCGGAGAATATACAGTCACTGTTTCCTTCCATCTGAAAGAGGAAAAAGTGTGGGCATCTGCAGGCCATGAGATCGCATTTGGACAGTATGTATATCAGGTGAAAGAGGATGTTCCGGATGGAAAATCAGATTCAGCAGAAACAGCGATTACAGCGGAAAAAGATGTATGTGTATCAGATGCGTTTGTAAAGAAGCCACAGATCATCCGAAGCACACACAACATTGGTGTCCGCGGCGAGCACTTTGAAGTAATATTCTCCGTTCTCAATGGTGGTCTGGTTTCTTACAAATATGCGGGCAAAGAGATGATCGAGGCAATCCCGAAACCAAACTTCTGGCGTGCACCAACAGATAATGACTGTGGAAATCTTATGCAGATGCGCTACGCACAGTGGAAAATTGCCAGCATGTATTTAAGCCACAAAGAATATAGAAAAGGTGCATATGGCCCATCCAATTTACCACAGGCAGAAGAAACAGACCACTCTGTAAAAGTAACATTTACCTATCTGATGCCAACCACACCAGCCAGTGAGTGTCAGCTCACCTACGAAGTATTCGGCGATGGAAAAGTGAAGACAACTTTAACTTATGATCCTGTAAAAGAACTTGGTGATATGCCGGAATTTGGGGTGATTTTCAAATTCAATGCAGATTACGACAATGTTCAGTGGTATGGACTGGGCGAAGCTGAGACCTATGCAGATCGCAAAAAAGGTGCAAAACTGGGCATTTACCAGAATAAAATTGTGGACAACATAGCAAGATACATGGTACCGCAGGAATGTGGAGCAAAAGAGGAAGTACGCTGGGCGAAAGTCACAGATCGCAAGGGCAGAGGAATGTACTTTGAAATGGATAGAGAATCAATGATGTTCTCTGCACTCCCATACACTCCACATGAGATGGAAAATGCCATGCATCCATATGAACTCCCACAGATTCATTACACAGTAGTACGCGTAGCCAAAGGCCAGATGGGAATCGGCGGTGACGACAGCTGGGGAGCATATACCCATCAGGAATATCTGCTGAATGCAGACGGAAAGATGGAGTTCTCCTTTAGCTTTAAAGGAATTTAATATAGTTTATTTGTTAAAAAAGCCATTTTCAGTCAGAAAGTGGCTTTTTAAATAATGCTGATACATTTGTTGAAAATAAGTGGAACAGGATGTATGATTACAGAGAAAGAATAAATCAAATGCATTGTTGCGTAAATAACTGTGTTAATTGCGTAGACGAGCTATTTAGATAGAGAATAGTAACAATAATATTCAGATTTGACATACTGTACGAAAAGGGGAAATTATCTTATGTATCAGGCAAATGAAAAACGTTATGAAACTATGAAATATCACCGTTGTGGTGCCAGTGGACTGATGCTGCCGGAGTTATCTCTGGGTTTATGGCATAATTTCGGAGACACCGGTGTTTATGAGAATATGAAGCAGATGTGCTTCACAGCATTTGATAATGGAATTACACATTTTGACCTTGCAAACAACTATGGCCCACAGCCTGGAAGTGCGGAGGAAAATTTTGGAAAAATCCTGAGAGAGGAATTTTCTGCATACAGAGATGAGCTGATCGTCAGCACAAAGGCGGGCTATGATATGTGGCCGGGACCTTATGGAAACTGGGGAAGCCGCAAGTATCTGATCGCCAGTCTTGACCAGAGCCTGAAACGTCTTGGTCTGGATTATGTAGATATCTTCTATCATCACAGAATGGATCCGGAGACTCCTCTTGAGGAGACCATGGAGGCTCTGGCACAGATTGTCAGAAGCGGAAAGGCATTGTATGTTGGAATTTCCAACTATGATGGTGAGACAATGAAACGCGCCGCAGATATTCTGGAGGAACTGCACTGTCCGTTTATCATTAATCAGAATTCATATAATATTTTTAACAGAACGATTGAGAAAAATGGTCTGAAGCAGGCTGCTGCAGAGAAGAGAAAGGGGATTATTTCTTTCAGTCCTCTGGCGCAGGGAATGCTCACAGACCGATACCTGAATGGAATCCCAAAAGACAGCCGTGTCAACACAGACGGACGTTTTCTCCATGCAGACCAGTTCAGTGAGGAACGTCTTAACAGTATCCGCAGTCTGAATGCAATTGCAGCAGAGAGAGGCGAAAGTCTTGCTCAGATGGCACTGAAATGGATTCTCCGCGACGGAATCGTAACCAGCGTTCTCATCGGGGCATCCCGTCCACAGCAGATCCTTGAGAATCTGAAAGTGCTGGACAGTGCATCCTTCAGTGAAGAGGAATTAAAGAAGATAGATGAGTGTTCACTGGCCTTATGATATAGCCGGGAGTTAATGGTTGTTTATAAAATAGGAGAGCAGACTATATATTATGGAAGATTCATATGTCTTACAATTACAGGAACCAAAATTCAGAGAATTTTATCTAAGCTACAGCGGCTACGCACAATGCGGGCCGCTGCATTGCTATGGCCCGGCATCCCGTCCACATTATCTGATCCATTTTGTAGTGAAAGGAAAAGGAATGTATCAGGTGTCCGGACAAAAACATTATCTCACTGCCGGACAGGGGTTTCTGATCGAGCCGGGTACACAGACTTTCTATCAGGCAGATAAAGATGATCCCTGGAGTTATCTTTGGATCGGAGTAGGCGGCACCAATGCAGGAAAATATATTCGAGATATCGGATTAAACAGCGAGCAGTTGATCTTCCGTTCGGAAAGTGGAGAAGAGTTAAAGAAAATTGTGCTGGATATTCTGAAACATACAGAAAGTACTACTTCAAATCTGTATTATCTGCAGGGCCGATTATATGATTTCTTTTCAGTTCTTACAAAAGATGTAGTGATTGACACTTATCTGGGTAATTCAAGAGAAAAGAAATATGGAAGAGAAAACGGATATGGAGAATATATCAAAGAAGCCATGGCATTTATAAAAAATGAATATGCCTGTGGAATCGGAGTACAGGAACTGGCAGAGCATTTGAATGTTAACCGCAGTTATCTGTACACAATCTTCATGAATGAACTTCATATTTCACCAAAGGACTTTCTGCAGAAATACCGTATTACAAGGGCAAGAGAATTGCTGGTTCTTACGGAACTGTCTGTAGAATCAATTGGAAAATCCTGTGGCTATGGAAATGCAGAACGATTTGCCAGGGCATTCAAACATGAAACAGGACTGACACCAACTCAGTTTCGCAGGCAGGACAGAAGTAAAAACCGAAGAAACCTGGAAGTGTCAGAGGATGGGCTGGAAAAGCTGATCAACAGTTAACATTTTGAAGGTTCAGACAAACATAATGCCATAACGCCTCAGGATAACTTTCTCTATAATAATGTATATGATATCAGCACATCCGCGGAGCAATCCGTGATATCAAGTTAGGGTCAAAAAAACTTTTGCCCCTAACTTCATGTATATTGAATTTATTATAGAAAGGGGACAGTTATGAGTATTATTTTTCACGAAAGTTCAAAGACATTCCATTTATACAACAATAACATCAGTTATATTATGACCGTACTTTCAAATGGACATCTTGGAAATCTCTATTTTGGGAAAAGAATCCATGACAGAGAAGATTTTTCATATCTTCTTGAGATGAAGCAGCGACCAATGACAGCCTGTGTTTATGAGGGAAACCGCAAATTTTCGCTGGAGCATCTGAAACTGGAATATCCGGTGTATGGTAGTTCTGATTACCGTTATCCGGCAGTGGAGATCCTTCAGGAAAACGGCAGCAGGATTTCTGATTTTACTTATGTAAGTTATACAATTGCAGCTGGAAAACCAAAACTTCAGGGGCTTCCGGCTACATATACTGAGAAAGACGAAGAAGCCCAGACCTTATGTGTAAAATTGAAAGATGAAGTAACAGGAATGGTATTGGAATTGCTTTATACTATTTTTACACAGAGGGGAATCATCACCAGAAGTGCCAGATTTACAAACGAGGGTACATCATCAGTACATCTGTTAAATGCAATGAGCCTCAGTCTTGATCTGCCGGACAAGGATTATGTGTGGATGCAGTTTTCAGGTGCATGGTCCAGAGAACGTCATGTGAAAGAACGCAGATTAGAGCAGGGAATCCAGTCTGTGGGAAGCATCAGAGGAAATTCTTCCCATGAACATAATCCCTTTATTGTGCTCCGACGTCCGTCGGCAACAGAAAATGCAGGAGAAGTGATGGGATTCAGCCTGATCTACAGCGGAAATCACAGAATGCAGGCAGAGGTGGATACTCATGATACAACCCGTATCACTGTGGGAATCAATCCGCAGAATTTTGACTGGAAGCTGGACTGTGGTGAGAGCTTTCAGACTCCGGAAGCAGTAGTAGTATTTTCTGATAAGGGTCTGAATGGAATGAGCCAGACCTTCCATAAATTATATCAGAAGAGACTGGCAAGAGGTTACTGGAGAGACCGTCCCAGGCCAATCCTGAACAATAACTGGGAAGCTACTTATTTTGATTTTACAGAGGACCGTCTGGTAGAAATCGCAGCAAAGGCAAAGGAATGTGGTGTTGAATTATTTGTACTGGATGACGGATGGTTCGGTGCACGAAGCAACGATTATGCAGGACTTGGTGACTGGGTGGCAAACAGAGAGCGTCTTCCGCAGGGAATCAAGGGAATCGCAGACAGGATTGAAGAGATGGGTATGAAATTTGGTCTGTGGTTTGAGCCGGAGATGGTGAATAAGGATTCCGACCTTTACCGTGCACATCCGGACTGGATTCTGCAGACACCCCAGAGGCATTCCTGTCATGGCAGAAATCAGTATGTGCTGGACTTCTCCAGAAAAGAAGTGGTGGACTGTATTTATGAGATGATGTACAAAATCCTCTCAGAAGCAAAGGTTTCCTACATCAAATGGGATATGAACAGAAGTATTACGGAATGTTACTCAGCTGCACTTCCAGCAGACCGTCAGGGAGAAGTGTTCCACAGATATATTCTCGGAGTTTATGATCTGTATGAGCGGTTAAATACTGCATTTCCGCAGATTCTCTTTGAGTCCTGCGCAAGCGGTGGCGGACGTTTTGATCCGGGAATCCTTTATTATGCGCCACAGGGATGGACCAGTGATGATACAGATGCGGCAGAGCGTGTGAAAATCCAGTACGGCACAAGCATGTGTTATCCGGTAAGCTCCATGGGAAGTCATGTTTCTGTAGTACCAAACCATCAGTTAAACCGCAAAACTCCGTTACATACAAGAGCAAATGTAGCTTATTTTGGAACTTTCGGATATGAGCTGGATCTGAATAAACTGTCTGATGAGGAAATCAGTGAAGTAAAACAGCAGATTACCTTTATGAAAGAATACAGAGAACTGATCCAGTTTGGAACTTTTTACAGACTGAAGAGTCCTTTTGAGGGCAATGAAACTGTGTGGATGACAGTCAGCGAGGACAAAAAAACAGCGCTGGTATTCTGGTACAGGGAAAGAAATGTAGTAAACGCAGATTTTACCAGAGTGCGGCTTCAGGGACTGGATCCGGATCTTATCTACAGAAATGAGTATAATGAAACAGAAAACTACGGGGATGAGCTGATGAATCTGGGACTGCTCACCACAGACTGTACAGCAGGTGAACCTACAAGTGAAGACGAACCATGCACAGACTATGAGTCCAGAATTTATGTTTTAACTGCAAAATAATAACCGAATCAGGTAAGCTCCTTATGGAGGTTGCGAAAAGCAATAGACAGAAATAAAAAATCAACAAAAAGCAGGCAGAACGATCACACGGGATCGTCTACCTGCTTTTCGTTAAATTTATCCATCATTTCTTTATGGGTCTTATAATTCTTCGGACTCATTCCAAACTTCTTCTTAAAAGCCTTGGAAAAAACAAGCTGGTCTTCATAGCCCACATTATTAGCAATCTCTTTAACAGACAGACTGGTGCTGACCAGAAGACTGGCTGCTTTATGCATCTTATAATCAATGAGGAAGGTCTGTGCGGACATTCCAAGCTCTTTCTGAAAGGAACTGTTCAGATAGGCACGGCTGATTCCGATATTATCTGCAATATCAGAAATCCCGATTCCCTTTTGATACATATCTTTAATATATTCAATGGCAAGCTCCACGTAGACACTGGTGCTGTAGGCATATTTGGCATTTTTTTTGTTCTGTGCAGACTGCTTTTCATGAAAGCCGGCAAGCTCGGCTAACAACAGGATCAGATAAGCCTGGCGCCTCAGGTCATTGGCTTTGGAAAGCTGCTTATGATTCAGCATATAATCGATGTGTTTCAGGATTATTTTCTGATCCGGTGCAGGAAGTACTAATTGATTTTTGGAAAATCCACATTCTTTTACCATTGAGTGAGCTCGGATTCCGCGAAAACCAATCCAGGCATAAGTCCAGGGATTGGTTTCATCAGCACCGTATGTGACTGGTTCATTTGGATAAATTACAAACATCTGTCCGGGAGTAAGGCTCCAGGTCTGACCTCCGGCAGAATAGAATCCGGTACCGTCCAGCACAAAATGGATGATGAACTCATCTCTTGGCATGGAACAGATATGTCCGGGCGGGCAGTGTTCTTTGCCCGTATGGATCAGACTGATATCAAGGGAGCCTTCTTTCAGATTTTCAAGACAGCGGAAAGTAGCGCTGTCCGTATATTTTACATTTGGCATTTGGGTAATTCCTTTTTCTATTTTCTTTGATTGCAGATATTGTTGATATAAAGACATAAGGACTGATATCCTGCAAATACGCATAAATTCAAGTCGTTGTTGACATTTTACCATAAATTCAGCGGTTTTTCCATAACGATTATGACATAAATTCATTTCATTAGTCCATTTAAAAAAATAGACAAAAACGTATAATAAGAATCACAAGGAACACGTCGAAACGACGAATAAAGGAGGATGTATATGAGAAAAAACATGAAAAAACTCACAGTCGCAACAGTGATCGGTGCTATGACAGTTACTGCACTTGCACCAGTAAGCGCACAGGCGAAAGACAAAACTCTGACAGTTGCAATCTGGGATAACGGACAGAAAGCCGGACTTCAGGAAATTATGGATGAGTTTACAAAAGAGACCGGAATCAAAACTGAACTTCAGGTAGTAGAGTGGAGCAGCTACTGGACACTTCTTGAAGCAGGTGCATCAGGCGGAGACATGCCGGACGTATTCTGGATGCATTCCAATGAAGCTGTAAGATATATGTCCAATGATATCTTACTTGATCTGACAGACAAGATTGCAGACAGCGACAAATTGGAAATGGACAAATTCCCGGAAGATATCAAAGAAATGTATCAGTGGGACGGAAAAACATACGCAGTACCGAAGGACATCGATACAATTGCTATGTGGTACAACAAAGATATGTTTGATGAAGCAGGAATCGACTATCCGGACGGAAGCTGGACATGGGATGAATTCTATGATATTGCAGAGAAACTTACAAAAGAAGACGGAAGCCAGTACGGTTTTGCAGCAAACCCGTCTAACGAGCAGGATACATGGATGAATATTGTTTACTCCATGGGCGGACGTGTACTGACAGATGACAACAAATCCGGTTTTGATGATCCAAACACTATCAAAGCAATGGAATTCGTTGACAAATGCGTTAAAAATGTAATGCCTCCTGCATCTACAATGTCCGAAACAGGTACAGACGTACTCTTCGGATCTGGCAAGGTAGCTATGATTTCTCAGGGATCCTGGATGGTATCTGCTTTCAAAGACAACGATTATATCAAAGAACACTGTGATGTGGCAAGACTTCCGAAAGATGCTGAAACAGGAGAGAGCGTATCTCTTTACAATGGTCTTGGATGGGCAGCATCTGCAAACACAGATATGCCGGACGAAGCTTTCCAGCTTATTGAGTGGTTCGGTTCCAAAGATATGCAGAAGAAACAGGCTGATCTTGGTGTAACAATGGCAGCTTACGAAGGAATGTCCGATGGATGGGTTAACAGTGTTGATTGCTTTAACTTACAGCCATACATGGATGCAATGGACAATATCGTATTCAGACCACACACAAATGCAACACTTGCATGGTGGAACCCAATGTGCGAAGAACTGAAGAAACCATGGAATGATGAGGAAAGCATGGATGATGCATGCAAGAATATCGTTACTATTATGAACGATGCCATCGCAGAAGAGTCCTATTAATTAATGTTTAACAAAACCATTCATAAAAAATAAGAAACGGAAAAGCTGCCGCAGAAAAGATTCCGATCATGTGATAACCACAGGAGTCACAAAGGGTATGCTCATATGCGGCAGTTTTCCATTCAAATCAGCAACAAAATTCTATGATAAGAAGGAGTGAGAGCCGTGGCAAATCCAAAAAAAGGTACCAGTCAGGCGCGGAATGAATTCATCTGGGGATGGGCGTTCATTCTTCCTACAATGCTTGGTCTGATCATCTTAAATATCTATCCGATTTTTAAGACCATTTATGAGAGCTTTTTCAAGACCGGAGATTTCGGTAAGGGAAATATCTTCATTGGTTTTGACAACTATGTAAAGCTGTTCCATGATGCGGAAGTATGGCAGGCATTATTAAATACATTTAAATATGCCATTGTGGAAGTTCCGTTTTCCATTGCTATCGCACTTGTACTGGCAGTTTTATTAAACCGTAAAATGAAAGGCCGTGCTGTTTACAGAACTATTTTCTTCCTGCCTATGGTTGCTGCTCCGGCTGCGATCGCCATGGTATGGAGATGGTTGTTTAACTCAGAATTCGGTCTTCTCAATCACATTTTTCACACAAAGATCAACTGGATCTCTGATCCGAAGATCGCAGTCTATGCGATCGCAGTGATCGGTGTATGGTCTATCATCGGCTACAATATGGTACTTTTCCTGTCAGGTCTGCAGGAAATTCCAAGAGATTATTATGAAGCAGCAAGCATTGACGGAGCAACCGGAATCAAACAGTTCTTCCACATTACAATCCCGCTGCTTTCACCGACCATCTTCTTTGTAATGGTTACCCGTGTCATCGGTGCCATGCAGGTATTCGACCTGATCTTCATGGTTATGGACAGAAACAGTCCTGCACTTTACAAAACACAGTCACTTGTTTACCTGTTCTACCAGAATTCTTTTGTACAGAATAACAAAGGTTATGGTTCAACAATCGTCGTACTTCTTCTGGTTGTAATTATGATCATGACAGTATTCCAGAATATTGCGCAGAAGAAGTGGGTTCATTATAACTAAGGAGGGATAATTATGTCAGCAAGAGATAAAGCAAACAGAGTTCTGATCCATGTTATCCTGATACTGGTATCTATTACCATGCTGGTTCCTTTCTTATGGATGATTCTGACAGCTTTCAAAACTATGACAGAGGCAACCTCTGTCAACCCGTTCGTAATCCTCCCGTCTACATGGAGATGGGACAGTTTTAGAGAAGTAAGCGCAAATATGGATTTCTTACATCTGTATATCAATACCTTACTTCTGATCCTGGGTCGTGTTGTATGTGCGGTTCTGACAGCAACACTGGCAGGCTATGCATTTGGACGTCTGAACTTCAGGGGGAAAAACCTGATGTTCTCTCTGGTCCTTTTCCAGATGATGGTTCCTGGACAGATTTTCATTATCCCACAGTACTTAATGGTAAGCAAAATGGGAATGCTCAATACCATTTTTGCCTTGGTATTTCCCGGTATTGTTACTGCATTTGGTACATTTCTCCTCAAACAGGCTTATATGGGACTTCCGAAAGATCTGGAAGAGGCAGCACGTCTTGACGGATGTAACATCGGTCAGACCTTCCTGTTCATCATGGCTCCTCTGACACGTTCTTCCATGGTGGCACTGGGAATCTTCACAGCAGTATTTGCATATAAAGACCTGATGTGGCCTCTGATCTGTAACAAGGATGTAATGCCTCTGTCAGCAGCACTTGCAAAAATGCAGGGACAGTACACCAACAATTATCCGCAGCTGATGGCAGCATCTCTGCTTGCATGTATCCCGATGATCGTACTGTATCTGATCTTCCAGAAGCAGTTCATCGAAGGTATTGCAACATCTGGTGGTAAGCTGTAATAAAATCTGAGCAGCACAGGCAGGCTTTGTTATAAAATCAGACCAGAGATTGTAGCAGGGCTTGCCTGAAACTGGATTTGATAATATTTAGAGTGTGTCTGAAAAATGCTTTCCGCAAGATGTGCGTCACAATTTGCGGGAATGATTTTTTAAACAT
>OLVU01001568.1_pt1 | contig 14453 bp, 32 predicted proteins | sample 1673321 | NCBI WGS metagenome assembly OLVU01 (sample SAMEA3178942, study PRJEB25190) | human gut metagenome | biome: human gut; feature: human-associated habitat; material: faeces | place: Austria | collected 2013 | reverse complement strand
TTCCCCAGAGAAAGATATCTCTATCTCAAAGTATAACTGGATGTGTTAAAAATTTCAATATTTTATCACAAAATAGTATTTTTTTACATGCAATTTTTCATATATGGGAAATCTTATGGGAAACTATGGAAAATCCAGGCTTGATGTTCTATAATGACATCCAAGAAGGGAGGGGGAGTTATGGAAGAGTACAAAAGAGATATAGTAAAAATGTTAAATCAACTAGATAACGAAGAGTATATTAAATATATTTATGTGTTATTGAAAATGTTTCTTGAGAAATAAAAAATACTCTCTGCCGGAAATGGCAGAGAGTATTTTTATTTTCCTGAATCATCTGTCTTTAAGCAAGTCCCTTCATAAAGTTGCTTTGCCCGTTTTTCTAAAAACTCCCATTCCTCCACACTCAAATCAGCAAGCATTGAAATGAAACGGTTTTTAAAAGAATCTTCCTCTTCATTCAGCAACTGTCGTGTCAGCCTTGCAATTTCCGCTCGACGATCAACTGGAGGAAACATCTCACCTTCTCCAGTTCTAATCCAAGTCTCACTTACACTAAATTCGCGGCAAATTGATTTAATTACCTGATCTGGAACATTATTCTCGCCGCGTTCCCATTTACTAACAGCAGAACTCTGAACACCAATTTTTTCACCAAATTCCTTTAATGTCATTCCTAACTCTTTTCTTAACTTCTTTACCCTATCTTTCATGTTTTCTCCTTAAGAAATATTTTTTATAAAGTTCCAAACTTTTTTTGCAGTAAATTCATCCATAACAGTAACAGCACCAATAATACGTTCTTTAAAATTGGTATTTTCTTCAGAATTTAAGAACATTTCACCACTACCCTTACGGAGCCATTCTTCATTTACACTAAATTCGCGACAAATTGATTTAATCATTTGATTAGAAACACCATTTACATTTTTTTCTGCCCTATGAATTGCAGTTTTTTGAACTCCAATGCGAGAACCAAATTCTTCCAGACTCATTTTGAAATGTATCCGGACTTCTTTAACACGTTCATTTTGTGTAAGTAAAACAGGTGCTGAATGTTCTGGTGATAAAAACATTTCGCCATTACCATTACGGAGCCATTCTTCATTAACATTAAATTCACGACAAATTATAAGAATATTAGAGTCGCGAGGATTTCGGACACCCATTTCATAAGTAGCAATAGTATTAGCTTGTAAGCCGATTTTTTGAGCAAATTCTGTTTGTGTTAAATTTAGCTTTTGACGTAATAATTTAATCCGTTCATTCATAAAAATACCCCCTTGTTAATCAAAGAATATCATTCAAGAAAAAAAATGTCAACAAAAAATGTCTGTAAGACAAAAAATAACTTGACATATTGTCTTTAAGAGATTATAATATGTCTATAAGACAAAGGAGGTTAAAACAATGAGTAAGAAAAAAAAGAAAAAGGGTAGCAAGAAGAAATCACAAATCCACTACATACTTCTTGCTACCGCAATCTTACAACTCATCCAAGTGATTCTTGAAATTGTCAAGATACTGGTTGAGTAGGGGAGGGGCGAAACCCCAACCCTTTATAAAAGGATAGCTTTTTTTAAACTCATTGTCAATATAAAATCCGTGAGAGGAGGAGTGCAGATGACAACATTAAGTCTTGTAGTAGATATTTTAACAGCTATAGCAGACGTAGCGATTATTGTTATCGTTGTAAAGGACATTAAAAAATAAGTAAAACTTCGGAGAGGAGATGATTTTATGTTAGTAAAAGAGAAACAGATCCTTGAGACATTCAGTAAAATCATTCCGGCACTACCAGAGAGCGATAAAAGTTATCTGTTGGGACTGGGGGAAGGAATGGCGAGGATGACCGCGAGGCGAGATGCTAATGAGCAGAGCGGACAGGAGATGGAAGTTAAGACAGCGTAAGGAGGTGTGAACATGGAGGTAAGAGATTTTCTGACAAACGAAATAAAAAGCGGAGAATACAGATTAAATACAGATCGTTCATTGACTGAGTTCGATGGTCGGTTAAAGTGCATTTATCATTTACAATCTTCGTTCCGGGGAAAACTGGACTTGCGGCACTTGAAAATGCGTATTTATTTGAGAAAGATGAAAAAACGCATGAGAAAGCTACAAAAAAGGTGCAAGAGAAACTATCAACGAGAGTTAAAAAGGAGAATGCTGCTGATGCAGATGTTAGATGAGCTTAATTTGGCAGAATCCGAAGAAACTGCCAAATAGTTAAAATTGCTTATCAGCAACAAGGATGTCCCGGATAGATTTTAAAGCAGTTGTCATTGCCTCATGAGTTTGAGCCAATGGAGTAGAAATTTCATCGGAAGGACAATAATTAATTGCAACACCGGCATCATTATTAAATTTTTCAATAACATCATCAAGAGCATCCTGAAAGGTTTCTTTTGTCATAACGAACCTCCCCTCATTGTGTACTCGGCATAGCCATGCCTGTAACAATATTATAAATGGGGAAAATCGGAAAAGCAAGGATGGTAGAGTAGGTAAACACGAAAGGAGTATTTTATTATGAAGACATTTATCACAGAGTTACAGGACGAGGTTACAAGCCGTTTAATTAATAACGGAGTATCCGAGGAAAACATTAATGCAGTTGAGGAGGCTTTAGAAAACCGGACAGATCATATTGTGGAGCAGGTCGAGTGGCTGGCTCATTTCGATTACGGCATCAGAACACTGGAGTTTCTGCTTGACTGTAAATATCATCAGGATATTTTCTGGAAGGACTTGGCTTCGTTCCTTAACGAAGCAGATGAGGAAGAGAGTGTAGAAGAGATTTGGCAGGACTTCTGGAGCACAGCGAGAGAGGAAGACCTGACTTCTATGTATTTTGAGAAGAACAGGTAGGAGGTACAGTGATGCCAACTTATAAAGATTTACTCGGGATGTTGCGAAGTGCGATATCCAGGTCAGTTAATATCATTGCATTTGATGAAGGAGAGACAAATGAGAATGGCGTTCACGAAGATTATATTAAAATCGTAAGAGCCGTAGATGGACCGCTCACTACATTGGATGGGAATGTGCAGATTTTGGATGAAAGTTTTTTTGAAGATGATGAATTAATGATCCTTGCAAAATTACTTTACATACTCTGTTATTTAGAAGATATCGACAAGAAAGTGTCAGCTAAATTTCAGTTGCAGTAAAAAGTTTATTTAGGAGGAAAGGTATGGCAATGGCAGAGCAGATTATAAGCTCGGAAATGAGCAAAGAAACAGTTGATTTTTTAAAGATTCAAAGGGCACTCATTGAGTTCGCCCAGCAGGTCGGAGCAGAGCGTATCGGAGTAGAAGTCCATGATAAGGATTCATCCGCGAACATCGTATATGGTGATAAGACGGACACGATCATCACGACTGATAATATCACATATGCTTCGCAGACCACGGTTACAGACAGAAAGGGGGTTATCGCTTGCCAACTGCGGACTTGGTTACATCCAAGATTATGACGCGGATCAACCCGGACGGGCGCACTTACCGACTGCCGCTGATGGACAATGGAACTCTTCGGATAGACGGCTCTAAGACATCTTTAGCAGCTTTCGGTGATGCGATTGACAAACTCGGAATGTATGAGGCTTCCGGGTTCAGCGTCAAAGAACTTGCAGAACTCAAAGAGAAGAGGAAAGCAGGCTTGATTTAATATGGTTGAAACACCTTAAGAAACGTTGCTTAATAATATATCACACAAAAAGGAAGCGTATGGAGGACAGTTTAGAGCTTAAAAAGAAAACGTATCTCAATTCTTACACCACGCTTTCGGCAGAGTCAGAAAGTCTTAAGAAACAGATTATAGCTTTCCGGGCGAATGCTCATAGCAGCAGGACACAGCTTTACGGCGGCTCTTCCTGTGCATCGAATGACAATCAGGAAGAAAAGCTGCTGGATAAATGGGAAGAGGATTATAAACGGACTGTAACAAGGTGCGGAGAGATTTATTGTAAGATTGAAAACATGGGTGATGAGAGAGAGAAGACCGTGCTCAAGATGCATTACTTAAGAGGTATGTCCATCGAAGAGATCGCGGACAAGATCCATTTGTCACCCAGACTCATCGGATTCACAAGCGGGCGCTGGAGCATTTTCAGTTGGAATCCGATTAAACTAGACCGCTTAATAACAAGATTATTTTTTAAAGCGCTTTTCAGTGCTGCATATTCGGTGCGTAAATCGGGCTGATATGTTGGTGCGGGTACAGCGGAGGAGCTGTGTGTCGGCTGCTTGCAGGAGGGGGTGCGTCAGAGTGCTGCCTGTATGGTGGAGGCATTTACCGGAAGCGTGGAAGGAGTAGAAAGTTGGCAGGGAGACCTAAAAAGAGGATTGATTACTCCGGATGGTCCGTCGACATTTTCTCCAACGATACAAAAATAGACAAGTTGCTGGACGCACAGGGCTGGGCGGGATTCGGAGTGTATTTTTATCTCTGCCAGATGGCATTCGGTGGCGACGGATACTTCTATGAATGGTGCTATGACCTCTGTGCAACGACCGCGAGGAAGATGGGCGGGGGCATGGGTGCCGGTACGGTCCGTGAGACCGTGGACTACTGCTTACGGATTGGTCTTTTTGACAAAGGGCTGTTCGATAGGTGGGGAGTGCTTACCAGTAGGGGTATTCAAAAAAGCTATCTGATCGTCTTGAAGAGTAAGAACCGGAAAGGCACTCAGATTTATAACGAATACTGGTTACTTGATAAAAATAAAAAAGAGGATTATCAAGGTGTTATTTTTGTACAAAAAATTAAGGAATCGGTCAGAGCAAATGACGATTCACTAGGAGTAAATGACGATTTACTAGGAGCAAATGACGATTCGCTAGGACAAAAGGAAAGGAAAGGAAAGGAAAGGGTATTTATACCCCCTGTATCCCCCGCGAAATCGTTTGAGCAGTTCTGGGATGTTTACCCGAACAAGGTCCGCCGCTCAATGGCGGAGACAGCATATTGTGACATGATCCTGTCGGAGATGGTCACAGAGGAGCAGTTGGTTGCTGCGGCAAAGAATTACGCAGAGTATTGCGAGATTCAGAAAATCGACAAAATTTATTATCCGAATAATTTCATCAGCAAATGCGTGTTCGATGATTTTTTGCCGGAAAACTACAAGAAACCGAAGCGGACAGCAGACAGCAAGAAGTCTGCCGGAAGTAAGTTTAATAATTTTAATCAGCGTGAATACGATTATGAGGATTTAGAGCGCAGGTTACTGCAAGGAGGTAATTAGAATGGCAAATATGGCAAAAGACGGAAAGAGTAAACTGTATAACATTTTTGGCGGAGCAGCAAACGTAGCAGAATGGGAGAAGGTCTGCTCCAAGTTCCGTAAGGTGCAGTGGGTGAAAACGGGCGGCAAGAAGCTGATCGTTACGAGCAAGAAGGAAGAGAAGTAGGAGAGATGGAATCAGTACAGGAAAGAATGGAGCGTCTTGGAACGAAAGAAAAGATTGCAACCTTCATGCAGAAGGAGAAACAGCCGTATGAATTTAAGCGAAAATATGCACAGATCAGGGCAGAGGAGTTTGCAAGTGAGTGCGATGGCAGAGGATTGAATTATCATGTGTCTGTCGGAGGATTGGACAGCATCGTCTTATATCTGTTTCTGCATGAGATCTGCCATATCAATGCTCCAGGTGTGAGTGCATCAACGTTAGAAGACAAAAGTATTCAGAGAGTACATAAAGCACTTGGAATCATAAATGTTCCGCCACTAAAAAGGGAGGATGGGACTTACTGGACAAAGCCAAGGGTCATACAGGAGTTTGGGTTTCCGGTCATATCAAAGGAGGTAGCAGGAAAGATTGAATTGCTGCAGAATCCTACCGAGAAAAATAAAACAGTGCGCCATGCGATCATAACAGGAGAGACTGGAGCATACGGCGGCTGGCAAAAAAATTCCAAAATGCAGTTAAAGCAAAAGTGGCTTGAATTGTTTGGTGGATATGAAAATGAGAACGAAGGATGTGATTATGAAAAACCGGATTTCAAAGTGTCATCAAAATGCTGTTACTACCTCAAAGAAAAGAACTGTGATGATTGGGGTAAGGAGCATAACAGTGTACCGTATCTTGGTTTAATGGCATCCGAGGGCGGCAGACGTGCAAGAAGCCTGCGAATGAATGGGTGCAATTACTTTGGAAAATCAACTATCAGATCAGCACCGTTTGCCATTTTCCATCGGCAGGATATTTTACAACTTGCTTTGGAGATGGACGCACTCTGGAAAGAGGGTCTTAAAGAAAAATATCATGAAAAGTTACTAAAAGAAAACTGCTTGTCAAATAGTTTTAAGATGCCTGACAGCATCATTCCGGAAATCTATGGAACAATCGAGAAAAAACCAGATGGAACGTTGTACACGACCAAAGCACAGCGTACCGGATGCAGTATGTGTGGGTTTGGAATCCACATAGAGAAACGTCCTCACAGATTTGATCTGTTGCATGAGAGCAATCCGAAAGAATGGGATTATCTGATGTTTCACATGTGCAAAGACAAAGACGGAAATGACTACGGATGGGCGAAGGTACTGGACTACATTGGAGTGGGATGGGACCCTACAACCATCGGCGGAAATTGTAAAGGGCAGATGAGCTTAGAGAATTTTATATGAGAATTTCGTTAATTGATGTAGACGGGCACAATTTTCCGAGTCTCCCACTCATGAAGCTATCAGCGTGGCACAAAAGACAGGGTGATGCGGTTGAGTGGTATGATCCGCTGACCGCATGGATAGATCCGCCGGATAAGGTCTACATGAGCAAAGTATTTACTTTTACACCTGATTATCCACATCCGGTATGCGCTGGAGAAGTAGTAAAAGGCGGCACTGGATACCATTATCCGGACGGTGGAGATCCTTTAGCACCGGAAATAGAGCATATCTATCCGGATTATAGTCTTTACCCGGAACTGTGCAAGGACACTGCTTACGGATTTTTGACAAGAGGATGTCCCAGGGGATGCGATTTCTGTATCGTTGCAAAAAAAGAGGGGAGATGCTCCACAAAGGTTGCAGATCTTTCGGAGTTTTGGAATGGGCAGAAAAATATAGTCCTGCTTGATCCGAATATGTTTGCATGTAGGGATTGGAAAGATTTAAGCCAACAGCTCATTGACAGTGGTGCATGGGTGGATTTTTCGCAAGGGTGTGATATTCGTATCATGACAGAGGAAAAAGCAGAATACATACGGCAAATGAAGATTAAGCAGATACATTTCGCATGGGACAGATATGAGGACAGAGATAAAATTGTTCCACGATTTGAAATGTTTAAGCAACTTACCGGGTGGAATCACCGCAAGATGACGGTATATGTTCTGTGCGGATTCAATACCACCATTGAACAAGACTTGGAACGAATATATACACTTCGTGATCTCGGTTATAGTCCGTATGTAATGATCTATGATAAGTATAAATTGAAGCCCAAAGATGATTTAAAGCGTATGCAACGATGGGTAAATTCGAGATTTGTTTTTGCCGCTGTAAAAAAATTTGAAGATTATAAGCCGTAAGGCAAGAAAGGAGCCGGGACACGGAAAAATGAGTGATTTAGATAAATTTAATTATGAGTGTGAAGACCAGATCGATATATTTGATCTGATCAGAAAGCCAATAAGTATCACAAAACCTATTCGGTTAATCGAACTTTTTGCCGGGTATGGTTCACAGGCTATGGCATTGCGGGATATAGGTGCTAAATTTGAGCATTATCGCGTAGTGGAGTTCGACAAGTATGCGATTGCCAGTTACAACGCGGTGCATGGTACTGACTTCCCGACAATGGACATTACAAAAGTTCATGCATCTGATCTAAACATCTGTGATACTGAAAAATACTGCTATTTTATGACATATTCGTTTCCGTGCACCGATCTGTCAGTTGCCGGAAAACAGGCGGGAATGAAAAAGGGGAGCGGCACAAGGTCCGGTCTACTGTGGGAGGTAGAAAGAATCCTGCGTGAGATAAAGGAGAGTGGAGGAGAACTGCCGCAGATTCTCTTTATGGAAAATGTGCCACAAGTACATGCGGATGCCAATAAAACGGACTTCCAGAACTGGATAGATTTTCTGACAGGTCTTGGATATGTGAGTTACTGGCAGGACCTGAACGCGAAGAACTACGGCGTTGCACAAAACAGGAACAGATGCTTTATGTTCTCGTTTCTTGGAGAGTTTAATTATAAATTTCCAAAACCAACACCGCTTGAAAAAAGACTCAAGGATTACCTGGAGGATAGTGTGGATGAGAAATATTATATTGACAATGAAAAAACTCAAAAGCTGATAAGGACACTCATTGACAATGGCACTTTGAAAAATATAATGCTAAGAACAGAACAGAACAGAACAGAACAGAACAGAACAGGTCTGCGTTGACGGAACGATTAAAGAACCGAAAAAACGAGAAGTTGCAAACTGTATCAAGGCAAGATATGACTGCGGAATATCAAGCTTGCGGTCAGACGGAAACCTTGTTGTTAATCAATCAAGCAACGCAGATTAAAAAGCAGATTGATATTGCAACAACTCTTATGGCGAGGGATTATAAAGGTTTTGGAAATCAATCTATGAATGGAGTGATTGAATGGAAGTAATAGGCAGTATATACACCGGAGTAACAGCAGATTTTCAAAGAGGTTTATATCCGATTGCAAGATGCGTAAAGGCTGGAAACCACGATTTAGGAGTTGTTTTAATGAAACAAAGAAGATTAGGAAATTTGTACGGAGACGATAGAGGAACCGGCTTTGCTGGAAATGTATGGGATAAAAACTATATTTCTCCATCTCTTACGACTGCGCAGGGGGGGATGAGAGAACCGATGATTGTTGATAAACAGATAGTTGCCATGCGTGGCAGAAATCCTGATAACCCATCAGACAGAACAGCCGGAAGTCCAACGGAACAGCGACTTGGACCAAATATGCAGGGAATCAGTAATTGCCTGACGAGTGTACAGAAAGACAATCTTGTTCTGATCAAGCAAGCCACAAAAGAAGGTTCGATCGAGTGTGAAATAAGCGGCTGCTTTGATGCAAGTTACCCTGAAAGCACAACAAGAAGAGGAAGAGTGCAGGATAAAGGGAACATCTGCCCAACCCTTACGGCACAGAATCAAGAGATTGTAAGGATTGAATCGAAATACCATATAAGAAAATTTACACCTAGAGAGTGTGGACGGTTGATGGGAGTATCTGATGAAGATATCTCCAAGATGAAAAAAGTTAACAGCGACACTCAATTATATAAGCAGTTCGGTAACAGTATCGTCGTAAATGTGATGCGTGCAATGTTTGAAAACTTAAATATAGATCAATAGGGAGGAAGGATATGATCGTAAGATTTGTAGCAGGCGAAGAAACAGAAGAATTTGAATATCCAAATGATACACCAGACGAAGATATTGATTACGACTATCAGCGATGGAACGCTAACCTCGGAAATGGATGGAGCAAAGAGGAGTAAAAGATAGAGCAGGAGCAGACCGGACAGCTCCGGTTTGCATAGGAGGATTTTATGAAGAAATGTCCATACGAAGAAAATAAGAGATGTACCAAGGAATGTAAACACGCTCTGACGTGCATTCAGAGGAAGTCGAAAAGGGAAAGGAGCAGGTAGAATGATTGAATGTATGAGGACAGAAGCAACAAGAAAAACGGTCACGGAACAAAGGTGGATTCCGGTTAAATATCATGAATTGACAGAGGAAGAGCGGAAAGAGTGCTTATTCTCCGCAGACATTAAGTATATGATTGACTGTGAGCTTCCTGATGATGAGCAGGAAATCATTGTGACCGACGGAAGGCATGTGTGGGTTGATACCTGCATCATGAATGATGGGTATGAATTGGATAGCGGACACGATTGGATTGAGGATGTAATTGCTTGGATGCCACTGCCGGAGCCGTACCGGGAAAGTGAGGATAGCATGGAGAGATTAACATATGTGGCAGAGAATGGAGAAGTTTTATTTCATCCAGCAGATTTACCGGATGATGAGGGAATTACCATTACCCAACTTGCGAAAGATGGAAGATACAAAGCCCTGGAAGAGATTGCGGAAAGACTTGCAAATAGAGAGCAAGCCGAGGAGCAGGGATTACTTCTGCGGTTGCCGTGCAATGTGGGAGATAAGGCTTACATTATTGCAGGAAAAGACATATCTAAACAGACGATTCAAAGAGTAACGATTGGTTCTGATAAAATATTAGAATTTTGCACAAGAAAAAGAGGGTTTGCGATATCTGATATTGGCAAAAAGGTATTCCTTACCAGAGAGGAAGCCGAAGCCAAGCTGAAAGAAATGGAGGAAAAGGATGGAAGATAGATATTTATGTAAAGCAAGACCATTAGGGACTAGAAAACAGTGGGTAACTGGATTTTATGCAGTCCTTGGAGAAAAGACAGTGATTATCGTATGCGAGCCGGAAAAGTTTTATGACGTTGATAGCGGGAAAAACAGTCATGGAAATAAGATTGTGGAAGTCATACCCGAAACCGTCTGCCAGTGCACCGGACTTAAGGACAAGAACGGAAAGTTGATTTGGGAGAATGATATTCTGATGTGCCACGGAAACGCGGAAGACCTTGTAAAAGCAGTTTTTGGAGAATTTAATATAATCAATGCAGAAACGCTGGAAGTTGTTGATCGTGTTATTGGATGGCATTACGAGGTTGTTCCAACAGATGCTCTAAGTAAATGCGAACCATTCTGTTTGCCTATGCCACTTACAGAGGGATATGTAAAGAAGTGTGAAATGGAGATAGTTGAAAGGAGTCGTAATGACGGAGAATGAAGCGATTGAAGAATTAAAATATGATTGTAACGAAATTGGAAAAGCAATTCCATGTGATACATCATGGGGGGAATCTTTTGAAAATGCTTATGCAATGGCAATAAACGCACTTGAAGAGGTACAGCAGTACCGCACAATCGGCAAACCGATGGAGATTAAACAGAAGTTAGAAGAGCTTGAACGGTGGCACACCTATCGCCTTGCTGAAAATGTAAAAAATCCGTTTGCAAAAATGTCCACTTCCATCTGTCATAATTGTGACCATAAAGACGATTACATAGAAGAATTGGAAGCCGAAGTGAAAGAATACCGTGCAATCGGCACAGTGGAGGAATGCCGGGCGGCGGTGGAGAAGCAGACGGCAAGGCGACCGTATTACGAAGGAGACGGATACGCCGACGGACATCTTGTGTATGATACATGGATTTGCCCTTGCTGCGGAAAGCACTACGAGGTTGATTATGATAATTACAATTACTGCCCGGATTGCGGTCAGAAATTAGATTGGAGTGATGAAGAATGAGAAAATATGACATATGTGGAAACTGCCCTGCGTCGTGGTGCGGAAGGAATGACGACTGGGAGTACGAGGAAGGCTGCTACTTTTACTGTGAAAAGTATGAGTTGATGTGTTTTCTGCCGCACTGGATCAAGAGACTGATATTGAGATGGTTGAGGAGGAAAGAGCGTGAGTAAGGAAATTAGAGAACTTAAGCCATGTCCGGCTTGTGGCGGTATTATGCGGCCAATCATGAAATATCATCCTTCATACAGGCAAAGTGATTTAGAGCTACTTAGGGAAGACAGCATGATTTTTTCAAAGATGACAAAATCTAGTAGTGTGGAATATGCGGCGAGATGTTATTTCTGTGGATATGAAAGGACAGATGAAAAAACGAAAGAGATTGTCGCTAAAATGCGGGAAAGGAGGCTAAACGATGAGACTGATTGATGTGGATGCGTTTAAAAGACAGATTGCTGGAATGACTATCGCCAATAGTTATTCTGTAAATAAGGCTAATGCATTGTGTGAGCTGATTGATGCACAGCCAACTGCCTACGACCCGGACAAGGTTGTGGAACAGTTGGAAAAGAAGATACAGACGCATGCGCGTTGTATTGAATATGAAAAGAAAAACGGAACGATAACAGAAGAATTTCAGCAAAGAAAAGCTGTTGAAGTGCTGAAAGAAGCAGTCGAGATTGTGAAAGGCGGTGGTGTAGATGATAACCCCAATTCAAACAATGACTATCGACCAGATATGTAACAGACAGGACGATTTGCTTGTGTCTGTCGATGACATAAGAGAGGTGGCAAAAAGGGAGAGAAATAAGGCTATTGATGATTTTGCAGAAACATGCAAGCAAGATGTTATGTGTCAAACATTTGGATTGCATCCAAGAAATATTGATGAAATCGCAGAGCAGTTGAAAGGTGGCGGAGTAGATGGCAATCAAGCCTATATTATTTAACACGGAAATGGTTCGAGCAATTCTGGACGGGAGAAAGAGTTGCACCAGGCGGATTGTAAAACCACAGCCGCAAAGCAGACTGTGCTATACATTCGCAGGGTGTAATTGCGGTACTTGGGGATATCCAAGTAAAACAGCATATGAAAACTGGGGAGATGAATACAAACTTCCAGAGGATATCACGGATGAAGAACTAAAAAGAAGGTGGAATCCACCATATCACACTGATGATATCCTTTATGTCCGAGAAACATGGCGTGTTGGAGCATGGGATATATTAAATCAAATGATAGCCTTTGACTATAAAGACGGCACTTGCGGAGAATTAACTTACATACATGACCGGGAGCTGTTTGAAAGGTTAGTAAATCAATCCAGAAATGATGCCAGACAAGCAAAATGCGAATACAACGGTGTGGATTTTGTCTGGGAGAAAGGAAAATCGCCTTGCCGTTGGCACCCATCCATCCACATGCCGAAAGAAGCCGCACGCATCTGGTTAAAGTGTACGGATGTGAGGGTGGAGCGGTTGCAGGAGATTACAGAAATAGGAGCAACAAAAGAAGGATGCGTATACGATGTGGAGTATGCGTTAGGAAACACGGCAAAAGGACATTTTAAAAAATTGTGGGATTCCACTATCAAAAAATCCGCTCTTGATACATATGGATGGAATGCAAGTCCGTGGGTGTGGGTAATCGAATTTGAACGGTGCGAGAAACCGGAAGAAAATTAAAGTTTAGAGGAGGATAAAAGATGGCTTATGGTTATGAAGATTTATCAAGAGCACAAGAAGATGTTATACGAGTTATGAAGGCGCATGGAAATATTTTGATAAAAAAACATGGGTTTTGGACATATGAAAATTGTGAATTTCACAAAGATCATAACAGCAACATTCCAATTTTCAGTTGCCAAATAACAACATTGAGAGTGCTTGCGCGAAGAAATATAGTCACACTTGATGAAAATAAAGGTATTTGTAAATTGAACTGAAATTTAGGAGGTGAGTGATATGGCTAAAGCAGTATTGGTAATGGATATCCCGGAATGTTGTGCTGATTGTCCTTGCAGTTTTTTTGAAAGGGACAATCCAATATTAAATTTAATATGTGGCGTGACACAAGAAGATGCATATAACGTTGGAAAGCCAGATTGGTGTCCGCTCCGGGAGCTGCCGGAGAAGAAAGAAACCACTTATCCTCAAGCGTGTTACGAAAATAGTTACTGGACGGATGAGATGAAGGCTGGCTTTAATATCTGTTTAAATGAAATGATGGGAGGTAAATCGTGATTGTAGAAGTATGCGATATTTGCAAAAATAATAAACCGGACAAAAAAATAAAGATTAAATTATCCAAGCGAAATTTTGTCCATAATAAATGGTCTGGATATAAAAAAATATATATTTGCCAAAGTTGCGCAGAAAAAATATTAGTGGCTATGAAAAAATCCATAGAACAAAAAATGGAATAAATTTCAAAATTATGGAAATAACTCTTACATAGAGAAAGTAGGGTGAGCATTATAGAGTATAATATTAAAATTACAAAAAATGGAAAAATTATGACAGAGCCGATATTATCAAACCGCGATTATCTTAATTTCATGCGAAAAAAGAGAAAGCAGATTAATGAGTTTTCGACAAAAATTTCCAAAACCGACGGTAGTTGAAAAACACAAAAATGCATGTTAAAATAGGCACATCAAAACGATGTGTCTATTTTATTTTAGGGGGGCAGAGATGAGCAAAAAAAAATTAAAAACAGCCGCAATTTATGTCCGTGTTGCAACAGATGCACAGGCAGAGGAAGGATATTCAGTTGAAGCGCAGAAAGAACAGCTTGCAGCTTACTGCATTTCAAAAGGAATTAAAAATTATGAATTTTATATAGATGGTGGATGGTCGGGAAGTAGTATTAACCGACCGGAGATTCAAAGGCTTATTAGGGATGCTAAAGCACATAAATTATCACATTGCATCGTATATAAACTAGACAGGTTATCGCGTTCACAGAAAGATACGTTATATCTTATTGAGGATGTTTTTATCCCTAACGATGTGAGCTTCGTGTCACTAAATGAGACAATTGATACAGCATCGCCAAAGTCCGCACGGGGAAACGAAAGCGGCTCTTTTCCTGCCGATGCGG
>OLVU01001560.1_pt1 | contig 14511 bp, 11 predicted proteins | sample 1673321 | NCBI WGS metagenome assembly OLVU01 (sample SAMEA3178942, study PRJEB25190) | human gut metagenome | biome: human gut; feature: human-associated habitat; material: faeces | place: Austria | collected 2013 | reverse complement strand
GTCCAGTACGGACAAGCGGACCTATGACGTTTCGCTCACGCCGGAGGGGCGGGCGGAGGTCGGGCGCGTGCGCAGGCTCCGGCTTGAGGAGCACAATGAGCTGACGGAGCCTCTCTCCCAGGAGGAGAAGGAGCAGATGGCAGCCGAGAAAAACCGGCTCTATCGCAGCTATCTGGAACGTATGGGGCCAGAGGCACTGGCCCCTGGGGCAGTCGATGTGCTCCGCACTTTGCGGGAGAACGGCTGGAAAACAGGCATTGGCTCCTCCAGCAAAAACGCCCCCCTCATTTTGGAACGAACCGGACTGGACGGATTCTTTGACGCGGTGGCAGATGGCAGTCAGATTACCAAGTCGAAACCTGATCCGGAAGTGTTCCGGCTGGCGGCGCGGAAATTACGCCTTTCCCCTGATGAGTGTGCTGTGGTGGAGGACGCCTCCGCCGGAATCCTGGCCGCAAATGCAGGCGGCTTTTTTCCCATCGGCCTGGGGGACGCCGCCCAGGCCCCCGGCTGCCGCGCCGTCCTAAACGCTCTGTATGAATTGCCCGAACTCTGCCGGCGCTTATACAGCCGCGCCCCAAAATTCAAGCCTTCCGACCCTACTCCATTTTCATAGGGCGGAGGAGCGGTCAAAAAGGAGGAACGCCCGCCGGGCCGGCGGTGCGGCAGTGTGGAGACCTGCCGTAACGTCCGCAGAGTGACGCTCTCTGCGGGCAAGAGGGTATTTGCGGAGGCATTGCCCTTACGGCCCTGAACATGGCAACTGTATCCCTGAAGAATGTGAAGAAGATCTATGACAACAAGGTGACCGCGGTTCACGACTTCAACCTGGAGATTGCGGACAAGGAGTTCATCGTCCTGGTCGGCCCCTCCGGCTGCGGCAAGTCCACCACGCTGCGGATGATCGCCGGCCTGGAGGATATCTCCGAGGGCGATCTGGTCATCGGCGGCAAGCGGATGAACGATGTGGAGCCGAAGGATCGGGACATCGCCATGGTCTTCCAGAGCTACGCCCTGTACCCCCACATGACCGTATATGAGAACATGGCCTTCGCCCTGAAGCTGCGCAAGGTGCCCAAGGAGGAGATCGACAAGAAGGTGCGGGAGGCGGCCGAGATTCTGGACATCACCCAGTACCTGGACCGCAAGCCCAAGGCGCTGTCCGGCGGCCAGCGCCAGCGCGTGGCCATCGGCCGCGCCATCGTCCGTGATCCCCAGGTGTTCCTGATGTCCAACCTGGACGCCAAGCTGCGCAACCAGATGCGGGCCGAGATCATCAAGCTGCGTCAGCGCATCGACACCACCTTCGTCTACGTCACCCACGACCAGACCGAGGCCATGACCCTGGGCGACCGCATCGTCATCATGAAGGACGGCTTCATCCAGCAGATCGGCACCCCCCAGGAGGTGTTCGACCAGCCCGCCAACCTGTTCGTGGCCGGCTTCATCGGCACGCCCCAGATGAACTTCTTTGATGCGGAGCTGGTGAAGGAAGACGGCCGCTATGCGGTGGTTCTGGAGAACGCCCGGGTGGAACTCTCCGAAGCCAAGCAGGCGAACCTGGCCCGGAAGCAGGTCCAGCCCGGCCCCATCACGCTGGGCGTCCGGCCGGAGCACATTTCCCTGGCCGGGGATGCGTCCCAGGCGGTGCGGGGCACTGTGGACGTGGCGGAGATGATGGGCTCTGCGGTCCATCTCCACGTGGACGCCTGCGGGCGGGACACCATCGTCATCCTCCAGACCATGGATCTCCAGGGGGCGGGGCATCCGATTCCCGCCACCGGCAGCGCCCTGCCGTTCACCTTCGGCGGGAACGTGGCCCATGTCTTCGACCGGGAGACCGGCCGGAATTTGGAGGTCTGATCCGCCGCCCTGCCGTGCCGGATGCACCACGGTCAAACTCTGCTGTAAAAGGAGACGCGCTTTTCAGCGCGTCTCCTTTTTTTAGTTTCAATCAGGGCGCGGCCAGCGGCACGGCAGTGGCTGCGGGACCGTGGAAGCACAGAAGGGGACCGGCTGTTTGGAGCCGTTCTCTGGCCGCCGAACGTCAAAAACCGGCGGCCTCTGGATATCGTTCTTTTTGGGCGGGAACGGTTCGGTCAAAATCCACATTTTCAGCACCGCCCTTCCAGTCGGCACGGGCGGCGGGCAGGTGTTTTCCCGGAAAGCGGATGCCTAGCGCAATGCAAATTCATTCACCCGCGTATTTTAGAGCATCGGAGGGCGGAGCCATCCCTCCGGACAGCGAAACCCGTCAAAAGGGACATCCCAAAAAGATGCCCCTTTTGATGGCAGGGCCGGTTGGAGTCGATATTACCTCGTGAGTAAGATAAAATCGCCGCAAAGCGGCGGACCCAAACCGAAGCCCAGTGAAGTTGGTTCAGTTTGGAATCGAAAAGCAGCAGAACGAGCGCACGATAAGCTCTGCAATGAAATGAAAAAGCTCACCGCAAGCGATATGACGCTTGCGGCGAGCTGGTGCGGGTAACAGGACTTGAACCTGCACGGTTGCCCAATGGAACCTAAATCCATCGTGTCTGCCAATTCCACCATACCCGCAGAGATGATGCTGGGATAGTTGCAGTATATCACATCTCTTCCTCTTGAACAATAGGAAAATCTACGATACAATGAAATGCAGTCTGTTCAAAACCATTGAAAAGAGGAAGCGTACCATGATGACCCCACGCGTTGCTGCCATTCATGACATGTCCGGCTTCGGCCGGTGTTCTCTCACTGTGGCCATTCCTATTCTCTCCGCCATGGGGGTCCAGTGCTGCCCCCTGCCCACGGCATTTCTCTCCACCCATACCGGCGGGTTCGAGGGGTTCACCTTTCTGGACATGACCGACGAAATGTCCAAGGTGGCGGACCACTGGGCCAGCTTGGGCCTGACATTCCAGGCTGTATACAGCGGCTTCCTGGGCAGTGAGCGGCAGATCGGCGTGGTGGAGAACTTTATCTGCCGGTTCCGGGGACCGGACACCGTGGTGGTGGTGGACCCGGTGATGGGGGACTACGGCCGGGTCTACCAGACCTACACCGCCGCCATGTGCAGCGGCATGGCCCGGCTGGCGGAGCTGGCGGACGTCATCACCCCCAACCTGACGGAGGCAGCGCTGCTGCTGGGCCAGCCCTATGAGACGCTGCCCGCCGGCGAGGCGGGCCTCCGGGAGATCACGGAGCGGCTGAGCCTGGGAGGGCGGCGGTCTGTGGTGCTGACGGGCGCTTCTCTGGCCCCCGGCCGGACCGGCGCCGTCTGCTTCGACGCCCGCACCGGGAAGACGGAGGCCGTTCAGACCGCCTATGTGGCCCATGAGTTCCACGGCACCGGGGACGTGTTCTCCAGCGTCCTCACCGGGGCCCTGGTGCGGGGGGAGTCCCTCTCCTCCGCCGCCGGAGAGGCGGCGGCGTTCGTCCGTGCCTGCGCGGAGCGGACCGCGGCGGAAGACCTGCCTATGCGGGAGGGCGTAGATTTTGAACCCCTGCTGGGTCTGCTGATTCCCGGAAAGGAGACCGTATGACCGAATTCCCCTCTCTGCGGCGGCTGAACGTATCCTATACGCTGGTCCACGTGGTCTACTGGGCCATGTTTGCCATCTTCGCGGGCTACCAGACCTCTCTGCTGCTGGGGCGGGGCTTTACCAGCGGGGAGGCGGGGATCTTTGCCTCCATTCGCTGCTTTGCCGGCATTTTGGCTCAGCCGTTGCTGGGAGGCTGGGCGGACCGCCACCCGGAGGTGCCGATCAAACGCCTGCTGAACGCCTGTCTGGTGCTGGCCCTGGGGGTGAATGTGGTATTCTACACCACCCGCCCCGGCTTCTGGGGCACCGCCCTGATCTTCCTGACCCTGGGCATTCTGGAGCTGAACGCCTATCCTCTGCTGGACTCCATGGCGGTACAGTTCATCGCCGCCGGGGTGGACATGTCGTACAGCCTCAGCCGTGGGCTGGGGTCTCTGTCCTATGCCCTGGCCTGCGTTGCGTGCGGCCAGCAGGCGGTGCGCTTCGGAACAGAAAGCCTGCTGCTGACCCACATGGCGCTGCTGGTGCTGATGATCGCGGTGGTGGCCCTGTACCCTGCCTTTCCCAAAGATGCCTTGCAGGCCCAGGGCGGGGGAGAGCGGCCCCACTCCATATTGTACATTCTGAAAAGCAGCCGCCCCTTCACCCTGACGCTGGTGAGCCTGTTCTTCACCCTGGCGGCCATTATGCCCATCGTCAGCTTCATGGTGAACCTCGTCTCAGACCGGGGCGGCGACGAGGGGCACCTGGGTCTGGCACTGTTTCTGATGGGGGCGTCGGAGCTGCCCGCGGCGCTGCTGTTCACGCCGCTGTTCCGCCGCTTCGGCGCGGCGGGGACCCTGCGGATGTCCATCTGCTTCATGGCGGTGAAGCCCCTGCTGTTCCTGCTGGCCCCCGGCCTCTCCGGACTCCTGCTGGTGCAGCCCGTCCAGCTGCTGGGGTACGGGCTGTTCACCCCCGCCTCGGTCTACTACGCCAACGCAAACGTCTTCCCGGTGGACCAGGTGAAGGGCCAGTCCATTATGATGATCGCCTCCAACGGCCTGGGGGCCATGTTCGGCAACTTCCTGGCGGGGTACGCCATCGACTGGGGCGGCGCCGACGCCATGCTGGGGATGTGCCTGGTCTTTGGCGTCATCGGCGTGCTGTTCATGCTGGCGGCAGGGCGGAGCAAGACATAAAAAGAGCGGCACGGCGGTTGCCGTGCCGTTTTCTATATGGCGAGAAACTCTGGAAAGCCCTTGATTTTCCATTCTCCATCGGTTAAACTGAATGCGGAAGCATAAATTGCGGCAGGGCATAGCGGGCGGCCACCCGCTATGTCCCTGTGATGAGTGTCATGACCACTCAACACAACAGTCATCTGACTGCACCGTATTTCCCATTATACCGGCGGGGTGCGCTTTTTTCAAGTGCGAACCGGGGAGTGGGCGTTGTGTTGCGCTTTGATCCAGAAGATCAGGCGGTGTTGAGTCCTGCGCTCAACACCGCCTTTGTGTTTCCGGCAGACACCGGGGACGGGTATCCGTCCCCGGGAACGTCTGTTGGACCGGATCTTTCCGGATTTTTTACTTGACCTTCCCCTGGGGGGAAGGTGTATCCTGGCACTGTCATCTCGCCGGAGCGTCCGGCACAAACGCCCTGTGGGGCGGGAAAGGAACTGTTATGAACGTACTTCACACTCGCTGGAGAGCCCTGGTTCTGGCCCTCCTCCTGGCCGTGAGCCTGGCGGTCCCCGCCGCGGCGGCGGAAACCGAGACCGCCGCGGAGGACCTGCAAACCCTGGCGGACACCGCTGCCTCTTACGCCGCCCAGTACGGCGGCGCGCAAAGCCTGCAATACGCGCTGTGGCAGGATGGGGAGATCGTTCTCACCGGCCAGACCGGCACCTTCTCCCGGTCCGAAAATCGCCTGATGACCGGGGACGAGCTGTACGGCATCGGATCCGTCAGCAAGATCTACACCACCGTGGCGGTGATGCAGCTGGCGGAGGACGGCAAGGTGTCTCTGGACGCCCCGGTGACCCAGTATCTGCCGGACTTCAAAATGGCGGACGAGCGTTACAAGGACATCACCGTTCGGATGCTGCTGAACCACTCCTCCGGCATCCTGGGCACCGGCCTCTCTGACGCCATGCTGTTCGGCGAGGCCAGCACACGCGCCCATGACACCCTGCTGGAGAAGCTCTCCACCCAGCGGCTGGCGGCGGACCCCGGCGCCTTCAGCGTCTACTGCAACGACGGCTTCTCCCTGGCGGAGCTGGTGGTGGAGGCCATCACTGACATGGACTTCATGGACTATGTGGACGAACATATCCTGGCCCCTCTGGACCTGGACCGCACCTTTGCTCCCGGCGGGGACTTTGACGCCAACGATTTGGCCCCCATCTACCGGGGCACCGACCCCCGCGCCCTGCCCCAGGATGCCCTGAACGCCATCGGTGCCGGAGGCATCTATGCCACGGCTTCCGATCTGGCGTCCTTCGGCGGCGCCCTGACCGGCACGGAGCTGCTGCGCCAGTCCTCTCTGGACGCCATGGCCTATCCGGAGTACAGCCGGGGCCTGTGGCCCGAAAGCGGAGAGCCGGACTCCCTGGCCTACGGCCTGGGCTGGGACAACATGGAGTGGTATCCCTTCTGCCAAAGCGACATCCAGGCCCTGGTGAAAGGCGGTGACACCCTGTACTACCACGCCGGCCTGGTGGTCCTGCCGGAGTATGACATGGCCGCGGCTGTGGTCAGCTCCGGCGGCGTGTCCACCTATGACCAGCTGGCCGCCAATCAGATCCTCATCGCCGCTCTGGCGGAGGAGGGCGTCACCGTGGACCAGACTGTAAAGGCCCTGCCCGCGGCGGAGTCCGCCGCCATGCCCGCGGAACAGCTGGAAAACGCCGGGTACTACGGCTCCACCTCCGCCCAGTATCAGGTGGATATCCAGGCCGACGGCACTTTGACCATGTCCTACCTGAACTATCCCACCTCGATCCCCGCCCAGACCTTCACCTATTGCAGCGACGGCTCCTTCCGGGATTCCACCGGGTTGTCCTACATCTCCTTTGTGAAAGAGCGCAACGGCCAGACCTATCTGTACCAGCAGGCCGTCTCCCCTCTGCCGGGCCTGGGGGCGCTGCCCATCGCCAACTACGCCGCCGTGAAGCTGCCGGAGAACGATCTCTCTCCTGAGGTAGCCGCCGCCTGGGACAGCATCGCCACCTTGGGTATCCTGCCCATGAACGAGCCATACAACTCCCAGACCTTCCTGGCGCTGGCGGACGCCGCCGCGGTCGCGGAGGTTCCGGAAACGATCCCCGGCTATATCGGCGCCGCCCGGATCGCGGACGAGACCACCGCCCGCTCTGAGATCCAGGTGCCCGGCGTGGGCAGCCGGGACGGCGTGGACTACCAGCTGGAGGAGCGGGACGGCGTCCTCTGGATCAACGCCAAGGGCAGCCTCTACATGGACGCGGCCGCAGCGCCCACGCTGTTCACTGGCTCCGGCGCCTCCTACACCACCATTCAGGCGGATGGCTATGCCCGCTGGTATCAGGTCGGCGATGCCGCCGGCAAGACCATGACCGTGCAGGTGCCGGAGAATTCCGGTTTCTGGGAGTATGACGGAAACGGCCAGGTGACTGCCTCCTCCGTCCTGTGGGGCGACACCACCGTCACCTTGCCGGAGGATGGAACGATTGTCTTTGCCGGTGATCCCGGCGCCCGCTTCCACCTGCGCTTCCAGGGATAACGTCTCCAGGACATGAAAAACGCGCCGCTTCTGCGGCGCGTTTTTTCAGTTCAGCGGTCCGAATGAGACCAGGCCCGAGGCTGGTTGTAGGGGCGGTACGTGGATGTGAGCACATTTTCAAAGATCGGCGCGTCGGGCACCTCCACCCGTCTGAGGATCTGCTCGCCCGCAGCCTGCCCCAGGTCCTCCACCGGCTGGATGATGGAGTCCATCTGATTGGCGTACAGGGCGTACACATCGGAGTCATAGTCCACAAAGCTCACCAGGTCGATGTCCTGGGCCAGCTGGATGCCCTTCTGGTGGAGATAGATGATGGTCTCCGAGGCCATCAGCCCCTGACAGACGATGATGGCGTCGCACTTGCGCTCCAGCAGCTGGTCCAGACAGGCGCAGGCGCTGTCTTAAACCGGCTGAAACCAACAGCAGGCTCAAGCCTGGTCGTATTCGGCTGTGGTACCGTGGGCATGAGCGCCATTATGGCAGCCCATCTATGCCCCTGCAAAAATATTATTGCAGTAGGGGGGAATGCCGCCGATGATGCCGATCCGCTGGTCGCCCTTTCCCGCCAGCCGGCATACACTGCGGTAGATGGGCTGGAAGTTGGACACGCAGACGGAGGAGTACTTCTTTGTCTCAAAGATCCGGTCCACCAGCACCACCGGAAATCCTGCGGGGATCAGGGCGTCGAACCGCTGGAAATCGTCCATGGTGCTGGCCACCAGCAGCCCGTCCACCAGTCCCGCCGTCAGCAGGCGGATATTGGTCTCCTCCCGGTCCATATTCTCCCGGGTATTGGCGATGATGAGCTGGTAGCCGTTGGCGGAGAGATATTTTTCCACAGACTCAATCATGGTTGCGAAGAATTTATTGGCGATATCGGGCACAATAAAGCCGATGATCTTTTTCTTTCCCGTGCGGAAACTGCGGGCGGAAGCGTCCGGTGTGTATCCCAGCTCCTCGATGGCCCGGTAGACCTTCTCCTTCGTCTCGTTGGACACATACCGGGTATTGTTGATGGTGTGGGACACGGTGGCGGTGGACACTCCCGCCAGCTTCGCCACATCGCTGATGGTCACCTTCATGGGACAGCCTCCTTGCGCAATGGTTTATTGGTTTACGCAAATAATTAGCCACTTCAGTATAGGACAGCTTTCCCTCCGCGTCAAGCCCCTTTTCCCCCTGTTTCGTGTAAAAATTGTGAAATATGCCCTTTTTCTTATGGATTATCCACAACCTGCCGCAGAAAATGTTATCTGAATTGACAGTTGCAAAAAGGTCGACCGTATGATAATATACTTGTGCGATTATTAGAAAACGTTTACGCAAACGTTTTGACGGCGCGCCGCCGGTGCGTCTGATTTTGTGAAAGGAGTCTTTCCGATATGAAAACCAAGATTGGCATCAATGGCTTCGGCCGCATTGGCCGCCTCGTCTTCCGCGCCGCCCTGACTCATGACGATGTAGAGGTCGTCGGCCTGAACGATCCCTTCATGAACCCCGAGTATATGGCCTACATGCTGAAGTATGACAGCGTGCATGGCAAGTTCCCCGGCGAGGTCTCCGCCGAGGACGGCGCCCTGGTGGTCAACGGCAAGAAGTATCCTGTCTTTACCGCTATGGAGGTCAAGGACATTCCCTGGGCTTCCGTGGGTGCGGAGTATATTTGCGAGTGCACCGGCAAGCACCTGACCAAGGAGCTGTGCCAGGGTCACATTGACGCTGGCGCCAAGCACGTGGTCATGGGCGCCCCTTCCAAGGACGATACGCCCATGTTCGTCATGGGCGTCAACAACAGCAAGTACACCTCTGATATGACGTTCGTATCCAACGCCTCCTGCACCACCAACTGCCTGGCCCCCATCGCCAAGGTGCTGAATGACAAGTTCGGCATCGTGGAGGGCCTGATGACCACCGTCCACTCCGTCACCCCCACCCAGAAGCTGCTGGACGGCGCCTCCCTGAAGGACTGGCGCGGCGGCCGTGCCGCCACCGGCAACATCATCCCCTCCTCCACCGGCGCCGCCAAGGCCGTGGGCAAGGTCATCCCCGAGCTGAACGGCAAGCTGACCGGCATGTCCATGCGCGTCCCCACTCTGGACGTCTCCGTGGTGGACCTGACCGCCAAGCTGGCGAAGCCCGCCTCCTATGAGGAGATCTGCAAGGCCATGAAGGAGGCCTCTGAGGGTGAGCTGAAGGGCGTGCTGGGCTACACCGACGAGCCCGTTGTGTCCTCCGACTTCCTGGGCGATTCCCGCACCTCTATCTTCGATGCGGATGCCGGCATCGCTCTGACCGACACCTTCGTGAAGGTCGTCTCCTGGTACGACAATGAGTGCGGCTATTCCAACAAGATGGTGGAGCTGATTCGCTATATGTCCTCTGTGGACCACAAGTAAGATCGACGCAGAAGCTCCCGGGCCATTTGGCCCGGGAGCTTTTTTCACATTCCGCAGAGGAAAGGGCCCGCAGCACGCGGCAGGGGAGGGGCCGCCCGGTGTTCTGCCGCTTTCCCAGCCCTTCAGGGCAGAAAAATTCATGCGGTGTGAACGCACATAAGAATGGGGCGCTCCGCCAGATCCCGGCAGCTTTATGCATCCGGCCCACGGGCCGGACCGGGTCACCGTACCGCCGGAGACGGCACACAGTCTGTTTCGGTGCTTCTGCGCAGCAAAAAAGCGCCCTCCGGCGCCCCAACAGGCTTTCAGCTTCCGCATCCCTGCTTTTTGCCGGATGCCCTCTATACAGCACAACCCCCCGCTCGCTCCAACGACGAACGGGGGGCCTACTTCTGGATCGGAGTTTCCAATATGCATTACCTCTTGCTTTCTTGAGATACCGTCCGGATGCTGGGGAAACAGGGGAACTCAGGGGTTTGCCAATCCATAAAACATCGGTACACGCAGACGTCTGCTCTGGTTGCTACCAAAACTCGATTCTCGTGTGGCTCATCATCGTGAGGTGTGTTTCGTCTTTGGGTTCTTCCGGAGTTTCGCGTTTTGAGGAATTCCTCGATTCCGAACGGTGCAGGGATGATTGGGAATCTCTGAGCTAACTAGCCCATGGGACTCACTCCTTTCCTGTGTCTATAATGTACAATAGATTTCTTTTACTGTCAAGTGCTTTTGTGTATTTTTACACTTTCCATAAATCGAAATCAATTACCGTGAGCAAAATGCACAAAGGTGCGGGCAAAGCCGCTCAACTCCGCAGCTGGCACAAAAACGCCCCGGGGGAGAGAGCTGCATCCCGAAGGAACGCCAGGCGCAGCGCCTCCAGGTTCTCTTCACTGTGCTCCACTTCACAGCAAAGGCGGCGGACAGCCTCCCAAAGGCCACATACTGCCGTCAGGCGCTGTGCCGTCAGGACCATCAGCACGCAGAACTGCGCCTGCCCCAGCAGGTCGCCGTCGTTGACCGCCTTCAGGAGATACCGGAATGCAAAGTATGTGCCCAGCCGCTCCAGCAGCGTCTCCGGCACGGCGACGGGCGGCGCCTCCTCCGCCCTGCGCAGGAGCTCCCGCCAGTCCCCGTCCAGGGCCTCCAGCTTGGACAGCACCCGCAGGGCGTGTGGAAACAGGCCAGGCCCGGGCGGTACCGCCGTCTCCTGCTTCTTCCAGTCCGCTGCCAGAGCCGCAAGGTCCTCTGTCCGGTCCTCATCCAGCAGGATTTGCGCCTCCGCAGCCAGGAGCAAAAATGCCTCCAGCCGCTCCTGCAGGGGACGAGGCCGATCCGCCAGCTCCCGAAGCATCCGCTCCCGCAGGGGCAGGAGCCCGCAGAGCCACGGGTCTCCCGGTTCCTCCGGCTCCGCCGTCTCCCGTTCCAGGAAGGACAGCGGGTCGGTGGAGCCAAGCAGCAGGTCACAGGCTGCCGGGCAGGAGGCACAGAGGCTGACCTCCCGAAAGGGGCCGTACTCCTCAATGAACCGGGGGTGGGTCCGGCAGGTCAGGGACGTGGCCTCGGCTCCCAATATCCGGTGGATCTCGCACAGATTCTCCCGGTTCAGAAAGGGGCACCGGCCGCCCCGGAGGGGGAAGCAGAAATCCCCCTCCTCGTCCGTCTGGAGCGCCTCCCGCAGCCGCTCCCCCAGGGAGCCGCCTACCACGCCGATGACCTCCGCCGCCACCCCGGCCTTCCAGCTCATAGCGGCGGGCGGTCTCCTCGTCCACCCCCCCCTCCCACTTTTCGCAGCAGGTGTGGGGGCAGGCCCCCGCCAGACAGTGAAACGCCTCATAATAATCCGGCACTCGGGTCAGCATGGCGCTCTCCTCCTCAGTCAGTCTGCTCCATCTGCTGAAGCAGGTGGAAATGGTTTTTTTGAAACGTCAGCACACCCTCGTCCCGGAGCTTTCCAAGCGCGGTAGACATGGCGCTGCGGTCCACCGCCAGATAGTCTGCCAGCTGTTGGCGGTCCAGCGGGATATCAAACTCCGGCCCTCCGGCCTGCATGGCCTGGGCGGACAGATAACTGAGCAGCTTGTCCCGGGTGGTGCGGCGGGCCATGTGGCCGATCTTCCGGGTGAGGGTCAGATTCCGCCCCGCCAGAATGGTCAGCAGGTTCCGGGTGAATTCCGCGGCGCCCGGCCGGGCACAGGACAGCGCCTGTACACTGCTGAGAAACAGCACCTCCGCATCCGCTGCCGCCAGCACGGCCACCTCCAGCGGCTCACCGCCCAGACAGGCATAGGCCTCCGCAAACACCTCTCCGGACCGGGCGAGGCCCACAATGGTGCGGCTCCCCCAGAAATCCTCCTTGACGATATGCAGCGTCCCGGAGAGGACCAGCCCCAGCCGGTCCGCCCGCTCTCCCCGCCGCAGGACCACTTCACCCCGGCCACAGCGGCGCTTCCGTGCGCCCAGGCCCTCCAGCAGCGCAGGCAGCGCCTCCTGCGGAATCCCGCGGAACAACGGCGTCCGGAGAAGAAGCGCGGTAGAAACTTCCATACCATTTCCTCCATTCCGTTGTAAAAACAACATACTTTTTTATCCCATTGTACGATACTAGGTCTCAGAAAGCAAGCAAAACGTTTGAAACCCCAAAAAGGAGACACACTATGGTAAGAAGGATCATCGAGATCGATCAGGAGAAATGCAACGGCTGCGGCGCCTGTGCCGCAGCCTGTCACGAGGGTGCCATCGGCATGGTGGACGGCAAGGCGGTCCTGCTGCGGGACGACTACTGCGACGGTCTGGGAGACTGCCTGCCCACCTGCCCCACCGGAGCCATCACGTTTGTGGAGCGGGAGGCCGCAGCCTATGATGAAGCAGCTGTCCTGGCAAAGAAGGCGGAGGCCCTGAAAGGCACCGCGCCGCGGCAGGCGCCGCCCTCCGGCGGCTGTCCCGGTAGTATGGCCCAGACCCTCCGTCCGGCGGTGGCTCAGGCCGTTTCCGCGCCGCAGGACGGCGCGGTGTCCCACCTGGCCCAGTGGCCGGTGCAGATCAAGCTGGTGCCTGTGGAGGCCCCCTGGTTCAACGGTGCCCGGCTGCTGATCGCGGCGGACTGCACGGCTTATGCCCGGGCGGACTTCCACCAGCGGTTCATGCGGGGCCGCATCACGCTGATCGGCTGCCCCAAGCTGGATGAGGGAGACTATGCCGAAAAGCTGACGGAGATCCTTCGCCGCAACGATATCCGGGAGCTGACCATCGTGCGGATGGATGTCCCCTGCTGCGGCGGTATGCAGCGGGCAGCGGAGACGGCCCTGCGGCAGAGCGGCAAGTTCATTCCCTGGCAGGTGGTGACACTGGGCCGGGATGGAAATATTCTGGAATAATAGGAGTGACCAATATGAACGCAACAGTAAATGAGAACTGCATCGGCTGCGGCCTGTGCGCCGGCACCTGCCCGGAGGTATTCCACATGGGCGACGACGGGCTGGCCCACGGCAGCGGCATCCCGGAGGGCCAGCTGGAGGCGGCCCAGGAGGCCCGGGACGGCTGCCCGGTCAGCGCCATCAGCATCGAAGCATGAAAGCAGGCCCTGTCCACATGGACAGGGCCTGCTTTCATGCCGGTCTTGCGGTGCAGGTCCCAGTATACCGTTAAAACAGCCCGGTCTGGGAATGCGCCCGCGGTGAAGTCGCACAGCCTGTAATTCCCGGCCGGGTCTTCCAGCTGAATTTCCCCTTCTTGTGAAAAGGCGAATCGAAAACCGACGGTTTTCTGAAACCGGCCTCCGGGAGCTGTGCGTTTCCCTTGCAGCCCCAATCCCTGTGCCCCGTTGTGATAGGACGGCACCAAGCGGAAGCCCGAATTACCGCACCAGCGAATGGGCTGCGGGCAGCCCTGCGGCGGGGCTGCCCCTGCTGGCCGCAGAAGGAAAGGGGGGGCGCACCGGAAGGCAAGTTCCCCACCCCCGCGGGGACTGGGTCGCCGCGCCCAGGCAGAAGCAGGCCGGGCCTCAAGAGGCCCGGCCTGCTTTAACGGATTTCCCGCCTTTGGACTGTGCGCACTGCCCGGGGCAGCTCACAGGTTGGTGTCCAGCACGCCGCTAAACGCCTGGGGCGGCATCACGCCCACCTTCCGGTCAAATTCCTGTTCTGTCATGCAACCTTGCCTCCTTTTCTCAATTTACATACCAACCAAATGAATGTATAATCCTAAAATAAAATTGCCCGCAGGCAATCTTATTTTTCCGGCAGCTCCTCCGGAATCTGATCGAAGAAGTCGTCCACCAGGGCACGGATGCTGTCGTCCATCAGCGGAACGCCCATCTTCTCCAGCATCTCGCCGAGGAAGAGAAATTTGCGCTTCATCTGCTCGCGGCTGGCCGGATAGACAGACGGCAGCAGCCAGAGGCTGGTGAGCAGCGGCAGCAGCTCGGCGATCTCCCGGGGATAGTTGGTGTGCATCGAGCCGTCCCGGTTGCCCTCCTTGATCAGCTCCAGAAAGTACGGCGTCAGCACCTTGCGGTTGGAGACGATCATCTCCTGCAGCAGCCGGGGGCTTTTGGCGATGGGAATCGACTGGGCGGTCAGGCGCACCCGCTCCTGATCCGACTGATTGAGCCGGACCGCCTCCCGCAGCTTCTGCAGGCCATTTAAATCGGTGCGGCCCCGCACCGCCTCAAAGGGGTTGTTGGAGAAGAACATCCTGTCGCCCACCGCGTCCATGATCTCCTCCTTGGACTTGAAGTGGTGGTAGACCGCCCCCTTGGTCAGCCCGCCCAGCTCGTCGACGATGTCCTGGATGGTGGCGTCCCCAATATTGCGAGCCCAGGCACCAAGTGTCGTTCTTGTATGCACCTTGAT